>Ga0256839_1005574_pt1 | contig 11556 bp, 8 predicted proteins | sample 354166metaG_FD_185968 | JGI IMG/M metagenome (GOLD analysis project Ga0256839, IMG submission 185968) | Hydrothermal vent microbial communities from Mid Atlantic Ridge, Atlantic Ocean - 354-166 | ecosystem: Environmental > Aquatic > Marine > Hydrothermal vents | place: Atlantic Ocean: Mid...
ATGGCGCAGCAGTGCAAATGACGGCTGGTAAGACTTTGGGCCCCTTGGAACGACCCGCTATTTCCGCACGCTATAACCGGACGCAAAGTGGGGTATTTGCTAAGAATGGTAATGATACATCTACGGATACATATGGGGTATCAGTCAATACGTCCTTGCGTAAGGTTGGAACCAATATTTCCGCCGACTATACGGCCTATTCACAAAGATTGGCTGATGGTAGCACCGAAACAGGTGACCAATTAACGGCGCGTATTTACCAAGACACTAAATATGTAACCGGGCGTGGGCAATATATATCATCTCGCAAGGGGAGTGCAGCGCGTATAAACCGATTTGATGCGCAACTTATGGCAAAGCCATATAAATTGAGCCTAGCCAAAGATGCCACCCTATCAATTGCCCCATCCGTGTCCGGTTCTTGGAGCAAAGACAGTAATTATGTGCGCGGCGGTGTAGTCGCAAACCTTAACTCGGGGCAATTATTGGGCAAGAAAACCAAATTGACGGCAAGTATGGGGGTGTTGCAGAACTTTTCAGGCGAAGTTACTGATAAATCAGACAAATTCCTTACGGTATCCTTGGGGAGAGAACTTAAAATCAATAAAAACCTGTCCATGGGACTATCATACCGTAATAGCTTGCAAGGGGATCAACGGCTTGGGATATTCTTGGACGGGCGGTTCGATTTCAATGAAAAGCGGAAATTCCGCGCAAGTGAAGAAGGGCGTGGTGTGCTTAAGGGCAGGGCGTTCCTCGATAAAAATCGCGATGGCATTAAACAAGAAGATGAGCCAGGCATTGGCGGCGCCCTTATCCGTGTGCGGCAATCTAGTCTAAGCCTGCGCACAGATGCGGCTGGTTATTTCACCATTCAAAACATTAAAGTTGGTATTCATGAACTACAAATAGATGGGCGGAGCTTGCCGCTTGGATATAGTTTGGCAGAGAATGTCTCGACCAAAGCCAGTATTCATGATGGTCATATTACGGATTTAATGTTGCCAATCGTGCAGCGCGGCCAAATTCGCGGTTTCGCTTTTATCGACGAAAACGGGGACGGGGCGCATAATAAGGGCGAAAAGCGGCTGGAGGGCGCACGCCTGTCTCTAACGGATACATCCGATTCAAAGTATCATTTTGAAATTCATGCATCAAGTTTTGGGCAATATGCATTTGATGATTTGCCTGCAGGAGAATATGAGCTGGTCATCATGAAAACAAATTCACCTCTGGGTGAGCCATCGCCTGAGCCAGTAATTATCAATCTAGCAGAGAGAGATGACCTCATGGCTCGAATCAATATAGCCGCCATAAGCACCGAACCAGCAACTGAGCCAGTGCTAAGGGCTGAACAGAATTCTGAACCTGTCACCATGAAAGGTAAACCCGATAACGGTGTGCAGGACAGAATAGGAGGGCTTGGAGAAGAAATCCCGCCGCCGGACATACCAGACAACAATATTCCCAGTTCTAAGGATGTTGTGGTCAGTCCGATGCCGTAATTCTTCTTGGTACCCCCATTCACTAACTAAGGCGGTCTCGCAAGAGACCGCCTCTTTTTTTTAAATCTTTTTTTGAATTTGGGGCAATCCCACAATATGTGTATTTCGCCAAATAAATGGCTCAATTTCTGGAGGTTATTATCTGTCAGCCCTGCATCAGGCTATATGCCAAGGTGGCGTTAAGACTTAGACTTGCTCGGAGCGCCTGCGGGTTTGGTTTTACGGGTACATTTTCCGTCAAAGAATGCACCATTGGCGATTGTCAGATGGTCTTGGATGAGGTCTGCAAGGACGTTGGCAGTTTCAGCCATTTCAATAGTGCCAGCATCAACCTTACCTGTGACTTTGCCGCGTATTAACACTTTACCCGCAGTAATTTTACCATTTACCGAGCCTTGCTCGCCGATGGTTAGCGTTGTGGCTTTAATATTGCCCTCAAGGCGGCCTTCGACTTGTACGTCGCCGTCTGTGCTGATTTCGCCTGTTATGACCAAATCACGGCTTAAGATAGAGGGCGCATTAGAGGCTTTGGCGCGCACAGGCGGGGCAGCTTTTTTGCCAGAATCGGCTGGCTTGCCTGAAGATGTTGGTTTTGCGGATGGTTGGGTTTTACTGAACATATTGGCCGGCTTTCATAAATAGTTTTGGATTATAGGTACGATCTTCAAATATCACTTCATAGTGTAGATGTGTACTTGTAGACCGACCCGACGACCCCATGCCAGCGATTTTTTCGCCTTTTTCAACTTTTTGCCCACGTTTTACATAAGTTTTTTCCAAATGTGCATAGCGAGTCTTAAATCCGTGCCCGTGATCAATTTCGACTACAAGCCCATAGCCCGATCTACGTCCTGCAAATTTTACTTTCCCATCTGCCGTAGCAACAATTGGTGCAAGCCTGTAAGAGGCAATGTCCATGCCAGAGTGCATAGTCTGGCGTTTGGTAAACGGGTCTTTGCGAATGCCGTAAGCACTGGTTACATAGTTTTCCGCATCGATAGGAAAAGCGAGTGGAGTGGACTTTAGAGCCTGCTCCAAAGCCGCCACTTCTGCTGAGCGCGCTTTAATACTGTCAAGCCGTGGTAAAAACTTCCCATATTTAATGAGGGGTTTTTCACCTAGTTCAATAAGTGGGCCGCCCATACCGCCACTACCGTTCTCTAAGATTTTTTCCAAGGGTACTCCGGTTGAGCGAAGAACAGCTCTTGCCGTTTCAATACGATTTTGAATTTTCTCTTCGCCGCTCATCAAAATTTTGTTTTGGTCTAGCTCAAGGTTGACCAAGGCAGCATCTAACACAGTACCTGTAGTCATGCCGTTATATTTGCCGAATGGTACACGAGGCTGACGGTCTATTACATCGGCAATTGCTGGTGACATCAAAATTTCACTGGATGCATATTGTGTCGGGTTCAGTTCTTCGGGCGTGGGTACGATACCGCCTTGCGTAATCATGTTTACGATTGTGTTGTGCTTGTCTTCGAAATGCTGGGCCGCGAGCTCAAATTGCCCTTGTTGCTTGGCCAACAATTCCCTAGCATCTTGTTCTTGCGCTTCAATGTCGACCATATAGCGTTCATACTGGGCTTTTTGCACCATCAATTCTTTGGTTGACGAACGCAACGGGCTTTGCCCCCATAAAACATTGAAAAATGTAAATAAAAGCCATAAAGCGGTCAACAATGCAGCTGCAACGATGAATAATTGCGCGCGGGTTGTTAGAATGAAATAATCTACACGCCCACCAGTTCTATGAATAAACTGGCGCTCTGGGAACGTCTTTAATGTCCGTTCTTTAAGTTCCGCTTTAAAGCTTGATGGTGTTATCCCTAGCATGTTTCCCCGATTTTATGATGTGTCTAATCATAGATTTGAGCATAGGACGGAATATTTAACAAGGTTTCAAGAAAAAACCAGCATTATTATGAAAAAAACAAGAATTTAATCTTTCGCGAATTACATAAAGGTGCTGGGCAACTTATGGTGCGTAAAATGTACTCGGAATTCCCGCTAATGCCCGTGCCGCGTCGTTAAATGGCGGTTTTAACGTGCCTTTATAGTATTTTTTCAAGAGCGATTTAAATGTTTCCTCGGGGTTTAATTGCTCCGAATGGCAGATATGCATGAACCAATATGTGCCAATTGCAACGTGGGGAATTTCTTCATCGTAAATAATACCGAGAATCACTGCGCTTTCTTTATCGCCGACGCTCTTTAATTTGTGAATCATGGTCGGCGTTACATCAAGCCCGCGCGCCTCCAAAACCATTGGGGCAACGACCAGTCTGGCAGCAAGGTCTTTTGAAGTGGTCAGAGCCGCTTCCCATAATCCGTTGTGGGCGGGAAGTTGGCCGTAAAAACCATCTAGATTCACAAGGCGGTCATTCACCATGGTGAAATGCCGTGCTTCATCGTCGCAAACGCCGACCCAATCGTTAATAAAGTCCCGGCGCTTATCATCTGCGATACGCGGACTGCTGGCATAACGCGCCAGCATATCTGCGGCGAGGTTTATGGCGTTGAACTCTATATGGGCAATGGCATGTATCAGTGCAGCCCGACCTTCGATTGTGCCCAGGCGCCTGCGCTTAACAGTTTGGGGGCTGACCAGTTCTGGTTTTTCTGGTCGTCCAGGCGCACGGGGTATTTGTGTGTCACATGCGCCACCAATCTGTAAGCGGCCATCCCGCCATAATTCTGCCATTTCGTGAGCGGCAGCCACTTTTTCGGCTGGCTCGGCGGCGCGTAAGACGTCTATAGCTTTTCGCTGGATATTCATTTGAGTTAGATAGATTGAGCAGCTTCTAAAACCGCCTCTACATGGCCTTTAACTCGGACTTTGCGCCAGATTTGTGCAATCTTGCCGTCTGTACCGATCAGGAAGGTTGAGCGTTCAATACCCATATATTCACGGCCATAGAGTTTTTTCAAAACCCAAACTCCGTAGGCTTCGCAGACTTTCCCCTCTTCATCAGCGGCCAGAGTGATTTTTAGGTCATGCTTAGCGATGAATTTGTCGTGACGGGCTACGGAATCCTTGGAAATACCAATTATTTTCACTCCAAGTGCATCAAAGTCTTTTTTAAGCGTGCTAAACCCTATAGCTTCAGTGGTACAGCCCGGCGTCATATCTTTGGGATAAAAAAACAGGACAACCATGTTTGTATGTAAATTCGACAATGTAATTTCACCTTCACCATCCGTAGGTAAAGTAAAGTCGGGTGCAATTTGGCCTATTTCCATGATAGTCTTCCTATATTATTTGGCTGTCCTATGAGCGAAAATAAAACTCAAGACAAGTCCTCGATTGACAAGCCGAAGATAGACAAGAAATCAACGACAAATGCAAGCGATACAGTTGTTATACGCTCTTGGTTTGTAAGTATATTGTTTGAATTTAGCAGTGTTGTGTTGTCACTGGCTATTATATGGCTTGCCGGTCTTGGTATTTTAATGAACCGGACTTCGGTAAACTTGTCTTTCGTCAAGCCCCATTATGAGCATTGGTTTTCGCAAGCATTCGACGGAAAAACCACCGAAATTGACAGCTATTCGGCTCGTTGGCTCAAAGAACGCCGCGTGATCGAGATCAGAGCCAAAGGTATACGCATACGGGATAAGGATGGTGGTAAACAGATTCTTGAGGGGGTTAGCGGTGAGTTTCGTTTCCGGAATAATTTATTGTCGGTGCCGGAAATCGTACGTTTAAATATTATAGGTGGTGCGCTCACCATTATTCGTGACGCAGACAAACGGGTGCAAGTGTCTTTGGGGACACCTGCCGCTTCTGGGAATGTTGGCGCATTGTGGCAATCCGAAGTCGGGACAACGGGCAGTAATTTGTTGGAGAAAATTGAAAGCATCACGGTAAATTCCGCCGATATTTATTACCAAGATGAATATAATGGCCTTGATTTGACGTTTTTGCATATAGACGGAACATTCAGATTTTTAGGTGGGGAAATCCTTCTGGATACGGTCGGCGTTTTAGATATGGATGGCGAAAGCCAGGCAGCATTTGAATTACAACTGAAAACCACGCCTGACCTTCAGGTTTTTAATGGTGACTTAGCGGTCAACAATCTGGTGCCTGCGCAGATTGCACCCATGCGCGGTTCTGTCTCTATCCTGTCAAAATTAGACGCGCCCCTAGATTTAACCGCCACGGTTACATCTGCTGAGGACGGCAGTATTCAAGATTTAAAACTAAACCTGATAGCAGGAGAGGGGCAATTGAAAACAGGCGCGAGCTATAAACCGTTTTCATATGCACGTATAGCCGCACATTATGACCATGATGCTAAAAACATCCAAGTTCAGGCTTTGGATATTGAAAGCGAAGCACTTAATATTATGGCATCTGGCAGCGTGAAAAATCCAGTGGGCGGGGTCAATGATTTATTAGTTAAGCCTATTGAGTTTACCTTGAATATTGCAAGTGCGCGCCTCGATCCCGGCCAAAAATTTGATGGCCCTTTATCGGTTAAAGACAGCAAAATGGCCGGCAAGGTTTCACTGAAAACGCGCAGTGTAAATCTTGAGACGATTGCTTTGGACTTTGGCACATTTCAAACAAATTTATCGGCGGGTTTGACCAGGAATAGTGAAGGTGTGATTACCAGCATCACTGCGAATGGTGTTGTAGATGGTGTTATGAGCCGTGACCAATTGTTGGGTTTTTGGCCACACGAATTTGCACTTGGTGGGCGGAATTGGATAAAAAATTCCCTAAAATCCGGCCAGATTTTCAACCTTAAAATACAGGCCAATTTGGATGCTGATGATATCAAGAATCAGGTAATAGCTAATGATAACCTAACCTTGCGCTATGATGTTAAAGGCGCAAATGTGCAATTTATGCGTAAAATGCCTTGGGTAAGGGATGGCGCAGGTTATGGCGTCTTACAGGGAAATGGAAATACATTTTATATTACAAGCGGGCGGGTCGATGGCCTTGTGATAAATAAAGGGCAAGTTACTATTCCGAAATTCCTACCATTCGGTGATGATTTCACCATTGAGTTAAACGGGGCGGGCACGGTCGCGGAAATGCTACGTGTAAGTAATTTTCCACCGTTCGAGTTTTCCAAAAACTACGGTATTAACCCCAAGGATTTCGGGGGCGTGGGGGTGATTGATTTGCATATCACACGGCCACTTTTGGTGAATTTTGATCAAAAGCGTATTTTATACAACCTGTCCGGTGATTTTACCGAGGTCAATATCCCGATTGGTATCGGTGCCCATAAATTAAATGGCGGACAGATGCATTTGCGTGCCGATAAAGACGGTATCACAGTTTCAGGGCCGATTAAACTGGGTAAATGGCAAACGACACTGGACTGGGCTAAGCCCCTTAAATACCAAGATATACCCGCAAAATATACATTGGTTGGAACAATAGCGCGTGATGATTTAGATGCGTTCGGCATCGGCCTTAGGCGACATTTTGGCGGCGAGATTGGCCTGCATATTAGCGGTGAAGGTGACGGCCTTGCCGTAAGGCAGGCGGATATATTTGCCAATTTCAACCAAGCCGAAGTTAATATAGGCAGGTTGTGGCATAAACCCAAAAACACCAAAGGCAAACTTAGTGGGCGTTTAGTTTTGGTGCCAGGTGGCGGTGGCCGTATTGAAAATCTGGCCATAAATTCCCAAGGCCTTGAGATAAAGGGGCAGGTCGCCCTAGCACAAAATTTTCGTTTGATTTCTTTGGATTTAGATAGTGCAAAAATAGCGGATTTATTGGATGCCAAGATTACTGCAAAACCAACCAGGGCAGGGGGCCTATCGGTTGGAATGGACGGCAATTATTTCAACATCGCTCCGTGGGTTAATAAGGCGTTTGAGACACAGTCCAGTTCAGTAGCAGCTCCGATAAATCTAACCGCACGGTTGAACAAAATTTATCTGGACGAAAATTATATATTGACAAATGCCCAGGCAGAATTTGCCCATGACGGCAATAATATTACCAATGCTCTCCTCCGAGGCTTGACAAAAGACGGCGAATTTTTGGCCAAAATCGGGGCGCCGACTACGGGGCATAGCCGTTCCGTCCGCGTGGAAATACCTGATGCATCTGTCGCAATGCTCGCCCTTTTGGGACTAAACAGTATTGAGGGCGGCAAGTTGGAGATTGCCGGCAAATTACCCCCAAGCGGACAAAAGGGTGGATTGTCCGGACATGCAAGACTGGAAAACTTCACCCTTAAGCAAACCCCTGTTTTCGCGCAAATATTGTCCTTGGCCTCCTTGCAGGGCTTGGCCGATGCCTTAGGCGGTGACGGGCTTAAGTTTAATGAAATGGAGGCGCAATTTTCTTTAGAAGATGGGGTTCTAAGGATTCGTGATGGCCGCGCATCTGGTCCAGCCCTTGGCCTGACCGGTGCGGGTGATATTGGCATTGCGACCAAAATTTTGGATTTTGACGGGGTGCTGGTGCCGTCCTATACGGTTAACTCATTACTTGGCGATATACCCTTACTCGGTGACATCATTGTTGGCAAAAAAGGTGAGGGTATGTTTGCCCTCAATTACGCGCTCAAAGGCCCATTTGCTAAAACCCAAATAACGGTAAATCCGCTTTCGGCCTTAACGCCCGGTTTCCTGCGCCGAATATTCGACGTCAAACGCGACGGGATTGATGACCCGGCAGTGGCCGATTTAATTAAAAAGCAAGAAAAATCTGGGAAACAAGAAAAACAAGAGGAGTGACGCGCACATTACCGCGTTGTTTGCTTTGTTCTTGCCGCCTGCGCTGCGCTTCTATATAGGCTGAACAAAACTATTCTAAGAGTAAAATATGCATGATATTAAAGCCATTCGCCAAAACCCTGATGCTTATGATAAAGCGTGGGCAAGGCGCGGATTAGAGCCACAGGCGCAGAACATTTTGGATAAAGACAGCTTGGTACGCCAAGCTCTCAAAGTTCAACAAGAAGCCGAAGCGGCGCGCAATAAAGCGTCCAAACAAATCGGTTTGGCTATGCGCAATGGTGACAAAGACGAGGCCGAGCGCCTAAAGACCGAAGTCGCAGGCGCGAAAAACGTCATCTCTTTGATGAATGAGCAAATTGCGGCAGAGAAAGCTGTGCTTAATGACCTGCTCGCCAGCTTGCCTAATCTTCCTTTTGATACGGTGCCAGACGGTGCCGACGAGGACGAAAATGTAGATTTGCGCACATGGGGCGAGCCAAGGAAATTTGACTTTAAGCCGAAAGCCCATGATGATTTAGGCGCTGCCCTGCAAGCCCCTAACGCCCCGATGATGGACTTCGAAACCGCCGCTAAAATGAGTGGGTCACGGTTTGTGGTTCTCAGCGGAATGCTCGCACGCTTGGACAGGGCTTTGGCCGCATTGATGCTGGATATTCAGACCGAGGAGCATGGATATACAGAGGTCGTTCCGCCAGTATTGGTAAAAGCGCCTGCACTTTATGGGACTGGGCAACTTCCAAAGTTTGAAGAAGATATGTTCAAGACCACTGGGGATCATTACATGATCTCAACATCCGAAATTTCCCTTACCAACACAGTGCGCGAGAGCATCATCGACGCTGACAAGCTGCCTCTTCGTCTAACCGCCCATACGCCGTGTTTCCGCTCCGAAGCGGGCAGTGCAGGGCGGGATACTAAGGGCATGATACGCCAACACCAATTTAACAAGGTGGAGCTTGTGTCTATTGTTAAGCCAGAAGATAGCGAAGCCGAACATGAGCGGATGATTGGTTGCGCTGAGGAAGTGCTGAAGCGCTTGGAGCTGCCTTATAAAGTGATTGAATTGTGTACGGGGGATTTGGGTTTTGGAGCGCGTAAAACCTATGACATTGAAGTCTGGTTGCCGAGCCAGGATTGTTACCGCGAAATATCCAGCGTTTCTAATTGCGGTGATTTTCAAGCCCGGCGCATGAATGCCCGCTATCGGCACGCAGAGAAAGATAACCGCTTTGTGCATACGCTAAATGGTTCAGGCTTGGCAGTTGGCCGCACACTCGTGGCCATATTAGAAAATTACCAGAATGCGGACGGGAGCATTACCGTGCCCAAAGCGCTTGTTCCGTATATGGGCGGTGTTGAGGTGATTTCGTGATTGCCAATATAACTGTCATCAATACTACTGTCATCCCGGCCAAGCCGCTCTTGCGGTGCGGAGCCGGGTTCTCAATGTTTCGACGAACCGCCGAGGTTCCGGGTCAAGCCCGGGATGACAATACTATTATTATGGATGATGGGGCTAAAAACTAATGCGTATCCTCTTAACCAATGACGATGGGGTTTCTGCTGACGGTTTGGAAATCCTTGCAGAAATTGCGCACGCACTGAGCGATGATGTGTGGATTGTCGCGCCTGCCACCGAGCAATCTGCGGCGTCGCGCGGCGTGAGTCTGCATAACCCTGTGTTTACACGAAAATTAGCCAATAAAACCTACTCAGTATCTGGCACGCCCACGGATTGTGTGATTGTGGCTTTGCGGGAGATTATGCTGGATAATATGCCGGACTTGGTGCTTTCAGGTGTTAATCGGGGGCAAAATATTGCCGAGGACATTGGATTTTCCGGCACAGTGGCAGGAGCATTGCAGGGTATGCAAATGGGCATTCCGTCTATTGCCCTGTCGCAAGCTCGCGGGTTTTATAATCACCGGCAGGGCAAGGTTAATTGGAAGGCCGCTCTAAAACATGGGCCTAAACTATTGAAAAAATTACTCAAACAGGGCTGGCCTAAGGACGTAGTTCTGAATATCAATTTCCCTGATGTCAAAGATGAAAAAGTCGCGGGTGTGCATATCACCACTCAAGGGCGGCGGGATTTTGAGATGAGCAATATCGACAAGCGCACCCACCCGCGCGGCGGTGATTATTATTGGCTCACCTATAAAGGCGGCAAATCTGACCCGGCAGCGGGTACTGATCTGAGGGCTATTTACGACGATTATATTTCGGTAACGCCCATACATATCGACCATACCCACTACAAAACAGTCGCAGCTCTTGGCGCTATATTCGAGGACTAGTCTATGTCTTTCATAGAGCCTGGGTTATTTGATATGATTATGCGGCTAAGAGGGCGCGGGGTTTCAGATAATAATGTCCTGCGTGCCATGGAATTGGTCAAACGCTCTGCCTTTGTGCCTGACGCGCTGGTACCGGAAAGCTATGACGAAAAAGCTTTGCCCATACCGTGCGGGCAAACTCTGCCTGCGCCCATAGATATTGGCGTTATGTGCCAAAGTTTAGACGTGAAACCCGCGCACAAAGTACTCCTCATAGGGACAGGGAGCGGCTATACCGCCGCAGTCCTCGCCAAAATGAGCAAGCGGGTATATACGGTCGAGCGCTACCGAACCTTGGTGGAATATGCCGAAAAACGTTTGCGCGAACAGACTGCAAAAGTGGTTATCCGCCACGCAGACGGGCGGCTAGGCTGGCGCGGCCAGGCACCGTTCGACCGTATTTTAATCAGTGCATCTGTGAGGGTCATGCCGGATGCCCTGCAAAACCAACTGACTGAGACAGGCATTATGATTGCTATTGTCGATTCCCATTTAGTCCGCGCTGTGAAGCAAGGAAGAAAAATGGTTGAGACCAAAGTCCTCCCCATGCAACTCCCCGCTCTAGAAGCCGGCAAAGCTAAAACCTTGTAATCTTCAATCTGGTATATTCTTAAGTAATTTAACTGTTTTTTTACCATAATGTTTGAACTTCAGGTGAAATATAACCGGGAGGCCGATATGATTCGCCGCACTTTAATTACATCCACGATCCTTGCCAGCATGTCTGCGCCAGCTTTGGCGCAAAACAATGTTACGATTGTTCGCGAAACAGTGCCGGATAATAGTCAGCCAATTATTGCTAATTCTGCGCAAGATATTGCTATCCAAGAGCAAATTCGTAAAATTAAGGCCAATAATGCACGGGTAAATAGTGCTATTGGTATATCGGATGCCTATTCATATGGCGCGCCGGCGGCGGTTGTTCCGGCTGGCAATGTTCAGTTGCGCACTATTCAGGCCGGTATAGTTCAATCTGGCGCCGCTCCGGTGGCAAG
>Ga0256839_1005575_pt1 | contig 11554 bp, 9 predicted proteins | sample 354166metaG_FD_185968 | JGI IMG/M metagenome (GOLD analysis project Ga0256839, IMG submission 185968) | Hydrothermal vent microbial communities from Mid Atlantic Ridge, Atlantic Ocean - 354-166 | ecosystem: Environmental > Aquatic > Marine > Hydrothermal vents | place: Atlantic Ocean: Mid...
TCGCCACCGGCACCGGTCTCGTTCGGCCCCAAAGGCACGCAGCCAAGATGGGTGCAAACACCGACCACAACCACCCATTCCTCTTTGCCGGGCATGACCCGGTTTTCGGCGGTGGCAGGGTCTTTGTCATCAAGGTTTTCATTGCGCGCAATCGGATCCTTCAGGGACGATAATGGCATGGCCGCAGCCTGCTCAATTTCTTCGGCGGTGCGGCGGCGAACAAAAACCGGCTTGCCCTGCCACACGACTTTAATCACCTGACCCGGTTCAATCGCATCAATGGCAACCTCTTTGGTAGCCATCGCCATAACCGATGCAGCGGGATTCATCTGATCCACCAGCGGCACAACCACAGCAGCGCCAGCGCCAGCCGCCGTCATGCCGGCCAAGAGATGAATGAAATCGCGGCGGGTACCCTCTTCTTCCCCTGAGGGGGAAATCACTTCTTCAGTTGCGCTCATTTTTATCTTCCGTGCCGTTACCAAAAGCTCTTTGCGGCGAAGATTACAACACCGCCACATTTGAAAGCCGGATTTGGCATTATTTCCCTATAATGTCTAGGCCTCGATTGCGAGGAAATGGCATATATCTTCTTACTTCACCTCCTTTCAACGGCTGATATATTGTGGCAAAAGCCGGGCCAGCAAAATCATCAGGAAAGTCAGGATCAGCCAGATGCGAATGATTCTCTTTGAGCCGGATATTGCCGGCAATGTCGGGGCGGTAATCCGTATCTGCGCCTGTCTCGGGGCCGATCTGGAAATCATCGAACCGTGCGGGTTTCCCTTGAAATCTGCCGATTTGCGCCGTGCGGCCATGGATTATGGGGGCGCCGAGGAGATTATCCGCCATCCCTCATGGGACGTCTTTCTGGCCAATCACGAGACCCGTGACGGGCGCCTGCTGCTCATGACCACCAAAGGGGCCAGAGCCCATAGCGCCATCGCCTATCGTCCCGATGATGCCATTCTCATTGGCCGCGAAAGTATCGGCGCGCCAGCGGCCCTGCATGAGGCCGCAGATGAGCGATTGGTTATTCCCATGGCGGCTGGTGCGCGATCTCTCAATATGGCGGTGAGTGCGGCGATTGTGCTGGCCGAAGCCAATCGTCAATTTGCGCAATAGCACCTTGAAATAGCCGCTTAATAGCCCCCGGGGCCGGTCATGAACATCCGTCGCAGGACCGAGGCGGCATCCTCGCTGGCAAGAACCGCCGAATAAAATTCCGCCGTGGCGTCGCAGGCAAGACGCGAATCCTCAATGCTCTCGGGCTCCTGAGCGGAAATAATGAGACCGATTTTTTCATCCCCGAGCAATTTGTAAATATCCTGACCAATTTCAGCCAGTCGCTGCACCGCCAGCGCTTCATCATAATCGGGCACAAATTCATAGGAGCCACGCACTGCCTCTGCCAGGGTTTCCTGCAAAGCCCGATGGCGGGTCTCGCCAATCGCCGCCAGATAGCGTTCATACTCAAAATTCTGTCCGATCATCGAACCATAAACCCAGAGGTGACAGGTCACAGGGTCAGCTTCATTCAATATGATGATCGTATCGCGCATGGCTTTGCCGGCACTGACAAGGTCTTTATCCTGCGCCCGGGCCAGATAAAACGGAATGGAAACCGTACCAATTTCAACCCGGATACGGTCAATCTCTTCATGCAATCCGTTTTCGCGGCCCCGGATATAGGCCCCTTCAAAACGCTGGCGAATGCCTTCGCGCCGATCCGGCTCGCGCTCAATCAGGGCTAGCAATACGGGATCGTCAAAGCCTTTGAGAGCCTTGTCCACTGCGGCATCAATTTCTGCTTGAGGCGGGCGTGTGGGGGTATCACTGGCCGGTGCATAAGGAGCCTCGCGGGCAGCCTCCTCATTGTCGGCCAGCTTTACCCCTTCCCCCAGCATGGCGCTGATCGATTGCTCGAGATAAGGCGCGATAACGGGCTCCAGATAGCGCACGCCCCCGGCAATTCCCAGCAGCGGGATAATCACGCCGAAAAAGCGGCGCATGGAATTTTGACCGAAAGAAAGAAGCGGGGCAAGCAATCCACCCAGCACAGCCCCGGCCACACCGCCAAGGGCACCGCTGATTGTTGCCAGAATGATTTGTGTCCAATCCACCTCGACCCCCCGAAGAATATTCATTTCAAAATAGGGCTCGCCTATGAGGGGCAATTTACCGCGCTGGATGAATTTCTGTCCATGCTTGGCCCTGTAACAGTCCTGTGCCCTTGTATGAATCCGGTTGATCCGCCGCAAACTGTGTCTATGTTGCAACGAATCCGACCAATGCCCCGCTTCAGCCCCGTGAGGAAATGTTATGGTATCACAAAAACAACAGGCCCAATCATGGTTCGAGACCCTGCGCGATTCGCTGTGCTCGGCGTTTGAAGATCTCGAGGAAAAGGCTGACCCAGCCCTGTATGGGCAAGCCCCGAAGACCCCAGCCCGGTTTGAACGCACCCCATGGAAACGCGGCAAAAAGGGAGAGCCCGATCAGGGCGGCGGGGTGATGGCGATTATGAAAGGCCGGGTGTTTGAAAAAGTCGGCGTGCATGTCTCTACCGTTTATGGCGAATTTTCCGAGGAATTTCGCGCCCGGGTCAAAGGCGCTGACAAGGACCCGCGTTTTTGGGCCTCCGGCATATCGCTTATCGCCCATACCAGAAATCCCCACGCGCCATCGGCCCATATGAATACGCGGATGCTGGAGACAACCGAAAGCTGGTTTGGCGGCGGCGGCGATCTGAATCCGATGCTGGAAAAATACCGCTCGCAATCCCATGAGGACAGCCAGGAATTTCATGGCGCATTCAAGGCCGCTTGCGACAAGGCCGATCCGGCCTATTATGAAAAGTTCAAAAAATGGTGCGATGAATATTTCTTTTTACCGCATCGCAATGAGCCGCGCGGGATTGGCGGTATTTTTTACGACCATTTGCAATCCGGTAATTGGCAAGCGGATTTTGATTTCACACAAGATGTGGGCAAGGCATTTTTGTCCGCCTATCCGGCACTGGTGGAAAAACGCATGAACCAGAAATGGAATGATGAAGAACGCCGACAACAGGCGGTGCAGCGCGGGCGCTATGCGGAGTTCAACCTGCTCTATGATCGCGGCACCCAATTTGGCTTGAAAACCGGCGGCAATGTCGAGGCGATATTATCCTCCCTGCCGCCTATGGCCATATGGGATTAGAGCACTTCTGCGAAAAGTGGGTCCTTCGACAAGCTCAGGATGAGGCCGGTTTTCGGATAAGAAGTGCTCAAAAACAAAGGCTTAGAGCCCGGTTTTGATTCCATCAAAACGAAAATAGGCTCTGGTTTCTCACGGTCAGGCGGAAAACAAACTTTTCCCACAAAAAAACGCATCCCGGCTCGTTTCGAACCGGAATGCGTTCCTCGTTCTCTCTGAATGGGTCGCTAACGCCCGCCCAGACCCCCAAACCCTGTCAGCAGGGTTAGAAGTGCAAACCCTCCGGTGCCATAAGTGCCCCATCGCAGATCGGCAAAACTGAGCGTATCGGCAAACACTGTTGTCGAAGCAAAATTTGCCACCGCCGCCAGGCCAAGTGCGCCCGCGACAATCGTAAACAGGCTGGTCAATCGACCAATGAAAGGCAATAGGCCAAGAATGCCGAGCACCCCGGCAATGGCGCCGCCAGCGACAGCGCCAAACATCAACAGGCCATCACGGCCATTTTGCGGCGCGCAGTCCCCACTAATAGAGAAATTCTGGGCCAGAAAACAATCAACCGTATTGCCGACAAAATAATCACCGGAAATGGTTGCCTCTTTGGTGCCCGTAAATTCCCCGGTGCTGATTTCCACAAACCAGGGACCAAAATATGCGGCCGCAGCCATTGCCAATGGTAGAAGAATTCTAATCATGTTTACGCCTCAAAACTTTTCCTTAAGCGCAAACGCTGTTTCATGCGCGTCACGCCTTTTACGACACTTCGGGTCAGGCCGTGATCGGCCCCCCTAGCGACCCCTGTGCATACCTTAACGGTAATTAACCAAATGGCCAAGCTTCAATATGGCTGCCTTGCAGCAGCAAAGTGTTTCCCAATAATTTCAGCATGTTAATGGAGTTTCTTACAAATCGAACCGGCGCAAGGCCGCTGACAATCGGCCCAGCTGCGCGTCCCAGCTATAATGTCCTTCGACAAATTCCCGCCCCTTGCGGCCAAGAGCTTCTGCCTTGGTCTCATCATTCAGCATGCTATCAATAGCCCTGACCCAAGCCCCCACATCTTCCCCATTGCCATTTGCGACAATTTGGAAACAGGCCTTGGCCTCGCGCTCAAGCCCGCTGGCGGCGTCGTCACTGGCAATCACCGGACGGCCCATGGCCATGGCTTCAAGAACCTTGTTCTGCACCCCGCGGGCAATGCGCAAAGGCGCAATGGCGATTTTTGCCTGCGCCAGCCATGGCCGAATATCGGCAACGCGGCCTGTTACGCGAATAGAATTTTCATCATTTAGTTTTTGCAAAAGTGGGCCGGGGCGCGCGCCGACAATGGAAAATTTCATTTGCGGACGCTTGTCCCGTAAAATCGGCCAGACATTTTCCACAAACCACAGCACCGCCTGTTCATTGGCCCAATAATCCATGGCCCCGGTAAAAATAAGATCAGATCTTTGCGCTTTTCCCGCAAACTCTGCATGCGGTGAAAAATAATCCGTATCCACCCCATTTCGCCAATAATCGATCTTGTCGACTGCCGCCTGCGGCAGGTTTTGCACCAGCCCTGCCTCTTCCGGTGTAATCAAAAAACTCTGATTGGCCCATTGACTAATTGCCGCTTCGGTTTTGGCGAGAAGATTGGCTTCGCGCTGATAGATTAGCCGCATGGGAAAAGATTTCTCTGCCGCATATTGGCGCCATTTATCGCTATCGGCATCGACAAGGTCCATCATGCGAATTTTGGCAATGGTGTTGTCCTGCAGATAAGGTGCCATGGAAGATGAAAAACCAACAGCCAGATCAAACGGTTTTTCGCGCACCTGTTCGGCCAGCCATTTTTGCATGGCGGTGGACTGATAAAAGGGAAGACTCAGCGCCTCGCCGGTCAAAAACCCTTTGGCGCTTTTCAGCCTTGCCCAAAATGGATTGAGCGGAACAAAATGTGCCGCTTCACATTGCCCGCGCAAAAACGCGCAATGCTGCATATCATACGGGTCATCGACAAAGCAGCCAAGGGATAAATCAAAGCGCGCGGCCAAGAACTGAAACAGACGCCAGGAGCGGATTTTATCGCCCTTATCCGGTGGATAGGGTATGCGATGCACCAATAACAATGCGCGCTTTTTTGCCTCTGTCATCTTCGTCCCCGTCAGGCCAGATTGCGCGCCAGAACCGGCCCTGCGCGATTGGCAATAAACAGCGGCAGGCGCTTCCAGATTTTTGTGGCCAGGACAAATTTCGGATTATTGGGATTGATGTCAGGCATGGCATTTGCGGTTATCAGCTTATAATGATAGACAAGCGGTTGCGGCTCGAATCCCCAATAGGTTTTATAGGCAAATGCCCCTGTGCCCAGTTTGGAGCGCCCGAAATCAAATATCGAACATTTGCGGGTGATTGCCGCACACATAATTTTCCAGTAGAGAAAATCATAGGCATGAAGCCCGCGCGCTGCCGGCAAGGCACCGCCATAATAGGGCATCACCTTATGGCCATGCCAGAAAGTCACCAGCCCGGCTATGGGCACGCTATCAGCCTCCACCAGAGAAAAACCGATCTCCTCCTTGCTGAAATTCTGTTGCAAGGCCCGCAGCCATTTCCTGGCAAAAACCGGTGTGCCCAAATCCCGCACCGAACGGGCGTAAAGGTCGTAAACTTTTTCCAAGGGCGCGTGGGCGATAAATTTCAACCGCCCTTCCCCTTCGGCTTTAATTGCTTTTCTAAGATCAGCGCGCTTTTTGCGCGGGATCGCCTTTAAAGCGTCTTCCGGATTATCTGGAATGGATTTTTCGAACCCCGCATAGACGCCCTCTTTGCTAAGCCAGTTTTGCGGCGCTGTGCCCCCACGCAATTCAACATAAGAGGCTTTTGCCGCCTGGCCCAATTGTTCCGCATATTGCGCCAAGGCCTTCTGGCTCGCCATATCTTTGCTTGAAATACCGCCGCCCACGGCAAAAGCTGTGGCTATAAGCGAGCGCCCGAACAAGGAGGATTTTACATCCACCAGAGGCAAGATGCCGGTGATATTTTTCTGCCGATCCCGCACGGCCAGATATTTTATTCCATAGCCATAGCTCTGCATGATGGATTTCAGCCAGCCGGTTTTCTGAAAAAAACTACCCCCCCCTTGAGTAACAAATCGATCCCATTCGACGCTATGGGTATCGTCCAGCTCTTCTACGGTCAATTCAGGGGAGGAAACTGCGCCGGATTTCTCCCGTGCCGCCTTGGCAATGATGGGGACGCTGGCAATCATAGTCATGCAGCATCCTTCATTTGTTGCGGCAGGTAAAGCGCGTCGAGCCGCGACCATTTGAAATCCTGAAACAGGCGCTCAAGCTTGGCGGACATTTTATCAAGATTTGTGTAATGGCGAAATTTCGATTTTGCTGACAGGCCTTCAACTTTTGGCTGATCAGGGTCGATTTCCCACGGGTGGAAATAAAACACTCCCGGCTGTAATTCCTTTTCATTCAGTCGAGTGAGCAAATGCTTTGTCCAGCCATAGGGTAAAACCCGGAACCAGCCACCGCCCGCGCAAGACAGGCGCCGCCCAAAAGCGCTGACTGTCGCCACGGGAATTTCAAGAAAATCAGACCCGACAATCGGATGAAAGGGCAAACGCGATGCATTGGGATTGTCATAATGGTCATGCGCAATGGGGTGAATGCTGGAGCTATAATCATATCCCGCCTCATGCAATACTTCATGGGCCCAAGGGGAGCGGGCATCGAGCGAAAACCCGGCGGCGCGAAAGCCGCGAATTTTTACCCCGGCAATATCTTCAAGGCGCTTTTTGCTATCGCCTGCATCTTTGACAAATTCTTCCCGGGACTGATCGAATATTTTCTTATGGGCCATGCCATGGCTCGCCAGTTCGTGACCACGCGCTATAATTTCCCGAATAAGCGCCGGGCATTTTTGTGCAACCCAGCCAAGAGTGAAAAAAGTCGCCGTCACCTGATGGCGCTCCATCAAATCCATAGCCGCTCTGGTTGCGGCATCAACACGCAGATCAAACCCGTCCCAATCCTCCGGCGCTATTTTTTCGCTTAGCGCCCAGACCTGAAAATAGTCCTCCACATCAATGCTCATAGCATTCTTAAGGGGGCCATTTTTAAGAGGACCATTGCGCCGATCAGTATTGGAACCTGTTTCTGTTTGGGCCATGTCAAGATTGTCGTCCATCCCCCCTCCATCAAGCACTTCTGGCAGGGTCACGCATTTTTTCGAGCAGGATTTCGACCTCCTGCAATTTTTTGCCAATCAGGCGATTGCGGCGCGTGCGGCGGCTATCAAGTTCTTCCAGGCGAGCCGATATGATTTCTAAAGATTTGACCACGGCCTTTAGTTCTTCGCGGGTTTCGATAACAAAATTTTCCAGTTCCTGCTGTAGCAATTCTTTATCATCATCGCTCAGCCCTTGGGATTCGTCATCTTCGCCTCTGCTGTCATCGCCTGACAAGTCAAAATCAATATCAATATCATCTTGCGACGGCCCTGCGTCCTGCTCTAACGACAGATCAATCGAAACGGGGGTCAAAGGCCCGTTCTCGCCTGTATCACCGGGTTCTTGCGTGACAGCCTCGCTGGCCTCTCGAATTTGCCGGGCAATTTCTTCCAAAGATATTTCTTCTTCCGAGGATTGGCGTTCATCGCGCTCTTTGGTCTGATGCTCTTTGGCCATTTCCTGCGCCGCCCTTACACGATCAAGAACGGAAAGTAATTGTGGCGCGCCTATTTGGTCTTGCGGCGAGATTTCCTCAGCCCGCTCGGGCATATCCTTTTCATCTTCGCTTATCGGCTTTTCGTCTGCCGCCTGCGTCACGGATCCGGTTTCGTCATCCGGGAGGTCAAAATCTGTTTGCGCTTCCCCATCGGGTGTTTGTGCAAATGGCAAAACAACGGCCTGATCTTCGTCAAACCCCATCTTTTCTTCTGGCGCTGACTCTAAATCAAGCTCAACTTCCGGATCACTCTTTTCAAGCTCCGGCAGGTTGGCATCCGCAAACAGATCGCCCGTTTCATTGTCCGGTAACGCTATCGCGTCAATATCCGCTTCAGCCAACCCCTCTTCCGCCATCTCCATGATCACCTGCTTGACCAGAGTCTCGTCAATAAATTCGGCTTCGACCAAAGCGGCCCCAATAAGCACCCGTGCACAAATACGATTGATAAGACGCGGCACACCGCCGGTATGGCGATAAATGGTCTGCATCGCCCCTTCCGTGAAAAGCGATTCTTCCTCGCCCCATCCGGCCATGAGCAGGCGGTAATCAATATAGTCAGCCGCTTCATCGGCATCGAGTGCTTTGAGCGTCCACGACACAACAATGCGCTGGCTTAATTGTTTCATATCGCTTTTGGCAAGTCGCGTGCGCAATTCCGGTTGGCCAACCAGGAAAATCTGTAACAATGAGCGGCCGGCTTGCGACAAAGTGGTCAGCAGGCGAATTTCTTCCAGAGAATGATTGGGCAGGTTTTGCGCTTCATCAATCACCAAAATAACCTGCTTGCCACTGGCGATTTGTCCGGCAAGATAGGCTTCCAGCGCTTTCATCTGCGCCGCAAAAGTAGAGCCGCGCTGCTCTGCCCCAAACACGCTCATCACCTGCGGCAAAATTTCGCCGGGCTCAAATTTTGTCCCCAACAGGCGCGAAGCAACAATATCATTTTCAAGTTCAGCGATGAAATGTTCCACCAGCGTGGTTTTGCCAACTCCGGCATCCCCGGTAAGAACGACAATGCCTTCGCCTTGCTGGAGACCATATTTCAGATAGGCCATAGCACGCGCATGCATGGCGCTATCGAAGTAAAACTCTTCGTCGCTGCCAAGCCGAAACGGGGCTTTGTTCAATCCAAAATAGGCTTCTATCATTCTTCTTATGCCTTATATCTAAAAGTCATAGGTCACGCCGACGGTGATGGCATTTTCTTCATAGCCAAGATTGACATTGTCCGAAGAGCGTTCCGTACGACCAATCTGGGCATAGGCGGAAACATTGTCGCCAAGCTGACGCCGCGCGCCAATGGCGAGATTCAATGTCGTGGCCGCGTCGGTGAAATTTGATGGATCCTGACAAATCGCGGTAATTTCTGCCGCCGTAAAGGAGGCAAAAACCGGATCCGTGGACAGCGCCAATGTGCATTCAAGAAAACTCTGACCGATACCGGTATCGGATTTTCGTATATCGGCACGGCCATAAAGGGAATTACGCCGCGACAAACGACGCTCCACCCGCGTGCCAAGGAAAATGCTTTCGGTCTGCTGGAACCCGAAATCGGAATTATCATAGCCCCCGGTAATCACCAGATTGGTGCGCGGGTTTTGCCCGATAATCGAAATGCTTCCCGTATCCGAAGCCGAAAGTCCGGAGCGGCCACGGTTAAAATCCGTCAAATTGCTGTTAAAAGTAACCGCGCGCCCGGCAATTTCATTGGCGGTTAAATCCGTGCTTTCCCGCAAAGCGTCAATATAGCCAAGGGTATTGGACTGCAAACGCCCGAAGCTTTGTGACACGCCCTGCGCGCGAGTCTGGAAAGTGCGCGAAACATCACCGCGAATGGCAAGACGGCTTGAGAGCTTATATTCCGCCATGCCATCAACCCAAGTGCCACCATAACGCTCACCAACTGCCAGTTCCACGCGGGTTTTACGCCCCGGTGTGGCAATCAGGCCGGCTTTCCAAAAGGCACCGGAAATTTCTTCATCGGTAAAAAACGGATTGCCATTGGTATCGACATCATCATAGCCGACCGTACCGGTAACCGACAGGCGCCGATTTAACGGATAGGTGACATCCGCATAGACAGCATTTTGCGTATAATCGACTTCCGGCAAAACATCACTACCGGTTTCCGAGGTCGTATTGCCATAAACATTCAACACAAACCGCAAGCGATCCATCAATCCGCCACTATCATAACTGGCCAGAACCTCATGGGTTTCACTATCGTTGAGATAATTATCAATACCTTCTATCTGGCCATCATCATCCACATAAACTTTTGTATAGCGGTAACGGGCTTCCAGACTGCCATTATTGGAAAGACGTGAATAAAGATAAGGGCTGACACTGAAGGAAAGCGCATCGGCCCGCTGTTGATTGGCTGCCCCCTGACGGTCGGCCTCCAATGAATTCAACCCCAAGGCCTGTTGTTGCGCCGCCAGACCAACATCCACATAAAACAGGTTATCCTTAATCTTAAAGGTACCCGCGCCAGTAACATTGCGATTAACCCGCAAGCGATCATATTCCGCATTGCCCGCGCTATCGGTAACCGGATCAAGATAGGTGCCGATTTGAACATCCCCCGAAACCAGTCCAGTAAAGCGCGGGCGATCCACAAACACACCCCCGCTCAAAATAAGCGACGCAATGGCATCCCCTTCGGCTTCCTGTTCCCGCACCAAAAGAACATTATCCGTATAGGTAAGCTGCCCACTGGCAGACAAGGAATAGCCAATAAAGTCCGAGCGTAATTGCAAGGGTGGTTTACCCACTGAAACTTGCGCCCATGCGGCAGCCGGCAGAGCCCCAAACGCAATGCCCGCTATCAGCTGTTTCAAAAAATGCCGTTTCATTCCGTTTGCCCTTCTTCAGGAGAAAAATTGGCCGTGCGCTCGCGTTTTGCCTTCTTTTTTTCCTGTTCGTAATCCTTGTAATAATATTCCTCATAGGAGCCATATTCGCTAATCCGCTCCGGTACGAGACAGCGATTTAATATCAGCGAGACGTGACGATTGACGTCCAGTACTTCTTCCAATGCGGTCGCAACCGCCGGTTCCGGCGTGCCATTGGCTTCCACCACAAATGCAATTTCATCCACATAATGCGCAATGGTCACCGCTTCGGGGGTTGCCAGAACGGGCGGCGCATCAAAAATGATAATCCGGTCCGGATAGCGCAATGACAATTCACGAATAAAGTCCGCCATTTCCTGGCGCGAAAACAATTCATTGGGCGATTGCTCTGCGGTACCTTGCGACAACAAAGCCAGAGGCGTGGATTTTTCCTTGATAATCATTTTTGAAATATCAAGACCCGGGTCGCTGATTAAATCGGTAAGCCCTGCCCCTGCGGTTAAACCAAAATGGTCAAACACTTTTGGTCTTGGTACATCCGCATCCACCAGCAGCACATTGACACCATCTTCAATCGCCAAGCTAAGGGCAAGATTGATCGCAGCGAAGGTTTTGCCTTCTGCGGGGCGTGTCGAGGTCAGCAAAACCGTATTGTGCTGGCGCTCGCCTGCAGCCAGTCTTGTGGTGCCGTGGCGCGAAAAATCAAGGCGGCGCATCAGGCGGCGTTTTATCGCCCGCAATTCCAGCGCCAGTCTTTTGGGCTTATGGCTCGGTGTG
>Ga0256839_1005576_pt1 | contig 11553 bp, 10 predicted proteins | sample 354166metaG_FD_185968 | JGI IMG/M metagenome (GOLD analysis project Ga0256839, IMG submission 185968) | Hydrothermal vent microbial communities from Mid Atlantic Ridge, Atlantic Ocean - 354-166 | ecosystem: Environmental > Aquatic > Marine > Hydrothermal vents | place: Atlantic Ocean: Mid...
CCCCGGGTGGCGATGTGGCCTGCCCCGACGACCTGGCATTTCATTTCTCCGTGAACGACGTGTCTCTGTGGTGAATCAGGGGACGTTGGCGCCACAGGACGGATCACGATATCCAAGGCAAAGGGCGCAAAGGTTTTCTGCAAGGATTTCCTTTGCGCCCTCTGCGCCTTTGCGGCCTCTGCGTTCCATTCCATTCCCGGCATGAACCTGAAGAGCCTTTCTCTGTGCATCCGTGTCTCTGTGGTGAGCTGAATAGTTACAAACAATGATGCCACGCAAAGAGGTGGACGACCTACCCCCCTTTTTGCGCGGACCCGCAAGGGCGCAAAGACGACGATCAGCCCGCCTGCCGCAGGGATTGGGCGGCGGCGATGACGCCATCCAGATCGGCATCCGACAGGGCGAGCATTTCCGCCAGCTCCTCCCGCGAGGCGGCCAGGGTCTCGAGGACATCGCCGCCCGGCAGGCCCGTATCCGGCAGCAGGTGATGCGCCAGGGTCAGAATGCCCCACTCCTGCGACTCGGTGCCCGTCAGCCCCGGCGGATGATAATGCAGGCTGCTCAATACCTCCTGATAGGAAGCCGGCAAACGGAAGGCCCGGCACACGCGCTCGGCCAGATCGTCATGGCAGAGCCCGTAGGTCTCCAGCTCCAGCACGTCCAGGGGCAGGGATTCCGCCACCGAGCGGGCACGTATGGACCGATAGGAGTCGGCAAAGTTCGTTGCCAGCACGATCATGCCCACATCGTGGATCAGCCCCAACAAGGCCATGTCGTCCATCCTGGCGCGACAGCAGACCTTGGCGATCAGGCGGCACAGGGTGGCGATGGAAACCAGGTGGGCGAGAATATCCTTCGCCTCCGGGCAATCCACCGGCAACGCGCTGTTCAGGGTCGACATGACGATGGCGCTGCGGACATTCTTCAGCCCCAGCAGGCGCACGGCCGCCGGCACGTTGGTCACCTCGCTGGCGCGCCGGAACAGTGGTGAATTGGCGTAGCGCAACAATTCACCGGCCTGCACCGGGTCGTTCATCAAGGCCTGCTCGAGGGCGGTGAAATCCGGGTCTGCCTCCGCCAGCATTTCCAACACGCGGGCGGCCTGGGCAGAGGCCTGGGGGATTTCCAATTCATCGACTGCAACAACTTGCTGTGACACGACAACTCCCAATGGACGGGACAACGACAAAAGGACACGCCTGCCTTCCCCGTATTCCGCCAGGCTTGATCCTGACGAAGTACTGGCAGAGGCACGATGTTCGCGTCCCTGTTGAGTGCGGCGATAACCGGGGGCCTGAGCCGCCCCTCGCGACATGATAGGCCAATTCCACGTGTTCACTGAAGGGGCCTGAAAGCGTCAGCGAATGCGCCGGCCCGCACAGGAGCGCGGAAATGCCAACTTCCTGGGGAAGGACGGACTCGGAAAGCGTGGAATATTACAAGAAAACAGCGCGGAAAATGGCGGGACTTCGAGAAAGCGGCAAAAAAAGTAATTAGCCCTGATCTTGTCAGGGCTAATTACCCCCCCCTCCCTCTTATGCACTACGATCATACCGGAGAGACCACACAGGTCAAATTATAATTCATGAAGAAGAGCTGGGCAGCATATTGAGAAAACAATAATTGAGTAGAAGCGTAAAGCAATAATATCGAAAAATAGCCAGGGCACGGCGGTCATTCCTGGCAAACACACTCGATCCATCGCCAAATCGGTCGGCAAGCCTGAAACTAACGGCTGATTATTCACCACACAGGAAATAAAGGGGCTCGCTTGTTGATAATTCTTGATTAACTCCGCCGCATCCTGCGGGTTGATGCCGCCATGATGAACGAACCGAACATTCCTGGCGTTTTTTGTACGGTTTGCCTTGACATTCATTGACGACCGCGCACAATCTGCACAGGCTCGCGAGTGAACAGACAGAGCGGGGGGAACCGTTGGAATCCGGGTTTACCAGCCAGCAGGCCATGTCCGTCACCGGACTCTCCAGGCGTCAATTGACCTATTGGCGCAACACCGGGCTCGTGGTTCCTGCGCAACGCACCCAGGGTGGCCACTGGCGCTACACCTTCCTCGACCTGCTGGCACTGAAAACCGCCAAGAAACTGATCGAGGCGGGCGTCTCGGTGCAAAAGATCCGCAAAAGCATCGCCTCGCTTCTCAACTTTCTTCCCACCTGTACGGCACCACTGCGGGAACTGTCGCTGGTCACCACCGGCGACATCATTCTGGTGCTGCATGGGGATACTGCCTTCGAGGCGTTGACGGGCCAGGAATGGATTTTACCGGTGGCCGAACTGGAACTGGAGATCGCCCGCCTGCATCACCCGGGCAAACCCCGGCAGGTCGAATTATTTCCCGAAAAGGAAGCCCAGCACACTGAATCCACGCCGACGGCCGGCAAAAGAGCCGTCGCACCATCATAGATTTATTCCGGCGAGACAGGGACGGCATCGCAAACCAGGCCCAGGCAGGGGCGAACTGACAGGCTCGGGGACAGCATGCACATCATTGCCATCGTCAATCAGAAAGGCGGCTGCGGGAAGACCACCACAGCCATCAACCTCGCCGCCAGCCTGGGGCGCAAGGGTCACCGCACCCTGCTGGTCGACGCCGATCCGCAAGGCCATGCCTCTCTCGGACTGGGCGGTCGACGGCAGGATGAGCCGGGGCTGTATGAAATTTTTGCCCTCGACTTCCCGCTCGCGGACACCATCATCCCGCATATCGCGGAAGGACTGGACATCATTCCCGCAACGATTTCCCTGGCGGCCGTGGATCATGTGCTGGCCAACATGCCGCAGCGCGAGCGGCAGCTGAGCAACCATCTGCACGCCGTGGCCTCTATTTATGACTATGTGATCATCGACTGCCCACCGGCGCTGGGGCTGCTTTCCATCAATGCGATTCGCGCCGCCCAACGGGTCGTGGTGCCGGTCGACATGAGCCTGTTCGCCATCGATGGCATCGAACGGCTCACGGAAACCGTCGACCTGGTGGCCAGAAAATATAACCTCGATATTGAGCTGAACATACTGCCGACGCTGGTCGACAGGCGCACCCGCCTGGGCCGCAAGTTTCTGTTAGGCGTTTGGGAACGCTATCAGGACAAGGTACTTCCCGTAATGATTCACCATACCGTGCGACTGAAGGAGTCCGCCTGCGCCGGGCAGTCCATCGTGGACTTTGCGCCAAACTCCCCCGCCGCCAGCGATTTCAGTGATCTTGCCGATGAGCTCATCATGCGCAACCACACGGCCCTGGATACCGCACAAGCCAATATCTCCTGGCTGCTCTCACATATCGAGCCTGCGGAAAGCCGACCCGCGAATGTCATCCCGCTGCATAAAGAGCGCCCGGAAACGGCAACCAGCAATCTACAAAAGGTCGTGCTCAGTTTCCAGAATCACCAGCAACACGACATCCAGATTGCCGGAGAATTCAACGAGTGGATTGCGGACAAGGATGTCCAGACCATCACGGAAAACAACATCACCCACAAGGTGTTTTATGTGGCGCCCGGGGATTACCAGTATCGCTTGATCGTGGATGGAAAATGGCGCAACGATCCCACCAATCCACGCCAGGCGCTCAGCGCGCTGGGGATCCACAATTCCCTGCTGCACGTCACGGCCGACGACACCTTCAACCAATCCATCGGCAATCATTGAGACCCTGGTGACGAAGCATGCAACACGCCGTACCTGACGATATGTTTTCCGCCCTTACCTCCCGCCGCCGGCTGACGGACATCAGCCACCATTTCTTGAGTGAAACGGGAGAGCGCGCCGCCCCCTGGCAGAAGACCCGCCTCGTCCCCCTGCTGCTTGTCTGTCGCGAAGACGATTTTGTCGCCTATCTGCTGGAAAGTGCATTACGCCAACAACACCACAGTTGCAGCGTACTGAATATAGAGAATCAAGCCGGCGTGGTTTCGATTCCGGCCGCGGCACCGGCGCCGCTGACGGATGACAACAAAAGCGCGCCGGACATCTGCCTGCTGCCACTGACATCTCCCGGTTCAACGCTGGCCATCCCGCACAACAAACGGCTGATGGCGGTGCCGACATCGCTGCCGGGGGTGCGCCTGGCCTATCATCAGCTGGCCCAGCTGGCGGAACAGCAAAGCCGTCTCACGGTAAATATCATCATGCTCGACGCCCGCAGCGAGGATCATGGCGAGCGTTATTTTTCCTTTCTCAGGGACAGCGCCTGTTCGCTGCTGTCACTGGAGGTCAAATCGGCCGGGGTGCTCTACCGCCAGGACACGGCCGGGGATGAGGCCTACGGTGGCACAGACAGGGTTATCGGGAACATTCTGAAGGATGAGAGAAAGCACGCCGCGCCGGCGGGCCTCGCAGCGCCAGGCAATGCCGGCTGATGCCAGCCGGACGCTACGACAGGCTAACGGGAACCACCGCCATCGGCCTGGCGATGCCATAGCCCTGCGCCAGATCCACACCGATGTCCTGCAAGGTGCTGAGCACGGCATCATCTTCAACGAATTCCGCAATGGTGCGCAGGCCGGCGACATGACCGATTTCATTGACCGCCTGCACTATGGCGTAATTCATCGGATCACTGGTGATGTCGCGCACGAACCCACCGTCGATCTTCAGGTAGTCGACCGGCATTGCCTTCAAATACGAGAAGGAACTCAGGCCGGAGCCAAAGTCGTCTAACGCGAACTGGCAACCCAGGCTGCGAATACCATGAATGAAATCCACCGCCAGGTGCAAATTCGAGATGGCGGCGGTTTCGGTGATTTCAAAACACAACAGCTCGGGCGGCAGTCGATTGACCTCGAGCTGCTCGCCAATGTAGGAAAAAAAGGCCGCGTCATTGAGGGAGGAGCCGGAGAGATTGACAAAAAAGGTGCCCAGCTTGTTCGCATCCGGTGTTTGCCGATAAAGCCCGGAAAGATGCTCGATCACCGATTTCACCACCCAGCGGTCCAGCAGCGTCATGGTGCCATAGCGTTCCGCGGCGGGAATGAAGGCGCCGGGCAGGATGATCTTCCCGTCGTCGCCCACCATGCGCAGCAGAAACTCGCTGTGCGAATGCAGCTGGCTGTTCGTCTCCAGGACCTGCATGGACTGACGGTAAAGCAGGAAACGGTCATCTTCCAGCGCCTGCTTGATGCGTGACACCCAGCGCATTTCATCATGCCGCCGCAACAATTCGGAATCGTCTTCGAGATAGACATGGACGCGGTTGCGTCCCATGTCCTTGGCGGTATAGCAGGCCACATCCGCCGCGCTGAGTATCTCGTCCACGCTGCGGGCATCGGAGGTGATGGGGGTCATGCCGATGCTGACGCCGACGCTGAAGGTCTTGTCCTGCCAGACGAAGCGAAAATTGGCGACCGCCTCGCGGATTCCCTCGGCGATCTGGTGGGCCTGCTCCAGCGGGCAGCTTTCCAGCAACAGGCCGAACTCATCGCCGCCGAGACGGGCCAGGGTGTCATTGGAGCGCACCTTCTCGCGCAAGACCACCGCCAGCTGCCGGAGCAGCTGATCGCCCGCCTGATGGCCACAGGTGTCATTGATGACCTTGAACTGGTCGAGATCCAGATACAGCAGCACATGAGCATGCTCGCCTTCCTTGGCGTGACGCAGGGCCTCCTTGAGGCGGCGATCGAATTCATGCCGGTTCACCAGCCCGGTGAGGTGGTCATGGAAGGCAAGGTGATGAATGGTCGCTTCGGCCAGTCGGTGGGAACGCCGCAGTTCGGCTTCGCGCAGCTCACGCTCGATGGCGGGCACCAGGCGCGTGAGATTGTCCTTCATGATGTAGTCGTGGGCGCCCATCTTCATGGCGGCCACGGCGATGTCTTCGCCAATGCTGCCGGAGACGATGATGACGGGAAGGTCCAGGCCGGAGTCATTGACGATGGCCAGGGCGGCCTCGGAACTGAAGCCGGGCAGGTTGTGGTCCGTGACCACCACGTCCCAGGTGTGCTCGCGCAGGGCCGCCTGCAGCTCCTCGGCGGTCTGCACGCGCAAGGAGCGGGGGGCGTAGCCGGCGCGACGCAGCTCCCTGACCAGCAGCAGAGCGTCATCCTCCGAGTCCTCTACGACAAGAACCCGTAACGGATTCCCCATCTGACTAACCCCTGGGCCTTACCGGCGACTCGTTCAAGACAAGCCAATACAACCCCAACTGTTTTACCGCTTCAATGAACTGGTTGAAATCCACCGGTTTGCGAATATAACTGTTGGCCCCGCTCGCGTAGCTGCTGATGATGTCCCTCTCCTCGCTGGAGGTGGTCAGTATCACCACCGGCTGAAGCGCCGTGCGCGGATCGGCGCGAAGGCGCTTCAGCACTTCGATACCGTTGATCTTGGGAAGCTGGAGATCCAGCAGGATGACCTGTGGCTGGGCAGAGGTATCACGGCCTGCGTATTTGCCAGTACCGAACAGATAGTCCAGGGCTTCTTCACCGTCACGCGCGACGACGACCTCGTTCATGATGTTGTTCTTCTTCAGGGCTCGCAGGGTCAGCGCCTCATCGTCTGGATTATCTTCTACCAGCAAAATGACCTTGTCTGACATCGCGTAATCCCTCACAACTCCCCCCTCTTATACCTTAGCACAATGCTTGGGATATGACAGTTTGCCCTTGCACCCCGGAATCTAGGGGATTACGTCGGGACGGTAAAGAGGAGATTGCCGCCTGCTTCCCCACGTGTGGCGGCAATTATCCACCATTCATGGCCGATTTCCCACAGCCAGGAGGGGCAGTATGCGGGTTTCAGGGGTGTCTCACAGACCCTCCCAGACAGGCTGGGTGGCCTGCTTTCGCAGGCACTGCAGCAGATCCGTCAACGGCATGGGGCGTGCAAAGTAGTAGCCCTGCACCCTATCACAGCCGTGCTCACGCAGAAAATCGCGTTGCGCCGCCGTTTCCACGCCCTCGGCAATCACCCGCAGATTGAGGCGGTGCGCCATGGCGATAATGGTGTCGATGATGGCGGCATCGTCATCATTCTCCGGCACATCGGCGACGAAGGAGCGATCGATCTTCAGCACGTCCAGTGGGAATCGTTTCAGATAGCTGAGCGACGAATAGCCGGTGCCGAAGTCATCGATGGCAATGCGGATACCCCGCTCATGACAGGCCTGAAGGGTCTGCATGGCAAGCTCCGGGTCGTCCATGACGCTGCTTTCGGTGATTTCCAGCTCCAGCAGGTGCGGATCCGTGCCACTCTCTTTCAGCACCTCGTCGATCATGTGCACCAGATCCCGGCTGCGAAACTGGCGCGGCGACAGATTGACCGCGACCGGCGCCGGTCGGCCGCCCTCCGCCAGCCACGTCTGCAGATCCTGACAGGCGCGCCTCAACACCCATTCGCCGACCGGGATGATCAAACCGGTATCCTCCAGAAGGGGGATAAAGCGGCCGGGCATCACCATGCCCTCATCGCCGCGCTCCCAGCGCAGCAAGGCCTCGACACCGATGATTTCCCCCGTCGACGCATCCACCTGGGGCTGATAGTGCAAGCGGAACTCGTCACGCTCCAACGCCCGTCGCAGGGCACTTTCCATGTTCAGGCGCTCATCGGCATCGGTATTCATGCTGCTGTGGTAGAACTGATAGCTCTCCCCCAACCGCTTCGTATACTGCAGGGCCGTCTCGGCATAGCGCGCCAATTCGTCGTAACTGCTGGCGTCGTCCGGGTACATCACCACCCCCATGCTGGGGACGAGGAATATCTCCCGCTTGGCGATACAAAAAGGTTCGGCGAAGACATCAATGACCTTTTCCAGGAAGCTCTCCACCTCCGCGCGCGTCATCAACGCGGGCACGGCAATGGCAAAATCATCGCCACCCAGGCGGGCCACGAAATCCATGGGGCGGATATTCTTGGACAGCCTCTGCCCCACCTGTTGCAGCAACCGATCACCCACGGCATGCCCCAGGGTATCGTTGACCTTGATGAAGCGATCGAGATCCAGATGGATGAAGGCCGTGTGGTCGTTGGAACGCCGGGTCCGCACCATGCATTGCTGAAACCGGTCACGGAACAGGGTGCGATTGGGAAGGCTGGTCAGCGCATCGTAGTACATCAGATGCTGGATATGATCCTCGGCCTGCTTTTGCTGACTCAGGTCGGTAAAGCCACCGATATAGTGCGTCACCTCGCCCGATTCGTCACTGACGGCGCTGATGGTCAGCCATTCAGGGTAAATCTCACCATTCTTGCGCCGGTTCCAGATCTCCCCCTGCCAGGAACCCGTTTCGGTCAATGACAGCCACAGATGACGAAAAAAGGTCTCGTCGTGACGGCCGGACTGCAACATGCGGGGGCTCTGGCCAATGACCTCGTCCTCGGTATAGCCGGTGATATCCAGGAAGGCCTGATTGATGCGAAGGATGCGGCCATCTTTGTCCGTAATCAGGATGCCCTCGACACTGCCCTCGAAGACCTTGGCGGCCAGCCGCAAATCCGCCTCCGCCGCACGGCGCGCGCGGCGTTCACCGGCCTCGCGCAGCTCGCGCTCGATGGCCGGCGCCAGACGCGCCAGATTGTCCTTCATGATGTAATCATGGGCCCCGGCGCGCATCAGCTCGACGGCGACTTCCTCGCCGATGGCCCCGGAAACGATGATAAAAGGGATATCCAGTCCCGTTGCCTGCAACAGCTTCAGCGCCGCGGCGCCACTGAAGCTGGGCATGTGATAATCGGAAATCACCACATCCCAGCATTGCGCATCCAGCGCCGCCTGCATCAGATCGGCACTATCGACCCGCTTGCAACGGGGCTTGAAACCCGCCCGCAAAAGCTGGCGCCGGGTCAGAAGTGCATCGTCCTCGGAATCTTCCACCAGCAGCACGTTTAGCGGCTTAGACACCCCTTGAAACCCTCGCATTTATTCTTTTGTGTTGGCCTTGTGGCAAGCCATACCCTCGGCCCACCGGCACGGCTGCCTGCGGGAAGATGCTTACCGGGAAACCATCGGCTCGCCGGCCCTGAATCTTTAGGGCCTGCACAGACCTGCACGACAAGACGCGCATTTGCTATTCTGGCCCGCCGGATTCCACTCCAGTCACCCCAGCCAACATGATCGTTCGCGGCGTCCTTCTGTTCCTGCTCAACCTCTCGCTTGCCCAGGCGGCGGAACCCCCTCCCCTGCCGGCCGAGCAAACCCTCCGTCAGCTGCTCGACGAAATCGACAGGCACGAACGGCAAAACGACCAGCAACGGGCAGCCCTGAAGAAGCTTGAGCAGCAGCTGGCCTGCAACTGGACCCTGATCCGCAGCTATGAGACATGCGACCGCCTGTATCAGGAGACGCCGCAAAACCATCTGACATGCGTTCACAAGGCGAAGGCAAACGCCGCACGCTGCCTCACCGGCACCAGCGACTAGGCCTGCCCGCGAACCCAAGGCCCCCGAAGATCAGGCACACGGCAAGGGAAATATTACCGCGCGGCCCGCCACGAAATTGCCTAGGATGAATCGTGGGGATAGTCCCCGCAACGCCATACAAACCGACTGACTTTCCAAGGAGGGAAACATGAGTCAGCCATGGATACCACGCATCATCACCACCCTTGTCGGCCTTCTCGGCCTGGGCCTTGGCGCCAGCGCACAGGCCATCCTCATCAACGAAATACGCATCGACCAGCCCGGGCCGGACCGGGATGAGTATTTTGAACTGGCAGGCATTGCCGGTGAGTCACTGGACGGACTGAGCTATCTGGTGCTGGGCGACTCCCGCAAAGGCGGGAGCGGCGTGATCGAATCGGTCACCTCCCTCAACGGCCTGCAACTTTCGGCCAGCGGCTACTTCCTTGCCGCCGAAAGCAGTTTTTCCCTGGCGCCCTCCGTCGATCTCATCACCAGCCTCCAGTTTGAGAACAGTGACAACGTTACTCACCTGCTGGTGCGTGACTTCACGGCCCGAAATGGCGACGATCTCGACAGCAACGACGATGGCCTGCTGGACATCACGCCATGGACCGAGATCCTCGACAGCATCGCACTGGTGGAGTCATTCACCCGCGGTGAAAAGATCTACAGCACCACGACCATCGGCTCGGGAAACGGCAATGTCCCGGCGCATGTGTTCCGCGAGCCCTCTCAACGGAGAACCTGGCAGATCGGCGGCGCGGCAATCACTGACGATACCCCCGGCCGCGCCAACGGCGTCACTGCCGTTCCGGCGCCGGGCACACTCGCCCTGCTGGCAATGGGCCTGCTGGCCTGGCGCGGCAGAACAGGAAGGCCGTAGCCCTGTTTCGCACGCAACAAAAAGGGGGCTGAAAAGCCCCCTTCGTCCAGGTCGGAAAGCCTGCAAAAGGTCAGGCGGCCTGCTCATCCGCTGAGAACAGATGGACATCCGTTTGCGGGTAGGGAATCGAAATCCCGGCCGCATCGAAGGTGACCTTTACCTTCTCCAGCATCGCCGAGCGCACATCCCAGTAATCTGCCGACTTCACCCACGGCCGCACCGCCAGATTCACGCTGCTGTCGGCCAGCTCCGCGACCATCACCACCGCAGCCGGATCCTTGAGGATACGATCGTCGGCCGCCATCACCTCCTCGATCAGCTGCTTGGCCTGACGGATATCATCGTCATACCCAATACCGAAGACCAGATCGATGCGCCGCGTATCACGGGCGCTGAAATTGACGATGGTACCGCTATAGATATGTCCATTGGGCACCGTAATCTCGCGATTGTCACCCGTTCTCAGCAGGGTGCTGAAAATCCGGATCGACTCCACGACACCGGTCACACCGCCCGCCTCGATGAAATCACCCAGCTTGAAAGGTTTGAACAGCACCAACATCACCCCCGCCGCCAGATTGCCCAGCGAGTCCTTCAGCGCCAGACCCACCGCCAGACCGGCGGTGGCAAAAATAGCCAGCACCGACGTGGTATCCACGCCCAGCTGATCCAGGGCCGCGATAATGACCACCACCAGCAGCGCCGCATTGATCAGATTGCCAAGAAAATCGACCAGCGACTCATCCATGCCGCCCTTTTTCATCAGACGCCCCACCGCCCTGGTCACCGCCCGCGCGATCCAGCGACCAATAACGAAAATCGCCAGGGCCAAAACAAGATTGATGGCCCAGGGAATAAGGTAGGTATTCAGGTAGTCCACATCGGAATTGAGCAATGCATCCATAGAAGAAACTCCTTGTTAACAAATCGACCGAAAACAACAAACTCATGAACATCAAATGAGGGGATATGCCCATCGATAGCCACACTGCCTATTGCACGGGATACCGGGCGAAAGCATGAAAACCCAAGCCGAAAGGCCTGTAAAGAAAATCTTGCGCAGGGATGGAAAGATGTCAGAAATGGCGCATCGATCGCCGCAACATCTAACTGAATTTATGGATTACTGACGGCGGACGCACAGCCAGACAAAGGCGCAGCAATCTCCGCAAACGACTTCGCGGGCACTGCCACCCGGCCAAAGGCGGCCGGGATTGATCCGGGTATCGACAGGGTAACCCAATCGATGCATAAATTCGTGCGCAAACAGCGGGCGACAGGGGATGTGGAATCGACCACGAGGTTCAACGCAA
>Ga0256839_1005577_pt1 | contig 11551 bp, 11 predicted proteins | sample 354166metaG_FD_185968 | JGI IMG/M metagenome (GOLD analysis project Ga0256839, IMG submission 185968) | Hydrothermal vent microbial communities from Mid Atlantic Ridge, Atlantic Ocean - 354-166 | ecosystem: Environmental > Aquatic > Marine > Hydrothermal vents | place: Atlantic Ocean: Mid...
TACCGCGGCAGATAGTGCAAATACTCCGTAAAGAGCGTGTGGTACGTGTGCAGATGGGGGATCCCGTAGCGTCGCGCGACGCGGATCCCGAGCATCCCCAGGGTGAAGGGCGTGTGGCTGTGGACGATGTCCAATTGTTGGAAGACCCGACGGGCCTCGCGGTGGTAGGGGATCGTCACCCGGCTCTCCTTGTGGTACCAAAAGGGGAACGCCGGGAACCGAAAGATGGTCTCTCCCTCCCGCCGAGCGCGGCGGGTCTCGTACGCCGGGGCGAAGACGTACACTTCATGGCCCCCTTCATGCAGGACGCGCTCCAGGATGGGCAGTAGGGTCGCCACGCCGTTGATCTGCGGGCGATACGTGTCCGTGAAGAACCCGATCGTGAGCTTCTCGCGCGTCATGGCCGTGCGGAGGGCGACGACGGCGGGGAAGAGGCCCGCCCCTCCAAGCGGCAGTAATAGCAGGTCTCGTCCTCTTCGTGGTGGTGGACGCCGCAGACGGGGCAGCGATGGCCCCCTTGGGCACGTCGAGCTTGATCCCGCCGAAGGGATGCGAGGAGGAAGCCCTCAAAGGCCCTTCGCAGCTTGGGGTCCTCGACCTCGTCGAGGAGCTTCGCGAGCCGTTCGCGCTCCAAGAGGCTGAGCTGCTCCCGCTCCATCTCTTGCGCTCTAGGGGCGCGTCGAGCGGCGAAGGAGCTGCCCACCCGAAAGCGGATCTCCCGGATTACGGGCTCTCCCAAAAGGGCGTTCAGCTTCTTGAGATAGACATCCTGCATCAGGCGGAGCTGTTGAGCCACCACGTGGTTGGCCGCTTCCACGTAGAGCACCCCCTCGCGGACGCGGAGGGCCTCCGTGAGGCGGCTCATCTGCGGTCCGGCCACCTCCGGCCAGAAGAGCAAGGGCTCCTGCTCCTTGAACTCCCGCTCCAGCCCCAGATGGGCTAAGAGCGTTCGGATCTCCCCCAACGTGATGTCCCCCATCGCAGAGGCATTGTACTCCCGGGATCCCCTAAGGGCAATGCCTTCTCATCTACAACAACTGCTGTTTATGTTTATATCTCTGTAGTAGTTGTTGTAGGGGGCCGTCCTCCCTGTGGAAAACCCCACTTTTTTCAGAAGGGCAGAGAAGAGTGGGTGTGGAAAACCCTGTGGAGAGATTGGGGAAAAGTCCCGCCCGGCTGTGGAGAACGTCTGGGGAAAACCCCGGCGGGGGATTTTCCACAGGACTTTTCCCCAGGTCCCCTCGAGTTTTCCACAGGTTTTCCACAGGGTTATCCACAGAGTTTTCCACAGGGAGAAATTAAAACATGAACTCAATTCATGTTATTACAGGGGGTCAAAGCGAAAGGCCCGGCTTGGGGGAGAGCCGCCAGCTCTCCTCCGGGGAGGGGGTCTCCAGCCCCTGAGCGAAGCGGACGTAGGCTGCGGCGGCGATCATCGCCGCGTTGTCCGTACAAAGCTCCAACGAGGGGAAGTACAGCTCGTAGCCTTGTGTGGCACACTCTTGCTGAAAGCGCGCCCGCAGGCGGGAGTTGGCCGCCACCCCCCCGACGACGACGACCCTCCGAGCCCCAATCCCCTGAGCAGCCTTGAGGGTCTTTCCTAAGAGCACGTCCACGACGGCCTCTTGGAAGGAGGCGGCCAGGTCCTCGACGGGGGTGTCGGGGTGTTTCCTCAAATGGTAGAGAACGGCGGTCTTGAGCCCGGCGAAGCTGAAGTCGAAGCCGGGCTCCTCGAGCATCGGGCGGGGGAACTCGACGGCGTGCGGGTCACCGCGTTGTGCCAAGCGGTCGATCTGCGGCCCGGCGGGGTAGCCCACCCCCAACAGTTTCCCCACCTTGTCGAAGGCCTCCCCGGCGGCGTCGTCGCGCGTGGTGCCCAAGGTCTCGTACGAGCCCCAAGCCTTCACGTGGACCAGCAGGGTGTGCCCTCCCGAGACGAGCAGCGCCAGGAAGGGCGGCGGGGCCTCCTCCCCCCGCTCGAGGTAGTGGGCGAAGAGGTGCCCCTCCAGGTGGTTGACCCCCAGGAGGGGGACGTCGAGCCCGTAGGCGAGCCCCTTCGCGGTGGAAAGCCCTACGAGCAGCGCTCCCACGAGACCCGGACCCCGGGTGGCCCCGATGAGGTCGATCTGTCGGAGGTCTACGTCCGCTTGGGCGAGGGCCTCGTCTAACACATAGGGCATCTTCCGGACGTGATTCCGGGAGGCGACCTCGGGGACGACGCCGCCGTACTTCTCGTGCAGCTTCGCCTGCGAGTAGACGACGTTGGAGAGCACCCGACGGTCTTGAAGGACGGCCGCCGCCGTCTCGTCACAGGACGTCTCGATCCCCAGGATGTACATATATCTTGCTATTTGGCTAGCCAGCTAATCCAAGCTAAGAAGCGATGGCCTCGGGCTTGAGGACGGCCACGTAGGGCAAGTTGCGGTAGCGTTCGGCGTAGTCGAGCCCGTAGCCCACCACGAACGCGTCCTCCTCGAGGACGAAGCCCACGTAGTCGAGGGGGATCTTCGCCCGTCGGCGGGGCTTCTTGTCGATGAGGGCGCAGATCTTGAGCGAGGCCGCGCCGCGGGCTTCGAGGTGCTCGCACAGAAAGTGCAGGGTCTGCCCCGTGTCCACGATGTCCTCGACGAGGAGGATGTGCCGTCCCTGGGCGGGCGTTCCCAGATCCCGCAAGAGCTGGATCTCCCCTGCCTCGGAGCCCTTCCCGTAGCTGTAGAGCTGGACGTAGTCGCACTCCAAGGGGATGGGCATCGCCCGCATCAGATCCGCCAGGAAGACGATCGCCCCGCGGAAGATCCCCACCGCCAGCGGGGGGTTCTCGACCAGCGCATCCCCCAAGAGGTCTTGATAATCTCGGGAGATCTGCGCCCCCAGCTCGCGGACCCGCCGCCGGATGGCCGCCTCGTCCCAGAGGACCCGCTCGACGGCGGCCTCCAATGCGCTTGCGCCCGCAGACACGGCTCGGCTACCCCTCGCTCCCGCTGGGCTGGAGCACCCGGAACTTCTCGTCGAGGCGCGCCAAGCGCTCGGTGATCCCGCCGTACTCCAGCTCTTCGAAGCCGACCATCGCCGGGCCCACGAACCCCTGCCTGCGGATCTCCAGCGTCTTCTGAGTGGCCTTCTCCCGGATGACGTCCCAGAACGAATGGGCGAAGACGTCCACCGGCTCCGTCAAGCGCCCGTTGTGAACGCAGAAGGCCAGGCACGACACGAGCGCCGGGCCGTCGAACCACGCCACGGGCTCGTTGACCTTCGTGGGCATGAAGGCCACGTTATGGCTCCCCCGGCAGTCGCCCGACACATAGGGAGCGATGGCGAAGGGCGAGAGGACCTCGCCCGTGGCCGGGAACTGGGACTGCACGCGGACGATCATCACGGGGTCGTCCTTGCCCACGTACTTGCCCGCGATGTTGTGCAGGCGGGTGGTGGAGACGGCCACGCACTCCTCGCCGGTGGTGCGGGAGCGGATGGACTTGATCACGAAGCGATGGGTGTCCCTCAGCAAAGCGGCGAGGTCGTACAAATCCTCCGGGGCGTTCAGCTCGATCACCCGATCGCCCTCGGTGTAGCTGACGTCCAGGATGGTGAACGTGAACCCCTGGGCCATGCTGGGGCTGAGCATCAAGCCGGGGCAGTGCATCGGGTCGGCGAACGCCAGGTACAGGGGCAGGTTATACGCCCCGGGCTCCGTCTTGTCGGCGGCGAACAGCAGGAAGGGCTCGTTGGGCCGCTCCTCGAACTCGATCTCCGCCACGGCGGGCCCCAAGCCGCGGACGTTCCCGGCGAAGGAGTCCTTCAGCAGATCCTGTCCCGCGCCGTAGAGCCCCTCCTCCTTGGCGATCTCCGTCCCCTCGCGGAACGCCTCCCAGGCCAGGCGGTGGATGTCGCTGTCCCCCACGCCCTTTTGGTGGGACATCAAGATGGCGATGTCGTCGCCGGTGTAGCTCACGTAGGAGTCGATGACGAGCCCGCCGCCCTCGAGGTTTACGTATTCCTTCACCCGGTTGAGCACGGCCTCGCTCGGCTTAAGATGCCCGCCCACCGCGCCGATGTCCGCCTTGATCACCGTAAGCGTCGTCTTCATCTCGATCACCTCTTGCTCGTTCTCTCTCTTCTTCGCTGTAAGCAGAATGGCCTATATGAGCCGGACGCGGCTGTTGTCGCCGATCACGAACTGATAGGTCTCCGGAGGGCGCTCGTTGCGGGAAAGGATCACATGACGCCCGATGAGGCTGTTCTCGATGCGCCCCGTCCCCCGAATCGCGGCCCCGGCCATGACGATGCTGTACTCGATCTCGCTGTCTTCCACGATCACATCCCGATCCAGGGAGGTGAACGGCCCGACGAACGACTCTCGGACGACCGCGCCGGGGCCGATCACCAGCGGCCCGCGAAGCTCACTCCGCTCGATCTGAACGTTCTCCGCGACCGCCACCCGGCCCACCACCCGCGAGTCCGGCGGGATCGGGGATCGGATTTGCGGCTCTAGGGATTCTAACAGGATGCGGTTGGCGTCGAGCATGTCCTCGGGGAGGCCGACGTCCTTCCACCAGCCCTTCAGCAGATAGGGCTTTACCCGATAGCCCTGCTCAATCAGGGTCTGAAGGGCATCGGTGATCTCCAGCTCTCCGCGGGCCGAGGGCGTTATGCGCTCGATGGCTTCAAAGATGTGGGGGTCAAAGAGGTAGACGCCCACGATCGCCAAGTTGCTGGGCGGCTCCTTCGGCTTCTCTATCAGGCGGACGACCTCGCCGTCGCGCAGCTCCGCGACCCCGAAGCGGGTGGGGTCGTCCACCTCCGCTAAGAGCAAGAGGGCGTTCGCCCCGCCGCGCTCGAACTCCTCCACCAGGCCGCGCACGCCCTGCTCGAGGAGATTGTCGCCCAAGTAGACGAGGAAGGGCTCGTCGTCCACGAACTCCCGGGCGCACTGGACGGCGTGGGCCAGCCCCCGGGGGCGCTCCTGAATGACGTAATCGACGCGGAGGCCGAAGCGGGAGCCGTCTCCCAGGGCCGCTCGAAATTCCTCCTCGACGTTGGGGCTGACCACCACACCCACATCCCGGATGCCCGCCTCTTTAAGGGCCTCGAGGGTGTACTCGATCACGGGCCGATTGGCCACGGGGATGAGGTGCTTGGCGCTGGTATGGGTCAGCGGCCTTAAGCGGGTCCCCTCCCCCGCACACAGGACGATTGCTTTCATGATTCTCTTCCCTTAGATCCCGTTCTACAGCCAGAGCTGGCCTAACTGTAGCGGAGCTATGCGACGAATGCAAGGATCCTATCTGGTCTCTGTTGGGAATTCCCTATGTCTGGGCTACAGTTATCGGATGCCCCCGGGGATTGACAGCTACCCCCCCCGTGTATAATGCATGCAAGACAAGACTCAGCTACAGGAGGTATGAGTATGAGCAAAGAGGATATCCTGCAAGCTTGGGAGCGAACTGATGCCAGTCTCAGCATAGCTGCTTTGCAAAAGCTCGCCCTCGAGCAAGGATGGATATCCGCTCCTGAGGGGAATCAAGAAGCGCTTAGCCTCGCTGCTCGCCAATACGATCAATCGTTCTACGAGGCGAGGAAACGGATGTTTGAAGAACTCCTTGCTGGTGGGGATCCACGACAAGTTGCTCAAATATTCGGTCAGAAACTGAATCAGATCACAAAAGAGTTCATCCTCTCTGGAATCCGTCTGGACGAGAAGTCAGGAGGAAGAACGCTTCTAGAGGTTCTGGAAGAGTTGGCATCCTATTCCCTTTCCAACGATGAGCTTGAGGAGATCGCGGAAGAAACGGGACTTGCCGTAGATCAGCTCCGACAGATGGAGGAGGAGGCGAGAAATCGTCTGCAAAGTTTTGTGCAAGGGATCAAGGATGAGCTCGCTTGAGAGGAGGGACTAGCATGGCACAGGGTATTAATCTCACACGCCGGGCTTTCCTCAAAGCGGTTGGCACTGCCCCCATTGTCCTTGTTGGCACTGCCTCTGCACCGTTGATTATATCTGTTCAAGCCAACGCCCAGGGAGTGGATGGCAACCTCTGCTTGAGGCTTGCACTGAGGGCATGTGCTCGAACGATTGTTTTAGGTCCCAAGGCGTTTGCTGCTTGTGTAGCCGCATGGTATGCAGCTTGCATAGCTCTAATACTTCGATAGCTCCAGCAAGACTCAAGCCGTTTCAGCTTTGTAGAAATCCTCTGTTGAGGGAAGCATAGCAGTTGGCGGAGGAGTCGGGCAAGCCAGGACGCTCCTCGCTTCACCGCCTGCTCCACGGTTGTAGACTAGGCATATCGCTACCAGCTCCCGGAGCTGCCGTCACCACACCCGGATGCTTAACGAGCGTTAGCTGCTTGGCCATACCGCTTAACTCCCCGTGCCCGATTAAAGGCCATTTGCCCCGTAGTGACAGGACTTATGGGGCCGGCAGTACATCAAGCCTAGGCTCAGATACTGCTACTGCTTGTCGTGATGACGACTAATTGCTTGAATGAAGGTAGAACCTCAAGGGAAACATGACAGCTACGCCTTCCAGACACGTTGCAAAGGCCATTGCGATTGTGCTCCTCGTAGGTGCACTTTCCGGCGCGATTGCGCTTTCCACCAAGGTCCCCGCCAAGCAGGAAGCGATAGATCGTTCCTCTGTCACACCAAAACAGGAGGTTCGCTATCTCTGCTTCAACGGGTTCCTACGGGACATGGAACTCCTTCGGGAGTGGGCCCGCTGGTGTCGACAGTCCTCCCTTCAGCCCTCCGATCCCAGCGTCCAAGAGGCAGGGGAGCGGGTCTTTGAGCAGCTGGAGGCGCTGCCGACCGTCATCCGCGGGCCGTTTCCCCAGAGGTTCTTCTTCGCCGTGGTCCACAACTTGGAGAGGCCCGAGTTCGGGCTCATCCTGACCATCAACGAACTCCAAGTCCCCTTTGTGTTGAACGGCCAACTCGGTCAGGTTCATACCCCCTTCATCCCCAAGGACGAGGTGTTCATCGGGTGGTTTGAGGTGCCCACTCCCCCGCAGGGGCTTTCCAACGTGAGCTTGGTCTTCTTTGAGTGGGCCGGTGAGGTGTCTCGCCCGCTCGCAGAGGAGGAAGAGGATATTCAGGTTGAGATAAGCATCGTGGGACGGTCCTTATACCTCGGCCAGGGGGAGCCCCCTTCGGTCTCCGAGCACCGGCCTCCGGACTCCGCCTTTCGTTCCGGGACCAAGCCCCCCGGGGGCCCAACCGTTCCCGATCCTCCTCAACTCTACGTGACCCTGGAGGAAACCCCCAGCAAGGAGGACTTCAAGCGGGGCTGGAGCGTCACCGTCTCCCCAGGGGACCCCCTGCCCGTCTACCTGCACCTTCGGGCGCTCTGCCTCGATGAGGCCCTTCATGACTATGCCGTTTCGCTCTTCTTGGAGGGAATCCAATTGCCTCTGGCTCCGGAGATCGAGGGGAAGGTCGGTCATTACCGTCTACGGTGTGACGAGGAGGTGCACCTCCCGGTTACCCTTTCAGCGCCCTCCGAACCCGGACGATACCGCCTTACGGCCAGTGCTACCATGAATCCCTACCATTTGATGAGGCGATCGACCCTGGAAGAGCGCCTATGGAGCCCGCTGTCCCTGAACGTGCTGGGGCAACCTCGTTACCTTGTCAACGTCGTTCCCTCCGAATGAAGGAACAAATCGAAAGCCGAGCGAGCTCCCCTACGGGTGAACTTGTCGACCTTCGACGGAGAGCCCGTGTACCTCTAGGCTCTGGATTCGTTGAGGGGGCTCTGTCGGATCCTCAGAGAGCACGACCAGGTCCGCCCGCTTCCCCGGTTCCAGCGTCCCCAGCTCCCGCTCCTGAAAGCCCGCGTACGCTCCCCCCCACGTGTACGCCCTCAGGGCCTCCTCGATCGTGAGGCGTTGGGGCCCATGCGGGGCCTTTTCCACACAGCGGATCCCATAGAGCGGACCGAAGGGCATCCCGTCGGACCCGAACGCTAGGGGGATCCCCCGCTCGAGCACCCAACGATGCGGGTCCATTCTACGATCGCGCTCCGGGCCCAAGCGCTTCTCGTACATGGAGCCGGGGCCGCTCCACTGCACGAAATTGGGCTGCATGGACGCTACAACGCCCAGCCGCGCGGCCCTCTCCAAATGCTGCTCGGTGGGCAGCTCGAAGTGTTCGATCCGCGCCCGATCCTCCGGGGTGACCCCGGCCCGCTCCAGGGCCGTGAGCGCCGCATCGATGGCCCGATCCCCGATGGCGTGGATCATGAGCTGAAAGCCCGCCTCGTGGGCCTTCTTCACGAGGCGATCCAGCTCCTCTTGGGGATAGTTCAGCTTGCCTTGCGAGGAGGGCTCGTCGGCGTAGGGTTCCGAGAGGGCGGCGTTGCGCGCCCCGATCGAGCCGTCGGCGAAGATCTTTACGGCCCCCAGTTGCAGGCGATCGTCCCCAAAGCCCGTCCCGAGCCCCAGCTCGACCAGGGCGTCGAGGTGCTCCACGGGCACGTTGAGGCGCACGCGCAGCGTGAGCTTCCCCTGCTTGTACAACCTGAGGTAGGCCCGGATGTGCTCGGCGTGGACAACGTCGTGCACCGCGGTGATTCCCAAGGCGTGGGCACGCTTTTGGGCTGCTACGATCGCTTCTTCGACCTCTTGGGAGGAGGGGCGGAGTTGGGCCAAGAAAGCCCAAGCCGCCCGCTCCCGGAGCAGCCCCGTTGGGGCGTCGAACTCCTCGGGGGCGGCCTCGAGGGGTATGCGCTCGAGGGCCTGCGTGTTAGCCACCAGGATGTGTCCGTCCACCCGCACGAGGGCCACGGGGTTTTCGGGCGCGATCCCGTCGAGGTCCCCCCGGGTGATGTAGCGCTTCTCCGGCCAGCGGGATTCGTCCCAGCCGCGGCCCAACACCCACTCCCCCGGCCCGCGGTCCCGAACCCCCTCTCGTACCCGCTCGAGCGCCTCCTCCCGCGAGCCCGCCTCGGAGAGGTCGAGGTAATACCCGATCTCCCGGAGGCCGTGGGAGACGAGGTGCATGTGGGCGTCGATGAACCCGGGGAGCAGCGCCCTCCCCGTAAGATCCACGATCTCCGTGTTCGGAGTTCGGAGGCGGAGGACCTCCTCCGCGCTTCCTATGGCGAGGATCCGGCCTTCGGAGACGGCCAGGGCCTCCGCCCGCGCCCCCGGCTCCGTCAGGGGGAGGACGACTCCTCCCAAGAAGATCCGACTCGCTGAGCGCATCCCGACGGGGATTCTACTTGTTCTCTCCCGGAAAAGACAAGAGCGCCGCGTGGAGGGCGCTCTTGTCCGGAATCGAATATCTGGGGAAAGCCTCTACCGGCGCTTGGCCAAGGCCTCCTTGAACGCCTTGCCCGGTCGGAACTTGGGGACCAGCTTCGCCGGCACGGACATCTTGCGGCCCGTCTGCGGGTTGATGCGGGTGGTGGCCTTCTGCTGGCGCGCCTCGAAGGTGCCGAAGCCCGTGAAGGTGACCTTGTCCTTCTTGGCGCAGCTGTCGATGATGAGGTTCAGGGCCGCGTCCAGCGCCGCTCGGGCGTCCTTCTTGGAGATCTTCGCCTTCTTGGCGAGCTGGTCGACAAACTCGGCCTTGTTCATGAACTCCCCCTCCTTCCCCCGTAAGATTGGCCGAATTATAGGGCATTCCTGGCGAAAAGTCAAGAGGAGACAGCTTCCGCTGCCGGTCTTCTCCCCTTGGCCTCTCCCCAGAGCTCAATCTCTCCGCATTGCGGGCACAAGAGGGTGTACGTATACACCAACGAACCGCAGCCCTCGGGCGCTTCCGGTTGGCGGTCCTCCACCTTGCGGTAGAGCCTCCCCACCCCTTCGCACAGCGGGCAGTAGAGCGTGGTGATGATCGTGTTCTGCGGCAGTCGGACTAGGGGCATTCGAGATCACCTCGCCGTATGATAGCGCATGGACGCTTGATCCCCAAGCCCTTCCGGCCCTAGAATGCCCTCACCATGGCCGAGGAGAGGATCGAGATCCCCGATCTACGAAGATACACGCTGGAGCTCTTGCGCCAGATCCCCAAGGGGAAGGTGACCACCTACCGGGCGCTGGCCCAGGCGCTCGGGGACAAGCGGGCCGCCCGCGCCGTGGGGCAAATTATGGCCACCAACGAGCACCTGGAGGTGTACCCCTGCTACAAGGTAGTCCACAGCGACGGCTCCGTGGGCGAGTACAGCGCGCCCGGCAGGACGGCGGCCAAGATCCAAAAGCTGCAGGCCGACGGGATCCCCATAGAAGACGGTCGCGTCGTCCGCCTGCGGGAATACGTCTTCCATCCCTTCGGCACCGAGAAGCCCTTAGAGAGGCTGAGAAAGCTGCAGGAAGAGCTGGCCGGTCGCGTCGTTCGCGAAGCCGTCCTCTCCCCCAAGGACGTTCGGACCGTGGGCGGGGTGGATCTCTCCTACCCGGGACCGTGGGAGGGCGTCGGCGCGTACGTGTCCGTCGAGCGCGGGACGGGAAAGGTCCTTGCGGGGAGAACGCATCGCTGCGAGGTGACGTTTCCCTATATCCCGACGTACTTGGCGTTCCGCGAGCTGCCCGTCTTGTTGCCCCTGCTCCGGCGGGTGCGGGAGGAGGGAGAGTTGGCGGACGTCCTCTTGGTGGACGGAAGCGGGGTCCTTCATCACCGCCACGCGGGGATCGCTTCCCATTTGGGGGTGCTGCTCGATCACCCGACGGTGGGGGTGATCAAGCGGCTGCTCTACGGGAGCGTGGACGTGAAGGGCATGCAAAAGGGGGAGACGCGGCCCGTCCGGGACCCTCAGACGGGTGACGTGATCGGGATGGCCGTCAAGACCCATGAGCGGGCCGATCCCCTCTACGTCTCTATCGGCCACAAGGTGAGCTTGGACCTGGCCGTCCGGCTGGTGCTGGAACTCTCGGGGAAGCATAAGCTTCCCGAGCCCATCCGTCGAGCCCACGAGCTCTGCACCCGAGAAGCCCACGTCCACCGCCGACCGAAGGGAGAGGGGGCCGGAGAGATCGACGCGGGGTCTGCCGCGCCCGCATCTTCCGAGCCCCAGGGGACGCCGAAAAAGCCGAAAAAGCCGAGGCAGATGGCGCTGGACCTGTAGCCTTGCAGGAGGAGGGATCGTCCATGCAGTTCAACCGCGAAGAAGCGCTCCGGCTCGTGCGCGAGCACACGAAGAACGAGAACCTGGTAAAGCACATGCTGGCCGTCGAGGCGGCCATGCGGGCCTACGCCCGCAAGTACGGAGGAGATGAAGAGAAGTGGGGAGTTGTGGGCCTGCTCCACGACTTCGACTATGAAAAATTCCCAAACAAGGAGCACAGCCCCACGGAGGGGCATCCCAGCTGGGGGGTGCAGCTCCTCCGGGAGAAGGGCTACCCCGAGGACGTCTGCGAGGCCATCTTGGCGCACGCGGACTACACCGGCGTCCCGCGCACGAGCTTGATGGCGAAAGCTTTGTATGCGTGCGATGAGCTGACGGGCCTCATCGTGGCCGTGGCCCTGGTGCGGCCCTCGAAGAAGCTCGCGGACGTCACGGTGGAGTCGGTGCTCAAGAAGTGGAACGACAAGTCGTTCGCCCGCGGGGTGAACCGCC
>Ga0256839_1005578_pt1 | contig 11550 bp, 16 predicted proteins | sample 354166metaG_FD_185968 | JGI IMG/M metagenome (GOLD analysis project Ga0256839, IMG submission 185968) | Hydrothermal vent microbial communities from Mid Atlantic Ridge, Atlantic Ocean - 354-166 | ecosystem: Environmental > Aquatic > Marine > Hydrothermal vents | place: Atlantic Ocean: Mid...
TAATGGTGATCGGGAAAGGCATGCCTCACCAGCGTGGATTTGCCGGACTGGCGAGGCCCGGTGACCACAACCACGGGATAGCCACTGGCGAAGTGTTGAAGCCTGGGTTCTGCGTTCCGGGGGATATAGGCCACGGCGGTCTTCTGCTTGCGTTAGATGCTTGTAGTATGCGCAAAAAATGGCTAATTGTCAATGTTATTATTAATTAGCTTAGATATGGTGGCTATTGCCGTGATCCATTCCCTGCAGGAAGAGGGGGGATATACACATGAAAGCCAGAGCCTGGAAAGTCACTTAGGGTGCCGTGTGGCAGCGCTCAAGTGTCAAGTTCTTCGAGCATTGTGAAGGGTTTTCTGAGCATGGCATCGGCGGACGGTGTTCAGGTGCTTCTTCTCGGGCGGGTGTGGCGTTATTACACCTGCATTCCTGTAAACCTGCTATGGTCAGGGTTCTGTTACGAGAACGAAGATTTGATGAGGTGGGAATGTGCATATTCCATCAGGGCCAGAGGCGGTCAGAGCCTCAACCAAAGGCCGGATATATGGGAGCAATATTCTTTTTGTCACGAACGAACCTTTTCCTTGCATCGCGGGGCGAACCATATATGACTATATCTCCAAGGTGATGGGTGCGAGTCAAACGAAAAAAGCACTGTAAAAACAGCGCCTTTCATGGTTTTTGGTGGTCTGTGACGGTTTTTCAAAATGGTGCCGAGGCCCTGTTTGCCCGGTTTTGATCCAGACTTTTTAGCGGATCGAGGGCACTTGTTGTATTAAATTCAGGTGGCACGGCGACATTGCTGTGTGACAATACGCTCGATGCGTTGCAGTGATGGATAATCACCGTATTGCTCTTCAAACAGCGCCTTTGTTTGTCCGATATTTTCCAGTAACGAGGTTGCAGTCTCTTCTACCAGCCTGATCAGGAAACGTGAACCCACATCGCATTCTCCGGCCAGCGACTCCCAGTGTTTTGTGGTGATTTGCCCCGGGTCTCTTTGCCCGCCGACATCGAAGGCGAGATGATAATCGATGCGTTCGATGGCGCGCGTACAAACCAGATCATAGAAGGGAGACAGACGAATCTCGCCGTTTGGTAGATACAGTATCGACAGGTTCTTGGCATGGCCATCCGAGTTGCCGGCCAGGACATTGAAAATCTGCCAGCGCAGGAGATTTTGTGTGTCAATGGCAGGATCCGTCGAGACACCCTGCAGTAATTGGTAGCATTCAGCAAAGGTTGGGCCGCCGGAATCCTGGTATTTTTTTTCGTGCCCGTAGCCAAGCGCCTGACAAAAGTCTTCCTGGTGCAGACGTTGCACTTCACCGCGTTCATCCCATACGCGATCATAGCGCTCAATCTGCGCATAGAAACGCTTTTCAATGGAATGCAATTCGAAATCGACGACGGGTAACCCGATTTGTCTGGCAAGCAAGCTGGTAAACGTTTCATAGGCCGGCAGATGACGATAGTCCGTCAACTCGAATTTCAGGATATGACTGGTGGGTGCTTCGCCCTCGGGAAGAAAAGTGTGACCATCCCGGATCAACACCGGGCATTTATCCTGAGCACCTGCCAATGATAGGCGGGGCCGTTTATCCTTCGGCAAGAATGCATAAATCTGGCCGCGCCGGGCAATCAGTTGGGCCAGTTCCTTGACCGCGAGGGGACGGTAACTTCGATCATCTGATGGGTTGTGCTCCACAGGCAGGATAGAGAGTGCGCCGGCGCACTCGCCACCGATGGCGCGTAACAAGTCAAAATCGGTATTGGAAATTTTCAGATCACGAACAATGTGCTCGCGAACACCGCCTTCAGGCAGCAGGTTGGCAAAAAAACGATGAGCAACACTGTCTTCGGCCGAAAAGTCTTCTGTTGTGAGAGGGAGTGTAAGTGAGATGGCGAAGCCATTGTTATTGATCCAATCAGGCTCATAACGAAATCCAATGGCACCTACTGGATTTCGCCACAAATATCCCACCAGGCTATCGTCAAACCAGATATTGAGTGCATCCGGGTCGATCATGATTTACCTGACCTGGTTTTGGTCGGGTACGGACCGTGAGAGGAGGGGGTTGCCCCTCCCCTTGGTTGAACGATGATGTCCAGACCCAGGGTTCGCAAAGCCTTCAGGATTTTTCCAATCTCGGCAGTTTCCTTGCCGCGTTCGAACTCGGATAGAAACCGGGTGCTCAGGTTACCGAGTCCGGAGACCCTTTCGAGCGTCAATCCTTTACCTTTGCGGTGAGCGCGCACAAGCTGGCCGAGCTCTTCAGCCGACTGGATCCGCCCGTAAGAGACATCATTCTTTGCCATCTTTTCAGCCCAATAATTATATCGTACGGTAAAAAATAGCAATAAATTTGGTGTAAATCAAGAAAAATATCCTGTACGTGATAAATATCGCATTTATCAGGAAATGACCCATAATAATTCACGTACGGTACAAATTACAGACCCTGTCGTATGCGAAGCATAATGCTCTCATATCGGTAAGCGGCCGCGATTTTCACATTCTCCGGTCTCTCCAGCTCCGGTACCAGGCTGGAGACCGGGGTCTCCAACATCTCCAAGATCTGTCTGTCCACATCTTCCGCCGACTTCTGTTGCAGCTGTTCCCGAGCCAGATGGCGGGGGTGGCAGCTTTCCGTCACGGCCACCATGCGATCCACCCAGGGGCAGGGCAGACCCGCTCCATCCCTCATCAGTTCGATACAGACCTTCAGAAACCTCCCGCCAGGCGCGGGATAGTCCGACATCTTCTGACCGGTCTGCTTCCCGCCGGGTTTACCGGTGTCGCTTGGCACCAGCCCGATTGCCAGCATCTTGTCCGCCCATTCCCGGTTGTGGTAGCAGGCGCACCCCGGATTACCGAACTCGAACTGCCACAGGTGACACTGCTCATGTCCCAGGGTCTGGAGAATTTCGATCAGGCTGTGGCTGCCGAAGTAGGCGGGATTCATGGCGTCGACTTATGCGCATGGTTTTTTTATAAAATTCGATAGATATGCTATATATCGAGCAATTTTCGACCTAACTAACGGGTTTTCGATCTTTGCGCCTGAAATTGAATACATCTACTAACTTTTAGGACAAGCTCGCCCCAACACTGTCATGCGCAGAACGGAACAGCTCGAGGCCTTCACTAGGCTGGGGCTGGCCGAGCGTGCTGCGGAAACAATAGGCCGTACCGGTCAACACCTCATCACGCGGGCTACCAGTTTCATGCTGCTGGCGGGCAGCCGCGCGAGTTTCGAGATCGAAGGCGAGCGTGTGCCACGCAGCCGCTTGGACCGTTGGGGCAAAGCTGTACTCCAAGCCGGAAAAAATGCGCTCACGCTCGAAGAAATCATTCGCCTGCATCGTGTCCTGATCGAGGATTCACGATTTGTCTTTCCGGGCCTGCGTCCGAATGGCGTCTTTCTCGGTGAGCGGAACCATCTCGGTGATCCCCTGCCGGAATTCATCGGAGCCCGCCCCGAAGACCTCGAAGCTCTCTGTGCCGACATGTTGGTCACCAATGGGCGAATGCGGGATGATGGTCTGGATCCTGTTCTGCAAGCGGCGGCAACTGCATTTGGTTTTGTCTATGTTCACCCGTTCCAGGATGGTAACGGTCGTATGCACCGCTGCTTGATTCATCATGTCCTGGCCGAGCGTGGGTACACACCACCGGGTATGGTTTTCCCGGTTTCTTCCGTTATGCTGGATCGTATTGATGATTATCGCCGGACGTTACAGGACCATTCCATGCCCTTGATGGATTTCATCGAATGGCGCCCGACAGCGGATCATAATGTCGAAGTGTTGGACGATACGGCTGACCTCTACCGGTACTTTGATTGCACCGAGCAGGCCGAATTCCTCTATGCCTGTGTTCAGCGCACGGTTGAGGACTAGCGGGGGCATTTGAATAGAAACTTACGGTTTCGCCCTCGCGGATCCACCTCAAACCGTACATCCTTGCGCAAAATCACCCTGCCGACTTCCCCCATTTATTTGGTTTCCTCTTGTTCGATAAAGTAGGTGCCATTGGGCAACACGTGTTTGTACGGCAGTAGGGAAATATGAGCCAGAAGATCATCATCCACCGTCTCACCTTGTTTTCGGAGTTCATCGACGATGTTGCTGATCCTGGATGTGTTCCAGTACAGGATGGCATTGGACACCAGGCTTAACGCGCTTGCCTTGTTCATGATCTCCAGGTAGTCGCCGGTAGTGAACTCGCCCTGGTTCGCAAAAAAGATCCAGCGCGGCAGATTGTGCCTATACTCACCTTTGTTGAGCTGGAGCTGAACCGTGCGGCGCAAATCTTTGTCGGTAATGTAGCGCAGGATGTATTCAGTTTTGATGATCCTGCCCAGGTTGGTGAAGGCCTTCGCCAGCCGGTCAGAGGGGAAGCTGTTGGTCAGCCGTTCTACAATCACATGTGCCGGTGTCGTGCGTTCCTTTAGAGATGTGGCCACATGAATCATTTCATCCCACTGCTCTTCAACAATGTCCAGATCCGCCGTCTTATTTAGCAAAGGCGTGAACACGCCGTAATTGACGTTCCGCTCCACGCGGTAGAGCTGCTGATCTTTGAGGTCTCGGATCCGTGGCATGAAGTAATACCCCAGCAAGTAGCACAGCGCAAAGATGATTTCGGTGTAGCCGTGCGTATCGGTAGTATGTTCTCGGATCTTCAGGATCGTATTGTTTTCCAGTAGGCCATCGAGGACGTACAGGGCTTCCCTTGGATTACAGGAAATGGCCTTGGTGCTGTATACCGAATATTGATCAGACACATGGGTGTAGATGCCGATCGCTTTCTCATAGTAGCCGTAGTATCGGGGATAGTAAGCTGCCAACAGGCTGTCGGCCCGAATCCGGAAGCGTTGTGCGTCTGATGACGACACCTGGCCGGATCCGTGTACCTCACTAAACGGCAATTGGTGATGCTGATTCACAATCTCGGCACTGGCCGCCGTAATGGTTTCCTCACGTACATAGAACTGCAAGACGTGGCGCAGCATATCCACGGTCACATCATCGACACTTGCGCTCATGGCCACCACACCCAGGTTGGTGGCTTGGGAAATCAGCGCTGAGATCAGCGTTTTGTAGAAGGTTTTCGGCCTGGAATGGTGTTGCTGTACCGGGATAAAGTGCCGTGTGAAATTGGTTTCCCTGTCCACCTCCATCAGCAGTTGTTCGATCCGAATGGAGGGCATACTGGCATCGATAACCTTCTGGAGTTTTTTCACCGCCTCTGGAATCTCGGCCTTGTCGTCGCGCTTCAGCTTGAGATTGCCATCCTTGATGTCGGCAAAGGTATCCAGGCCAAAACGCTTGTCCGCTTCGCCCACATTCTGGTGAAATTGGAGAATCAATTGTGCTTTCACCTGGTCTTTGAACGGTTGCTGGAGGTCCTCGTAGGCGGCTTCGCGGGTGTCCTCCCAGCGGTGCTGGTTCAGCATCAGTTCCCAAAAAGAGACATGCTGTTTGCTCTTGGGCACAAACAGATCCCCGGAGCGTAAGGCCTCCTTCATGGCCATAGCCACACCCAGCTCCCAGGCGTTGCGCTGGATCTTACCGTTTTTGCCTTTCAGGCAGCACCGCAACTCTTTGGGAATAAAATAAGTCGGCACGTTATTGGGCAAGGTTTTCAGTTCACCAGCGTCAAGTTGGCGAATCAGTTGTATGGACTTCAGGAGTGGTTCGGTACCGGGTTTGGCCTGGAATGGCAGGTGCAGGAATTCCGGAAAATACTTCCGCAAACTGGGATAACGGGACAGCAGCAGATCACCGTAGCCGCGCTCTTCCAGGCGCTTGAAGATATGTCAATCATCCACGGACTCCAGCAGCTTCTTTTCATTGATGCGCTGCCACAAGTCCACCTTGTTCAGCGGCTTGTCATCCGGCCAGTCCAGTATCAGGTGAGTGGCATCCAGCACCATATCGATGGCCTTCTTTTGGCGCTTGCGGAATTCACGGTGCTTTTTCTCGTGAACCTGCTTGCCTTTGCGCAGCATGTCCAAGATGTACTGGTCATGCATTTTCACCAGGTGATCCAGCAGCACCTTTCGTGTTTCCAACAGGAAACACAGCATCAGGGAATAACGCTTGTTTTCTTTGAATCGTTTGATGTCCTTGGCGTTGTAGCGGCGAGCCATTTTGTAGAGATAATCCATAAACGCCGGATCCACGATTTGGGATTCGATGGCATCAATACCGGTATCGTTTAGGGAACGATAACGCTCTAGGTAGCTTTGAATCGAGGTGATGGTGGCCGAGGGCGGATATTCTTTCAGGAGGTAGAACAGTGATCGTTGATCACCTGGTGCGGCAATCAAAAGCTCATCGATGGCCTTTCGGATTTCCGTTGATAATTGCTGGTAAAGAGATTCAAACAGTCGCTCATGCACATCAGAACAAACACTGATAATCAAGCGTTCCATAACACTTGGCCCTGGCAGAATTATCTTGGCATTCAGTAAATACTGCTCTGTCCGCAAAAACAGTTCGTCCGGCAAGCAACCCTGCTCTGCCTGTTTCGACAACCACTTTTTCAGGCTGGCTTGTGCGGTATCGTCGTATTTGGAAAAGCCTAGATAAGTCAGGATGTTTTTGCGTTGCTCGGAAAAAGTAGCATCCCGATCCGGGGTGTTGATAGTAAGCGAGGGTGGTAAATCGAGTTGGCTATTCAGGTAACTCACAATGCGCGGCGACAGGTCGTTGACCTCCACCAGGAAACGGCCATACAGGCGCACGGCACAAAGTTGAACGGCGATGAATAGGCGGGAGTTGGTGCGGTAGCGATTGACTTCTTTCTTATCAGCCTCCGATAGCGTCCAGTCTCTGGCCATTTCCTCATCGGAGAAATCCTGGGGCAACGTCACTGGTTGGTAACGTTGCCGCTGGGTCAGGAATTTTTCATTGGCCGTCATTTATCATTATCTATTCGTCTAGGCGGCCACCAAGGGGCGCGCGTGTTCCAGCTTCTCAGCCAACACATCATTGTGCTTAGCCAGCCACATGTCATTCATGAACTGGAGATTCAGCCAAAACTCCGGAGTGGTTCCCAGAACCTTTGCCAGCAAAAAAGCAGTTTCCGCAGTTACCCCACGCCGACCACCACACAATTCATTGACGGTCTTGCGGCCTACGCCCATCGCTTTTGCCAGTTCGCCTTGGGTGATCCCCAAGGGTTCCAGAAACTCTTCTTTGAGCATAGTGCCCACACTGGTCGGTTGATGAGCGGGAATTTTTAGTGCTTCAACCATGGTTTCACCTCTTACCTGTACGTATGGGGATCCAGATAGACCCCGTTAGCCTCGCCAGCATTCCATTGGAATATCAAGCGATATTGTTTGTTCACGCGGATCGAACACCAGTCCTTTAGCTTGCCTTCTAAATGCTCAAACCGGTTACCCGGTGGTATCCTTAAATCCTGCTCGCCGTTAGCGGCATGGATAATATCGAGCTTACGCTTCAGAGCACTCTCGAGGGTGCTGGGAATGTTGGGCGACTTAACACCAAGAAAGTAATAGTCATCCAACCACTGATCCCGGAACGTCTTAATCATAGTTAATTGTATCCTGTATCGCTACATGTTACAAGTTGATTTTTTATTTAGTCAAAAATATATGTTCCACTCGGAAAATAACAGAATTTGTGAAACATTGAATAGTTGACAGTATACGGAACACTGTTTACCATGTAAATCAATAAGTTCTCAAGCTGTACCACAAACGACTGTTTATGAGACACATGGGGAGGAACATTGAGTACACAAGAAAATAATCAAAATCTAGTAGAAGTAATGGAAGCAGCTCGAAAGGAAATTGAAAGTAACGGGTGGCTTATCACGGAAACCCCAGGTGATGGAGAAACCATACACGTGGTCTGTGAGAAAAACGGTGAACGTCGAGCATGGGGAATGTTCGATGCTTTCACTTGTTACTCTGAGGCGTACCGCGTCATTTGCGGTAAAGACATAGTTTCTTTGAAACGATGAAGCTGGGTTACGTTCGCGTCTCTAAAGCCGATGGGAGCCAGGTTCTCGACCTACAAATCGATGCCATGATTGATGCAGGCGTTGAAAAAGCCAATATTTACCAGGATCAGGCCTCTGGCAAGAAAGATGATCGGCCTGGATTGGAGTCCTGCTTAAAGGCATTGCGAGAAGGCGATACTCTGGTGGTCTGGAAGCTGGATCGCTTGGGGCGCGACTTGAGGCATCTGGTGAATACGGTGCAGGATTTAGCCGAGCGTGGTATCGGTTTTAAGGTGATTACCGGTCAGGGAGCCAACATTGATACCACGACCGCCTCGGGCAAACTCGTATTCGGGATTTTTGCAGCCCTAGCGGAATTTGAACGAGAGCTTATCCGCGAAAGAACCATGGCTGGCTTGAAGTCAGCAAGAGCCAGGGGGAAGAAAGGAGGTAGAAAATTCCACCTCACTAAAGGGCAAGTTCGTTTGGCGCAGGTCTCGATGAAAAACAAGAACACCAACGTCAGCGAATTGTGCCGGGAGCTGGGCGTATCTCGCCAGACTCTTTATCGCTATGTCGGACCAGATGGTGAGTTGAGGGAATACGGAAAACAAGTGCTGGGAGTACGAGCAGGATGATTTTGCGCAAGGATGTACGGTTTGAGGTGGATCCGCGAGGGCGAAACCGTAAGTTTCTGTTCAAATGCCCCCGCTAGTCCGTTGAGCACGATCTGCCCAGAGAAATCGATTATCTGCGCCGGCATAATGAAGCCATGTCCAGAATCATGGAGATGATCGATATGCCGGATCGACTCGCGCAGAATCTGATCCTGTTTATTCGCCAAAACAACGGCAAACTATCGAAGCGGAAACGCGAGAAAGATTTTTCTGCTTTAACAGATGATGAAGTGTATGCACTGGAGGGCATCGTTCAGAATGTATTTGACGGCTTTGATATGGATAGTTCCCGAATGATTGAGCCGATCGAGTAACGTAACTACTCAGCATATTTTTAAAATTGCGAACTAATAACCCGCGTTAAATCAATACGTTAGTTCGCATAATATGGATTATGTTAAGTTAGTGCGACCATAGGCATCACATGCCGCTTTTATCTTTGGTCATCCACAGAATGCACTAAAACAGCTAACCAGTCTGTTTTTCTAGGAATAAAGCCGGCTGACTTTGAAGTTCGGATTACGCGTATGGTTACTGCAGGAGATCAGGCTAGGCAGCTCTTCTCTTGCAGCGATTCCTCGCAACACCATTCTTCTCCTACCATAAGACTATGAACTTGGGTGAGATATGCAGGTAAAACCCTGCACTAGAATTCCATCCTTGGTAACTGTATAAGCTCCGCAGCTGCTCGAACGATCATGGGTTGTGATGGGGCAGCGCCGCGACCTGCTGGAGATCCTCGAAGACCGCCACGGCACACGCTCGACACTGGCCACCAGCCAACTCCCCGTCGACAAATGGCACGACCTCATAGGAGACCCCACGCTGGCCGACGCCATCCTCGACCGCCTGGTCCACAACGCCTACAAGATCAATCTCAAGGGAGACTCCATGCGCAAACGCAGAGCAAAGTTGACATCCACCATACAACCCGAGTAACAATACAACAACCCTCGCGTCGCGCAGCGAAGATGGGTGGCAGCTTTGCCCTGATCCAGGTGGCAGGCTTCACGTGGAATGGGTGGCAGACTTTGGCGGAATATGCAGCATATGAATGAAAAAGCGATAGAAGCGCACTGAACTTACCCAATCAGGCGCCATTCTAACCGATTGAAAACCACCGTTATTTTTCCTAACTAAGTGCCATTCCATGATATTTTATTTGATCATATTATTAACCCAGGTCAGAAACTCGGTAGAACTCATAACCTTTATACTTTTCCCCGGACACTCTGCCGGAATATATCGCCTTTGTGCAGCCGCCTCCCGAATCCAGCTCTTGGCCCCATCCCTGAAACCATCTCCATCAATCAGAATAATAATGTCATCCTCCGGAACAGACTCGGCGCAACTCAAATACGTATAGGGAAGCTTTTCATCAACACTGCCGGCACTCTGCTGCCACTTGCACTCAATTCGGGTTTCCAGGTTATATCTTTCAGAGCGGATAAGAAATTCCGTGAAACCACGGGTCCCATACAAGGTGGTGTACGGCACATTCCTCAACAACAGCTCGGTGCCATATCGGGTAGGTTCTTTCTGGTATTCCCGGTAAAGCACCACCTCAAACCCATGCGTACTCAGGGTGGAAGTCACGATGGCCTCCAGCACACTACCCGTTCGGTTGGCTTTCCCGCCCTGACTCTGACTCATTTTATCTTCCCCCGGTTTTTTGCGGCAAAGACAGCGATCACCTCAGATGCCATCTCCCGGCGACCGCCATTGCAACTAATCAGGCGTCTAACCTTCACCTGATACTTGCGGGCATTTTGGTAAACCTCCCGGGTAAACTTGGTATAGTGATTGGAAATCACCACCGGAACACCCTGGTTTGCCGCCTTCTCGGCCAACTCTGCCAGCTTTCTCTGTTCATCCATCCCAAACCCCCCGGCACTGTAAGCGGTAAAATTTGCCGTACCGGATAGAGTGACATAGGGCGGATCGCAGTAGAACACATCGTGGGACTGGGCTTGCCGGAAAGTCTCGGAAAAGTCGTTGTGAGTGAAAACCGCCCGCTCCGCCCTCTTCAGAAAGTACACCATCTCCTTCTCCGGAAAATAGGGTTTCTTGTATCGCCCGAAGGGAACATTTAACCCACCAGAAGCATTGTAACGGCAAAGACCATTGTAACCATGCTTGTTGATGTACAAGAATAGCGCGGATTTCAGGTAGACATCGGAGGTCTTGTTGAATATCTCTCTGAACAAATAATAAGACGCCGCGTTATTATTCTCAGGGATAAAGAGTTGACGGCTGTAGTTGATAAACTCCTCCCTGTACTCCTTGAGCGCCAGATAAAAATTGATCAGATCCCTATTGGCGTCATTGAGGAGATATTCATCATAATCGGTATTCAGAAACACAGCGCCAGAGCCCACAAAAGGCTCCACCAGCCGCGTCGCCTTCTTGGGAAGACGGCGTTTAACCTCAGCCAGGATTTGAAACTTGCTGCCTGCCCATTTCAGCGGAGGACGAACCAAACGGGAAGCTTTCTTATTGTTGTTATCTGCCATCATTTTTATCCATCAGACGGAGACCTCCCCTCCTCTTCCAAAGATCACTCGCCGCGTGATTTTGACGCAGCTGAATATCCTGGTCAATGAGAACAAACCACCCTTGCTGAGCCGCCTCATGGAGGAGCTGCATATCAAAACAAAGACTGGTAATTCCACCCCGATTCGTTTCAATCCCGTTCAAAAGTCCGGTCAGGTTCCAACTGAAGAGGATGAGGATACCTACTGTAGTGGTCAAGTTTTTTTAGCCACAGTTTTATAGTCATTCCAGTACTGAGCCTCAGCACTATTTGGAGCCAATCCCCCATTATGCGTATGTGGTCTGACCTGACTGTAATACCCAATAATATAATCAGTGATGGCCTGCTTTGCTTCCTCAGCG
>Ga0256839_1005579_pt1 | contig 11550 bp, 9 predicted proteins | sample 354166metaG_FD_185968 | JGI IMG/M metagenome (GOLD analysis project Ga0256839, IMG submission 185968) | Hydrothermal vent microbial communities from Mid Atlantic Ridge, Atlantic Ocean - 354-166 | ecosystem: Environmental > Aquatic > Marine > Hydrothermal vents | place: Atlantic Ocean: Mid...
CCCGTTTGCTGTCCTTTAATGTGCATAATCCTAATTATAATTGCATTGATTTAAAGGAATTAAAATCGTATTTACAGACAGCAGCAGCACCTTTTGTCGTTGGTTTATACCTTGAGCAACCAGCAGATTTGTCGGGCGAATTGTCTGTAAAAGACAAGATTAAAATAGCGGGCACTAAATAGTCACGATTAATTATTATATTTGTACTGCCTTAATCTATTGGGAAAACGCGAAACAAAATTGGTCAAAAAATAATAAACAAATGAAAACACAAACTGGCCTTACTCCAAGCATCTATTCTATTCTTTTTTTAATAGGTATTTTCTTTATCTCTATCTCTTCGTTAAGTGGCCAAAACTGGTTGCAGCAAGGGCAGCAATGGACCTATATTGCAGGCGGAGGATTTCCTAATCCCGACGATGGTTTACGTACACTTTCTATTACAGGAGATACAATCATTGCCAGTAAAAATTGTAAAATTTTAAGCGATGTGCTGGTTGGTTCTTCTAGCTTGCCGCCATTTTTATTTTTCGCTTATACGGAAGGAGACGCTGTTTATGCCTACGAGTCTTCTGAAAATGATTTTATAAAAATATACGACTTTTCGATGGTCGTTGGTGATACCCTGATTTTCCCAAATAATAAAAAATACAGGGTGGATTCCGTTGGTACAATGGAAATTAACGGCAGAGATTTTCGTTTTCAGCAGGTTTCTTTTTTTAGATTTTCCCCATCACCAAATCCGTCTGAATGGAGAGGGCCTTATCTCATTGTAGAAGAAATGGGATTTATAGGGAAACTCATCGGTACGCCATTTCCTTTTTTTCGTTGTAGTTACTTTCTTGTTCATCGTATTCCCTGTGATTCCGAATTAGATGGCCAGGATTATCGGTTGCAATGTTATAATAATGGCGATTTTACCTATGATCCTTATAATTATTGCCAAACGACCTCTACAAATGAAATTATTAGCTCTTCTTTTAAGTTGTATCCTAATCCTACATCGGATTTTTTCAACATAGCGTCTCCTCCAGAAATCGAAGTAAAACAGATCATTTTATATGATATGCTAGGTAAAGTTGTCTATTCTACTGAAATACAGGATGCTAAGGTCAATGTGAGCAGCCTTCCTGCTCAAACTTATTTTGTGAAGATTATTGATCGCTCGGGTGCGGTGTATTTTTCAAGGGTTGTGGTTGATTAGTTTGGGGTGTTTACTTCGTATCATACTCCTCCAAATCATCCAAAAAACCAGTAAAAGCCGCTTTGATTCTATTAAAAGAAATTTTACTCTGTTGGTCGGTGACCATACCACTGTTTTTGTCTTTATTCGTGCTGTGGAAACGAGACTGAAGTAACAGTAAACTATTAAAAGCATCGGAACTGGTATCAATACGGCCTTCTGCCTGGGTTAAGGCTCTTTTTAGGTTGGTGACGGCCAGGCGTTTGAGGGCTATTTTCCAATCTGATAGAGACAGGGTAGAGAGGTCTACTTCCGGATCTACTACCGGAGGTGTTACTCTTTCAGGAGGAGGGTTTATGTTTCTACTTGCGCCCTCACCCGCAGTTTCGTGTACTTCTACTTCAGGAATCTCCTCAAAACCAGTAGCTAAGAAGAAGAAATCACCGCCTTGATGACCTACACCGTGCATACTTTCAAATTGTGCAGAAGCGAAAGAATTAGCCGCTAAGCCTTCCTGCATATCTTGCCATAATGCGGAGGTACTTAAATATGGTTTTTTGTTATGCTTTAGAGAACTAAGCAAAGCTGCGGCAAAGGGACTGTGGTGATTTGGAATGCCATCAGGTACAGGCTCAATTAAGCCTGATGTAATGACTCTTCTAGATGGTTTTGTGAAATATTTTTGAAGTAATGGATTGGTTATTTTCCTTAACAAAGAACCAGAGTAACAAGCATCAATAACACCTAAAATGTGTCTTGCTCGACATGCAGCAACAAAATTTTTAATCTCTGTATTAATCAAATAATCTCCTCTGCGGTTGGCTCGTGCTTCCACAGGTATCCAATATCCTTGTTGAGTGGTTTTAATTAATTCACCGTGACCAGAGAAATAAAATATAAGGTTGTCATCTTCGGTGAGCTTTTTTATCAATGTATCAAATGCATCCAGTATATTATCTGTCGTTGCATCTTCATTATATAAAGGAATAATATTATCTTCCTTGAAACCATATTTTTTATTCAATAAAGCTTCAAATGCTTTAGCGTCTTTTACTGCATTGTTAAGTTTCGGAATACCTTCACCATAATTATTAATACCAATCACCAGCAAATGATTGGTCGTTGGCATATTGGCTTCCTTTAATTTTTCTTTCTTTTTTTTTCCTAATCCTCTGTCCATTGGGGCTATTTGTTCATTTTAAGCCCCAATTATACACAAAATAAGTGAATAAATAGAAGTAATTTTATATTTTAATCAACAGCCCTGATTTCCAAAAGGTCAATGTCAACAGTGCCACTTGCGAAGCCTCCTGCAGAAATATAAATGCTTAGTGTTTCATTAGCAGAACAAAACAGGGTGTCGGGCGACTGCTGGTATGTCCACTCGCTAATATCTGCCGATATTCCAAAGTTTATTTCATCGATTCCTTGTCTCAATGATAAAAAACCGCCCATACCATGACCTCTTGCCATACAGGAAATGATAAGCTTATGGTCTTCTGTAAAAGGGCCAATGTCAAAATTCACATGAGGAGCAAGGCAGCCACAGGAAACGGAAAGTGCTTTTGCGCCTCCTCCCGAAGGTGTGTCGTCAATTAAGGATAACCAACATCCGCCCCAGCTGGCTGTATCCAAAGGAGATTCGAATGAATTAGAGTAGAGTACATCAGTAGATATTGGGCGGTCTATGTCCTTGGTGCAGGATGCATTTATCAGGAAAAGGGCAATTGGGATAATAAGAAAAATACCTTTTTTCATCTTTATTTTATGATTGTTTGTCTGAATAGACAGCTTAAAGATGAAAAAAGGTTGGTAAATTTGGTTTTTTAGGGTTTCTTAGGATGTTTTTACGAATTTTCCCTCCGTAAGTGCTCTGAAAGTCTCCTTATATTCAGGGTGATTTGTACCCATCCAATGATCCCACCAGTTGAAGTATAGGCCATAATTATCATCAAAATAATGGTGGTGCATATTATGATGCGTTGAAGTGTTCAACCACTTTAATATAGGATGATCAACCCAGCCTTTAGGGAATAACTCGAAGCCTAGATGCCCCACAACATTCCATAATAATGACCAGGTAGCGAAAGCTAATAATACAATGGGATGAAAAGGTATGATCAGTACCAAAACAGGGATAATAGCAATTTCTGCGATAGCCTCTAAGGGATGAAAAGCCAAACTGGCCCAAGGAGTGGGGTTATTTGATTTGTGGTGAACAAGGTGGAATATTTTAAATAACTTTGGTTGGTGCATTAATCGGTGTACCCAGTAAAAGTAGGTGTCATGAAGGACAATTAATACAATGAAACTCCCAATCAGATAAGCAATGCCATAGGTGCTTACTTCTGTATAGACTTTTGATATTCCCAGTATTTTGAGGCCGTAAATACCCAGTCCTGCTAGTGCAAAAATAAAAGCAGTAAGGAAAGAATGCAATATTTCACCGCGAACGATTTTTTTTCGAGCGTCTTTTGCCTGTATTTTCAAGTGAATGAAAGAGCGTTTTTTCCAAAGATAAAATACGCCATAGGCAACGCCTGCAAAAAGAGCATATCGAAGGAAGATAAACAATGCGCTGATAAACCAGCTGGGAAGAATGCCGAATTGATCGATTAATATGTTCATGAGGATAGTATTTTGGTATGGAAAAAAGTTATTATTTGTTGTTGTTGGCACAAATATGCGCCCAGAATTAGACGGCTGCAAGATTGTTCAACCAACGGATTCAAAAATTCAATCATTCGTACTAAAGGACAATTTTCGTATGTTTACCGTTTCTAAAATTCTTACAGCTTTATGAAAAAACAAAAATGGTACGACTATATCCCGCACCCTGTTATAATGCTTTTTTCTATATTGGTACTAGCGGCCATCATGAGCCATTTATTACCAGCAGGAGAATATGCACGTGAATTAATAGACGGCCGACAAAGGGTCATTCCTGGTTCTTACGCAGAAATAGCAGCAACACCAGTAGGTTTTTTCGATATATTCAAAGCTTTACCCGCAGGCTTTAAGACTGCTTCACCTATTATTTTTGTCGTTTTGACAAGCGGTATTATGTTTGGTATCCTTGAGAAAACGGGTATGATAGAGAATGCTGTGGGGAGTGTAATTCGCAGAATGGGGCTGAATCGAAGGTATCTGTTAGTGGTTTTAATGACGTTTTTGTTTGGTTTACTGGGGGTTGTTGTTGGCTATGAAAACAATATTGCTATGGTGCCGATTGCCGCAGTTGTCTCCCTGGCTTTGGGTGGTGATTTGATGCTCGCGGCAGGTTTATCCGTTGGTGCGATAACGGTGGGCTTTGGTCTGTCCCCTGTTAATCCATATACTGTGGGCATAGGGCATAAAATAGCAGGGATGCCTTTGTTTTCTGGTGCTGGGTTGCGTACTGCCTTGTGTTTTTTAGCATTAAGCCTTACGGCTTGGTATAATGTACGTTATTTTAAGCGGTTGGTCGAAAATGAGGAGGTTAGTCTGGCAAAAGGGATAGATACAACCAGTTTTAAACTGTCAAAACCGCTTGGTGAGTATCAAATGAGTGTCAATAATATTCTTGTAGGAATTATATTTTTACTAGGTTTAGGTGTTATGTTATATGGCATTTTTAATCACCATTGGTATTTTACAGAAATATCGGCCATCTTCATTATTATAGCCATAGCGGCAGGTTTGGCTTCTAGAATGTCGGGCGTAGTAATCAGTGAAACCGCTTTAAAATCGGTTGCTGTTGTGGCCCCAGGCGCATTTATGGTGGGTTATGCAACCGCTATCAAAGAAGTATTGGAAATGGGACATATTAGCGATACTATTTCCTATAAATTATCCTTGTTACTAATGGATTTACCAGTAGCCTTATCGGCTATAGGTATGAGCTTATCGCAATCACTTATCAATATGATGATCCCATCAGGTAGCGGGCAGGCATTGGCAACATTACCGATCATGATCCCACTTGGCGACGTGATCGGCTTGACAAGACAAACAACGATCCTCGCTTTTCAAATAGGCGATGGGGTAACCAACCTCTTCAACCCTGCATTGGGTGGCCTTATAGCGATGTTGAGTATGTGCCGAATTCCTTTTGATCGCTGGCTGCGTTTTATTTTCCCCCTGGTAGGTATGATATTGATTTTATCATGGGTGTTTTTACTGGTAGCCACCAAATTCAATTGGTAGGCACTTTTACGAAATAAACATTAATACCCGCTCATCGTTTTAAAACTCAAAACAATATGAATGCAGTCCAAAAAATCCTCACCAAACTAGTTTCTTTTCCGATTTTAGGCGGAGATTCTAATCTAGCTATTGTAGAATATATCACAACGTTTCTTGACCAATATGGTGTAGAATATCACTTGATTCCTAATGATGAAGGCACAAAAAAGCTCATTCATGCACGTATTGGCCCTGCGGTAGATGGAGGAATCATCCTATCAGGTCATACTGATGTCGTGCCTGTTGCGGGGCAGGATTGGAATACAGACCCTTTCACTCTTACCGAAAAAGATGGCAAATTATATGCCCGGGGCTCCTGCGATATGAAAGCTTATCTGGCCTGCTGTTTGGCTATTATTCCAGAAATGGTAAAAGCAAATTTAAAACGACCAATTTACCTGGCATTTTCTTACGATGAAGAAATTGGCTGCATGATGGGTAGGCCTATGGCCGAAGCTATTCGGGATCATTATGAAGAACGCCCACAGTTTGCTATTATTGGCGAACCGTCCATGCTGCAACCCATTGTAGGGCATAAAGGTATCGTTGTGTATGAAACCACTGTTCACGGTTCGGCAGGTCATAGTTCTCGAATCCGTCAGGAAGTGAGCGCTATTCATGAAGCGGCGAAATTGGTTGTTTGGTTAGAAAATAAAATGAATAGCCTAGTGAAAGCAGGTCATATTGATGAACGTTTCTCCCCTCCACATACTTCCATTCATGTAGGTCAGTTTAATGGAGGTATCGCTCCTAATGTGATCGCTGATAAATGTTCATTTTCCTGGGATGTTCGCAATATTCCAATGGATAATATCGAAGATATAAAAGCTGATTTTGACCAATATTGCCAAGAGCAGGAAAAATCACTTCAACAACGCTTTGCAGGGGCTAAAATTGAGACTAAAATTGGTCATCCTCTAGTACCTGCACTAGATACGCCTGAACATTTAGCAGTTGTGTCAATGATTAAAAAACTGAGTGGGGTAGAGGTCGTAGATACGGTGGCTTACGCAGCAGAAGCAGGGCAATTTTCTAACGCTGGTTTCGAAAGTGTCATCTGTGGCCCGGGTTCTATTGCGCAGGCACATCGTGCCAATGAGTTTATTAGTGTTAAACAATTGGACTTAGGCGTTGAGTTTATCCGCGAAGTATTAAGATATTGCTGTTGATGAAAAAGCTATATTTGTTATTTAGTTCTTAAGCCACTAGCCGTTTTTTACCAAGTACTCTGTACAAAATACCATATAAATTGTGCTGAAAACACGGAATTTAGGCTTATATGGCTTATAAGATTCAATTTCTCACAGAACGAAACGCTTACCAATTAACATTAAAGCATCACTCCATCTTCAAAACCTCCACTTCCTTAAATAAACTAAAATTCAATGCGTCCACTTTTTTCTGATAAGGTTTAAAATCCTGCTCCATAAAAGTATTGATTTCTTCTAGGACGGTATTGGTTTGTGCGCGTGCTTTATCCATTGCTAAAAGGAACATTTGGCTGGGTGTTCCATTCATGTTCCCCATATAAGATCGGGCATCCCATATAGCAGACATGAGGTCTGTTGGGTTGCTTTTGATGCCTTTTACGTCTTTAGCTTCCATATAAAGCAGTTCCAGGCTGTCAATGTTATCTTGTAGGGCTTTGCCAAGATCTTTTATTTGTGTTTGAATGGAATCAGGTGCATTGACGAGGCTTTTATTCACCAATTTGATGGTTGCTCTCGTGTCTTGAAGCTGTGTAAAGCCTTTGGTGGCTGCTTCTACGATTTGATTCCAATCAGCATAAGATTTTTCTCTATTTTCCCATGTTCCTGGAGCGTATTCTATCCTGGGGTCAGCAAAAACATGGACGTTGGTGCTGTCTTTGGTGTCTTTATAAGTCATTATTATTTTATAATCTCCAGGAGGAACAGCAGCACCTGCGGTTGGGTCAGCGTCTGCTTTAGGTTTTTTTCGGGAAGGGAATTGTACGCCATCTTTTCTTAAATCCCAGGTGAAACGATTGAAGCCGTCTTTTAGTTTTCTGCTAAAATGTCGGATGGTATCGCCCTGATTGTTGAGAACTTGTATTTGAACTTTAGAGGAAGATTTACCTTTTTTCTTGTCTTTTTCATTCTTACTTTCATCTTTATCCTCCTCCTTTTCATCCTCCTGATCTTTTCCTTTTACCCAAACGGTGAGTAGTGCGCCACTAGGACGATCTTTGCCAACATATTCAGCATCAGCAATAAAGCGAGTACCTTGATAAGAACGATGATGTGCTTTGTAGGCATCAGGGGCAGGAAAGGTACAGAAATCTTTATCGAGAATAGCACCATTGGTTTGAGCCATGGCTCTTAGCGGGCGAATATCATCCAATATCCAGGCTGCTCTACCAAAAGTACCGATAATTAAATCCTGTTCTCTTGGATGTATTTTTAAATCTGCTGTTGAAACAGGCGGGAAACCTTCTGTCCATTGCGTCCAGTTTTTACCATAATCAATGCTAAAATACAAGCCTCTATCTGTTCCTAAAAACAACAAAGAAGGTGCTTCTGGGTCTTGCACTATGCATAAGGTATAGCCTTTTACCTGGTTTTTGTCTACAATAGAAGTCCATGACTGACCATAATCGGTGGTATGGTAGGCCATTGGCTCAAAATTATTACGACGATAGTCATTGACAATCACAAAAGCTTCGCCAGCATTGGTTTTTGACACTTCTATATAAGGTATCCAACTGCCTTTAGGTGCGCCAGAAAGTTTGTTGGCCATATTTACCCAGTTTTTTCCGCCGTCTCTGGTGATTTGCAAATTACCATCATCTGTGCCGACCCAAATCGTGTTTTTATCGTGTAAATCGGGCGCAATCGCTAGTATTGTCGTATAATTTTCGGCCTGTGTTGCATCAAAGGTAAGACCGCCGCTACTATCTGCTTTTTGTTTTTCAGGATCGTTTGTGGTAAGGTCAGGACTGATAATTGTCCAATTTTGACCATCATCACTACTTTTGTGTACATATTGGCTGCCAAAATAGAGACCTTTATCATTATAAGGATCAAGAGAAAGGGCTGCATTCCAGTTAAACCGCAACCATTCTCCGTCGGGGTGGGTAGGACGAATAAAAAGTCTAGCCCCTGTTTCTCTATCTACTTTATTCAAATAACCGCCCTGACTCATTGCAAATAAATAACGGCTATTGCCTGGTTTGAAATGTAAATCGAAGCCATCTCCAAACAAAACCTCCTGCCAGTCAGCATTGATGATACCACCGCGTTTCCATGCCTGACTTGGGCCAACCCATGAGCCATTATCCTGCATTCCGCCGCCGATATGATAAGGAATGTCCATATCGTAATTGATATGATAAAACTGTGCTACGGGGATATTGGTTACAAATCGCCATGTTTTACCACGATCTCTACTGATATTCAGGCCGCCATCATTGCCTTCTATCAAATAAGAAGGATCGTTGGGATGCACCCAAAATGCATGATGGTCAGGATGAACATTGGTACCATAATCAAGGATGGTTTTAAAGGTTTTGCCACCATCTTCACTCAAACTGACGTACGACCATAAGTTATAGATACGGTTCTCATTGATTGGGTCAATAAAAATATCGGCATAATAAAAAGGGCGATTGCCAATGTTTTTTTCGCTAACGAGCGACCACTTTTTGCCGCCATCCACACTTTTATACAAACCATTGATTTTGGCTTCGATCAGAGCATAAATAATATTGGGGCTACTAGGAGAAATAGCCAAACCAATGCGGCCTAAATCACCTTTGGGCAAGCCGTCTTCATCGGTTCTTTGTTCCCATGTATCGCCGCCATCATAAGTCATATAAAGACCAGATTGAGGGCCACCTGAATTAAAAAACCAGGGGTCGCGATCAAATTCCCACATAGCAGCCAGCAGCTTTTCGGGATTGGTAGGATCAACGACTAGGTCGCCAATACCTACACCATCGTCTACACTCAAAATATGTTCCCAGCTTTTGCCGCCATCTTCCGTTCTGTACACACCACGTTCGGGATTTGGGCCCCAGATAGAGCCCATCGCGCCGACATAAACAATATCTGGATTATCCCGATGAACAATAATTCTGTGGATGTTTTGTGTGTTTTCTAAACCTACGGCTTCCCAACTTTGGCCACCATCACGGCTTCTAAATAGCCCACCACCTGTATTATGGCTGTTTCTTGGATTACCTTCTCCTGTACCCACCCAAATTTCGGCTGTATTTTTTTGGTTGACAGCTATAGCACCAATTGCGATAAGCGGTTCATTATCAAAAATAGGTTTCCAGTCGATGCCGCCATTATCGCTTTTCCAAACGCCACCAGAAGCGGTGCCGACATAGATAATATCCGAATTACTGAGATCAACATCGATGGCAGTGACACGGCCGCTCATACCTGCAGGGCCGATATTTCGGGGTGCTAGTGCTTTGAATAAAGATTGCTCTGGTAGCGTTTGAGCAGAGAGTGAGATGCTTAAGAGCAATAGTAGATTTAGATAGATGGTTTTCATAGTTTGTTGTTTAAGGGGTGTGAGGAAGTTGTATGTTGTAGTAAGCTGGCCACTACTTCAGATTCAAAATATTGCCCATTTGGTAACACATTCTGCATCTTGGTTCATATTTATCTTTTTCGCCAAGAACGACCGTTTCTCCATCTTCTGATAGGCGGTAGGAGTGGGTTGCAAGATTGCCACAATGGGAACAAATTGCGTGTACTTTTGTAATATATTCAGCTACCGCTAACAAATGGGGGATAGGGCCAAAAGGAATGCCTTTGAAATCCATGTCCAGCCCAGCAACGATAATTCGCTTACCGCGCAGGGCTAACTTTTGGAGGTTTTCGGTTAGTTCCATATCAAAAAACTGCGCTTCATCTACCCCTACTACGGCTATTTCATCACTAACATTTAATATTTCGGATGAATGTTTAATAGGTGTTGATAATAAAAAGTTGTCATCATGCGAAACGACTTTTCGTTCATCGTAGCGGGTGTCAATCCTGGGTTTGAAAATCTCTACTTTTTGATTAGCATATTTAGAGCGTTTCAAGCGTCGAATGAGTTCTTCGGTTTTTCCTGAAAACATAGAGCCACAGATGACTTCTATCCAGCCACTTCTTTGGCCACTAAAAAAAGGTTCTATAAACATAAATTCTTTTAAATAATTTCCGAAAGATAGTAAGGCTTGATACAAAATATAGCACTTATGGCAATTTTATCTGATAAAAACGGGTTAGTAAGTATAAATTTATAGTTTTGTGCTTTAGAATACAGTAAAAACATTATGAATATCCAACAAGCGAACTTACTACTTGAAAAAATTAATGGCCTTCACAAAAGTATTAGCCTTGACGAAGGGGAGGTGTCTTCTATTGAAAGAGATTTGATGATGAGTTATATCCGTCAATTCTATGAAGCTTATATGGATGCCGAAGCAACAGCTGTTGCGATGCCTGTGAAAAAAACAGCCCCTAGGCCTAAACCCGTTCCTGCTCCTAAACCCATACCAAAGCCAGCACCAGTAGTGGTAGAAAAAGCACCGCCACCTCCGTCTGTTGTTGTTCAATCAGAGCCTGCACCGCCACTTCCGCCAAAACCAGCAGTAAAAGTAGCACCGCCGCCTGCTCCTTCCGTAAGCAAAGCCAGTCCTGCCATAGAAGCTTTGTTTAGTCACAGAGCAGCCACAGAGTTATCAGAAAAACTGAGCCAGCAAAATATTAGTGACCTGACTAAAGCTTTATCCATTAATGATAAGTTATTGTACTCTAATGAGCTTTTTGGCAGAGATATGTCTGGTATGAATACCGTACTGGGACAATTGAATAAATTGCCAAGTATGGATGAAGCCAAAGCTCTTTTAGTAAGTATTGCCGAAAAAAATGACTGGGCTAATGGTGAAAGATTGGAGGTTGCAGAGTCGTTTATTAAATTGATAAGAAGGAGGTATTGATGGTTATTCTGCAATGATGATGCAGTTGATAACCTAAGGTGATCCGAAAATAATAATTGAGTAATCTATTTCTGCGTAAGCACTAGTGGCTGAAGAACTAAATAACACACATATTAAACTTGCTCTTTTTCGCCTACTCTTCGCCAATAAATGGGTCACTTATCCCGATAAGCTCCCCATTTGT
>Ga0256839_1005580_pt1 | contig 11546 bp, 12 predicted proteins | sample 354166metaG_FD_185968 | JGI IMG/M metagenome (GOLD analysis project Ga0256839, IMG submission 185968) | Hydrothermal vent microbial communities from Mid Atlantic Ridge, Atlantic Ocean - 354-166 | ecosystem: Environmental > Aquatic > Marine > Hydrothermal vents | place: Atlantic Ocean: Mid...
TTCAATGGCCGCAGACCCCGTATCGCCGGAGGTGGCGCCCACAATGGTTACCTTGCGGCCTTGTCTGGTTAAAACATGATCAAATAAATGACCCAGAAGCTGCAAGGCCACATCCTTAAAAGCCAATGTCGGCCCATGGAATAATTCCAGAATCCATTCATTATGATCCAGTTGCGCCAAAGGCACCACGGCCTTATGACGGAAACCGCCATAGGCCTTTGAAATTATTTCGGCAAAATCATCTTCGCTGATACTGCCGCCGCAGACAAATGGCTTCATCACACGAAAAGCCACATCCTGATAGGATAGGCCGCGAAATGACCGGATGTCCTCCGGGCTTAGCCGGGGCACTGTGGCGGGCAGATACAGGCCGCCATCACGGGCAAGACCGGTAAGCAGAACATCTTCAAATCCAAGCTCCGGGGCCTGGCCGCGACTACTGACGTATTTCACTCTAAAACCTCTTATGTGTGGCGCATAATGGCAATCTGTTGCGAATCATTTTTAATTCGGTGGCAAATCCTATCAGTTTGTCTTGATGATGCAAGTCAGAACTGACTTTGATCCTCTTCACGCCGGCGCACATTGAACATGATGTATATGACCAGCAATACAATCGCCAGGCCATACCATGTCATGGCATAATCCAGATGATTATTGACAATATTCAACTGGCTGCGTTCCCCGATGGGATATTCCCCTTCATTAGAGGCTTTATCCGCATAGAGAAACATGGGAAATATATTCGTCATATGCTGGGCTTTTGCCATGGCATTCAAGTCCGCATAGAACCACATATTATGCTCAATATCATTGTCCGGCGCGAAACGTTCCTTTTGCCAGCTTTTGCGCAGCAGCCCTGTGACTTGAACCTCGTCGGAGTTTATCGTTTCAGGCCGTGACATCTGTTCTTTCAGATGTTCCGGCACCCAGCCCCGATTAATGATGATATATTTACTGCCGCCATTGTTGTTTTTCAGCATTAATGGCGTGAAGAGATCAAACCCGGGCTTTCCCGCCGGGCCCGCATTATAAAGCGGCATTTCCCGCATATGCAAAAAACGTCCCGTTACCGTCACATGCCGATAAAGCCAGTCATCCGGATTTTCCACTGTGGGCGGCAACGCAACAGGTGGCAGGCCGTGCCGCTCTTCCAGTTTCTCTATAAGATCCAATTTCCAATTAAGTCTTTCCACCTGCCAATTGCCCAGCAGGCATAGAATGATCAACATGGGAATGGTCATGATGGTGGGCCAGAAACGCGGCCTGAATTGATACTTAGCGATCGAGTTTACCTTCCTCTGCCTTGAAATGATATTGCAGCGCCACCATAAGCGCTTTGGCCGGACGCATCAACAATAATGAGCCGCCAACAATAGAAGGGAACCAAAGCAGAAAATGGAGCCAGAAGGGGGGCTGGAATTTTACCTCCACGATAAGCGCAAGACCAACAATAAGAAGCCCGAGAAACATAATGATAAACGGCGCGGGGCCGTCACCCGCATCAAATATGTCATAATCCAATTCACAATTCGTGCATTTGTCTCTGAAGGTTAAAAAACCGGTATATATTTTCCCGATGCCGCACCGTGGACAAACGCACAACAGCCCCGCCCGAAAGGGCGAGACTGCTTTATTTTCAGATGTGTTTTTCATCAATTGTCCGGTTAATGCGCGCCAACAATCCCCGCGCCGCCCACATAGATGCTGACGAAGAGTACCAGCCAGACAACATCGACAAAATGCCAATACCAGGCGGCGGCTTCAAAACCAAAATGATGCTTAGGTGTGAAATGCCCTTTCAGTCCCCGGAGCAAACATACCATAAGGAAGATAGTTCCGATCAGAACATGCGCCCCGTGAAACCCTGTTGCCATATAGAATGTGGAACTATAGATATTCGCGTCAAAAGCAAAGGTTGCTATAGAATATTCATAAATCTGGATGCCCGTAAAGGCGGCCCCAAGCAGGATCGTAAAGATCAACATATTGATGAATGTTTTACGGTCGCCTTCCTGCAACGCATGATGCGCCCATGTCACTGTCGTACCGGACGTGAGCAAAACAAGCGTATTCACAAGCGGCAAATGCCAGGGATCAAGCGTTTGAATACCCTCAGGCGGCCAAACAGCACCGATGGCTTCTGTGGGAAAGATACTGGCATTAAAATAGGCCCAGAACCATGCCACAAAGAACATGACCTCTGATATAATAAACAGGAACATACCGTACCGCAGTCCAAGCTGCACGATCGGGCTATGATGCCCCTCATGTTCGCCCTCTTTGATCACATCTGCCCACCAGCTATAGGCCCCAAACAGAACAACCAAGGTGCCAACATAAAATACCACGCTGTATGATCCGGGCATGCTCGCCAACAGGGGCAGTTCATGCATATATTTAACAGCACCAACGGCCATAAGAAAAGCGCCAACGGCACAGACTATGGGCCATGGGCTTGGGTCTACGAGATGATAATCATGTTCTGGTGCATGTGAATCTGACATTTTGATTCCTTACTTAACCTTTGTTATTAAAGTTACTTGAGTCATATGTTGCTTCCAAGAGTTATCCTGTGGGCAACATAGTCTCCCCTATTAGTTTTCCGGTGCCTTGAAAAAAGTATAGGAAAGGGTGATCTCCTTCACTTCTTCCAAATGTTTGTCATTGGCAATCTCCGGATCAATGAAGAAAGTGATCGGCATGTCCACTTCTTCGCCCGGGGCCAGTGTTTGCTCTGTAAAACAGAAACATTCAATCTTGCTGAAATAAATACCGGCCTTGAACGGGGTCACATTAAAAGTTGCCGTACCGGTAATTGTTTCCGTACTATTGTTAATAGCCTTGTAAAAAACAAGAGCCTCTTCCCCGATTTTGACTTTGACAGACCGCTGAACAGGTTTGAAATACCACGGTAATTTCCGGTTAACATCCGAATTAAACCTTACGGTCATATCCCGCGCAAGGATTTTGCCATCAGAGGCTTCTGCCTGCTGCGTCGTCCCGCCAAAACCTGTAACCTGACAAAATAATTTATAGAGCGGCACTGATGCCGCCACCAGCGCGAACATCACCGCAAGTACGCCCAGCAAAGCCAGCGCTGTCTTCTTGTTGCTCGCGGTATGAGGAGTCACATATGCCGTCATAATGGTTTATATCACGTTCATTTTTGCAAGAGTAACGAAGAAAAACAAGGCCACCATGGCCAATAGAATACCGCCCAGGGCGTAATTCCGGCCTGCACGTTTTTTATGTTCTTCATGTAATGGCATTAAGTCATCCTTCCGATCAAAACTTCCCCGCCCATCACCGCGAATAAAGAGAACAGATAGAAAATCGAATAAAAGAATGTTTTCTTCGCTGTTTTAACGTCTTTTTTCAAGGTTAACGATAGAGAAAGATAAATAAATATAGCCCCAAGACCAATCGCCGTAATCCCATAGACAGGCCCGGCAAAACCCATGACCCACGGCAGAACCGAAACGGGCACCATAAGCAGCGTATAAATCAAAATCTGTTTTCTGGTTTCGGCTTCACCGGCCACCACCGGCAACATCGGGATCCCCGCCGCCTTGTAGTCTTTGCAGGAAAATAACGCCAACGCCCAGAAATGGGGCGGTGTCCACATGAATATCAAACCAAACAGAACAATGGCTTCGATGTTAACATCCCCCGTAACCGCCGCCCAAGCGATCATCGGCGGAAAGGCCCCCGCCGCGCCGCCAATAACAATATTCATCGGGGTACGGCGTTTCAGCCAGACCGTATAAACCACCACATAAAACAAGATTGTCATCAAAAGCAATGCGCCGGCAACATAATTTACCGAAAGCCCCATCATCAAAACAGACGCCGTGGATAACGCAACCCCGAAATGAAGAGCCGTCTGGCGATCCATACGTCCCGATGGAATCGGACGATCAGCCGTCCGTTTCATAAGGGCATCAAGGTCGGCTTCATACCACATATTCAGGCAACCCGCAGCCCCCGCGCCAACCGCGATACAAAGAATAGCCGTAAAGGCAATCACCGGATGGATATCCCCCGGCGCCATCACCATACCGATCACAGCGGTAAAAATCACCAGAGACATCACGCGCGGCTTCAAAAGCGCAAAAAAATCACCCGCACCGGGAAGATAATCTTCTCGGGCATTTTGATCTAATGTTGGGGCACCTGTCTGCATTTTCAGCCTTAAAACTCAATTGAATGAAAATTTCTGCGAACCGGGCCCTTATAGAGCCCGGCCCACATTAAAAATTTATTTAATACGCGGCAGTTCGTTGAACTGATGGAAGGGCGGCGGTGAGGACAATGTCCATTCAAGCGTCGTCGCGCCTTCGCCCCACTGATTATCGCCAACCCGCTCTTTTGAACGCAGCGTCATATAAACACCAACCAGAAAGACCAATGTACCAAAGCCTGTGATCATATAGCCCACTGTCGATACATAGTTCCAAAGATGATACGCATCAGGATAATCCGGAATACGGCGCGGCATGCCGGCCAGACCCAGGAAATGCTGAGGGAAGAAAATCACATTCACACCAACGAATGTCACCCAGAAATGCAACTTACTGATAAATTGTGGATAGGGCTTGCCGCTCATTTTTCCAATCCAGTAATACCAGCCGGCAAATATGGAGAATAAGGCCCCCATAGACATGGTGTAATGGAAATGGGCCACCACATAATAGGTGTCATGCATGGCCGTATCAACGCCCGCATTCGCCAGCACCACGCCGGTCACGCCGCCAATGGTGAACAGGAAGATCATGCCAAGCGCAAACAGCATGGGGGTTTCAAACTTGATAGACCCCCCCCACATGGTCGCAAGCCACGAAAATATCTTAATGCCGGTCGGCACCGCGATCACCATGGTCGCTGCGGTAAAGTAAGCCTTGGTATCCACATCCATACCCACGGTATACATATGATGCGCCCAGACAACAAAACCAACAACCCCGATGGCAACCATGGCATAAGCCATACCCAGATAACCAAAAATCGGCTTGCGTGAGAAAGTGGAGATAATATGACTGACCAAGCCAAAGCCCGGAAGAATCAGAACATAAACTTCCGGATGGCCAAAGAACCAGAATAAATGCTGATAGAGCAGCGGATCGCCGCCGCCTGCCGCATCAAAGAAATAGGTGTCAAAATTTCGATCCGTAAGCAGCATGGTGATGGCCCCGGCAAAAACAGGCAAGGACAATAATAAAAGGAAAACCGTAACCAATACTGACCAGACAAACAAAGGCATCTTATGCAATGTCATGCCCGGCGCACGCATGTTGAAAATTGTACAAATAAAGTTGATGGCACCCAAAATGGACGACGCTCCGGCCAGATGCAGGGAGAAAATAGCCAGATCAACCGCAGGGCCACCATGTCCGGATGTGGAAAGCGGCGCATAGACCGTCCACCCGGTGCCAACGCCCGGATATGTCGATCCTTCGACAAAGATAGAAATTACCAACAGGGCAATCGCCGCAGGCAACAACCAGAAACTGATGTTATTCATCCGCGGAAAGGCCATATCCGGCGCACCAATCATAAGCGGCACGAACCAGTTACCAAAACCGCCAATCAAAGCCGGCATAACCATAAAGAAAACCATGATCAAGCCGTGACCTGTGGTCAAAACATTAAAGAAATGCTTGGCAGCTTCCACATCGCCGCCCGTGAAATTGGTTAAAAAATCAATGCCCGGCTCCATCAATTCGCCGCGCATAAGGCCTGACATCGCCCCGCCGATAATACCGGCCAATATTGCAAAGATAAGATACATCGTACCAATATCTTTATGATTTGTTGAAAGTACCCAACGGCGCCAGCCTGTTGGAATGCCGTGTGCTTCGCTACCCATTATACAGTATTCCTTTACTGCTGAGCCGGCAGCATTGCTACCCGCGTCAGGTTATCTGTTTTATTCGTTGCATATTCTTCTCGTGCCATTGCGATCCAGGCGTTATATTTCTCTTCAGAAACCACCTCGACCATTATCGGCATAAAGCCGTGATCTTTCCCGCAAAGCTCAGAGCATTGGCCATAATACATGCCTTCGCGCTCTGCCCTGAACCAGGTTTCATTCAACTTGCCCGGCACCGCATCAATCTTCACGCCAAAGGCCGGAATGGCCCAGGCATGAATGACGTCATTGGCGGTAATGATCATCCGCACCGTTTTATTGACCGGCACCACCATATGGGTATCCGTACCTAGCAATCTGGGGTGTCCGGCCGCGGCGGCCTCTTCATCGCTTAGCATAATCGAATCAAAAGAAAAATCATCATGGTCAGGATATTCATATGACCAGTACCACTGACTGCCAATGACCTTCACCGTCAGATCTGCTTCCGGGATGACATCCTGAAGATACAGCAATCTGAAAGAAGGCACCGCGATGATCAATAATATAACGATTGGCAATATGGTCCAGACGATTTCCAAGCCCGTATGATGGGTTGTCTTCGATGGCGTGGGGTTTGCCTTGGCATTAAATTTGATGAAGATATAGATCATCAGAACCATCACAAACAAGACAACGCCGACACACATGATCATCAACAAACCATTATGGAATGAAACAATGTCGCGCATGACCTCTGTTGCAGGTTCCATAAAGCCCAACTGATCTGGTTTGGCCTTATATATGCCATCGGCCAGAGCGGCGGCGCTGCCGCAGAGAAGAGTGACCATAAATACAGCCACGGTACTAAATATTTTATTGAGAGACATAATCCGTCCTACCCCTTAAATCCACAAATGAATTAAGAAACAATCGCCTATCCGAATGATATAATTTTCTGGTTCCACCCCGAAAAAAACGACAGTTTCGAGTCTTATACCTATAAAATTGATCTAGCTCAAGAAACTATTATTAATTTCATTTATATGGTTGGCATTGACATAAATCAATGCGTTTATTTACAACGGCTTACCGCCTTGATTTTTTTACTCTTCCTCGAAAAAAACCTGTTCTTGCAAATAAGAACCTGTCTCGTTTATAGTTAAGATCACAGGAAATTATAAAATTACGGGTATGTTGACAGTATGACGAACGATAACACATCAAATTCACATTTTTTCTCAGATTCGGGCCTTAATTCAGATACAAACCCTAATTCAGATACAGGTCTAGATAATGTTCGCACCCAGCGCATCGTTGACGAAGCCCTGCACGGTATGGATGACGGGGAGCTTTATCTGCAGTATGCCCAGTCCGAGAGCTTTTCCTTTGATGATGGCCGCTTGAAATCTGCCGCCTATGACACCACCAGGGGGTTTGGCCTGCGGTCTGTTCAGGGCGAGGTCAGCGGCTATGCCCATTCGTCTGAATTAAGCGAAGAGGCGCTGCGACGGGCCAAAGAGACGGTTCAGTCCATAAAATCGGGCAATAATGCCACCCTCGCCATTCATCCCAAAGGCACCAATGAAAAGCTTTATTCCGAAGAAAACCCCCTGCTCGGCATGGCGTTCAGGGATAAAATCAGCCTGCTGGAAGAGATTGATGCCTATGCCCGCGCGCGCGATCCAAAAGTCTGTCAGGTCAGCAGCTCTATTTCCGGCGAATGGCAGACCATAGAGATTATCCGGCCCGGCGGTCATAGGGTGCGCGACATCCGCCCGCTTGTGCGCCTGAATGTGAGTGTTGTGGTCAAGGACGGCGCGCGCATGGAAAGCGGCTATCAGGGCGCGGGCGGGCGGTATGAATACGCCCAGTTGCTGACAACAGAAAACTGGAAGGGACAAGTGGATGAAGCCCTCAGGCAAGCCATGGTTAATCTGGACAGTATTGCCGCCCCGGCCGGTGAAATGGATGTGGTGCTTGGCCCCGGCTGGCCCGGCGTCCTGCTTCATGAAGCCATTGGTCACGGACTGGAAGGCGATTTCAACCGCAAGGGCACCTCGGCCTTTGCCGGATTACTGGGGCAACAAATCGCGGCCAAAGGCGTCACTATTGTGGATAATGGCACCCTTGAGAACCGGCGCGGCAGCCTGACCTTCGATGATGAAGGCACCCCGACCAATTGCACCACCCTGATCGAGGACGGGATTCTCGTAGGCTATATGCAAGACCGGATGAATGCCCGCCTGATGGGGGTGGAAGCCACAGGCAATGGCCGGCGGCAAAGCTATGCCCATCAACCCATGCCGCGCATGACCAATACCTATATGCTCGCCGGGAAACAAGATCCCGCAGAAATCCTCGAAGGGGTTAAAGACGGGCTTTATGCCGTTAATTTTGGCGGCGGACAGGTGGATATCACCAACGGCAAATTCGTCTTCAGCTGCACCGAGGCCTATCTGGTCAAGGACGGTAAAATCGGCGCGCCGGTCAAGGGCGCGACTCTGATCGGTAACGGCGCCGACGTTTTGACCAAGGTCTCCGCCATCGGCAATGATCTGGAACTGGACAGCGGTGTCGGCATCTGCGGCAAGGCCGGACAAAGCGTCCCCGTTGGCGTCGGCCAGCCCACTTTAAGGATAAACGGCTTGACCGTAGGGGGCACCGATGGCTGATTTTTTTGAGGCTCTGGAACAAAAACATATTGATTTCATCAACAAGCAACAGATGTTCTTCGTCGCCACTGCCCCCAAAGAAGGCCGGATTAATCTGTCGCCCAAAGGGCTGGATTCTTTCCGCATTATCTCCCCAAGCGAGGTCTGCTATCTTGATTATATGGGCAGCGGCAACGAAACCGCCGCGCATATGCTGGACGATGGCCGCATTACGATCATGTTCAACAGCTTTACCCGTGCCGCCCTGATCATGCGGCTGTACGGCAGCGGCAAATCCCATGCCCCGGGCAGCGCGCGCTTTGATGACCTGATGACATTATTTGATGACGCCCCCGGCATCCGCCAGATATTCACCATCAAAATCGACAATCTGCAAACCTCCTGCGGCTTCGGCGTGCCCATCTATGAAAAAGCAGAAGAACGCCAGACCCTGCACAAATGGATCAACAGCAAAGACGAACATAGCCTGAAAGACTATTTCAACGAAAAAAACCGGATAAGTATTGACGGATTACCCGCGGTGGAATGAAAGGGAAATAGCTATGATTCTATCCAATCAATGGATTAATCGTCTTTGACCCCATTGACCCCATTGATTTTAAAGGTATGTTTTTGATATAGATTTAAATAGTGAATGTAAAATAGGACAATAATTATGCCGATGACTAAAGTATTTTCTCCAGATGCCATTCCGGCGGGCGGTCACTATTCCCAAGCTATTGCTGCTGGCGGAATGATCTATATTTCCGGGCAACTTGGTATTAGCAAATTTGACGACCCGACCGATTCTGTACACACTCAAGTTCATCGTGTTTTAAACTCCTTAAAAGCAATCCTTGCCGTTCAAGGTGCTGATATATCTTCAGTCGTAAAAGTAACAATTTATGTTACGGATATTAAATTGTGGCCCGAAATTGACACGATCTACTCCAGTTTCTTTGCAAATCACAAACCTGCCCGCGCCATTGTCCCTGTGCCCGAATTACATTACGGCGCAAATATAGAACTAGAAGCGATGGCCATTGACCCTCATTAATCAACGTATTTAGCGTCACTTGGTTTTCTGATAGTGCAAATATATTTCAACCCGCACTATCATTACTTATTACATTACGGTGACAATAATCGCAGCGGCTATGGTGTTTGGCATGACGGGCAGGGATGCCGCTGCGCGTCATGTGTCTTCATATTAGGATTACAATTTTTGGTTATTTGTATTCTTATGAGCTGACAATACTTGTGTGAAATCTGCCGCTTTTAGGTATAAAATAATCAATTTTCACAAAAACTATAAAAAATAATTAAAATTCATGGTGCATAATCGTTTTTCATGATAAGTTGGGTTTATTGGTGTAACAATAAACGGTAAGTGTTTTTCATGAATAGTGTAAAAAATAATCAATTTTCAGGTGCTGTAAGCATTTTTCACAAAAAGAGGTTGCCCGAAGAGGCGACACCTGTCGGCTATTCTGCTCTCATTGGTGCCTATGATTTGGCGGTGCCAACGCCTCGTACATTATCGGCTATCGGTGCGCGGCATAAAGTTTATGAAGCGGATGGCTGGCACATTTATACGCCGCGCCATATGCCAGAAGCCTCGCTTGAAGGGCATTTAGTTTTCGCCCTTAAATATGAAGGCCTTGATCTTGCTGTTTTGAAGAGATTATTCAAAGCCATACCAGCACAAGAAATTGAAGCCATCATTCGGGCAAAACCAACCAGCAGCTACGGGCGGCGTATATGGTTCTTATATGAGTGGTTGTTGGATGGTGCGCTTGATATATCTGATCTGAAAACGGGCAATTACACTGATGTTGTTGATACCAAGCTGCAATATGCAGTGAAAGGTGAGCGCTCTGCGCGACACCGTGTGCGTAATAACTTATCGGGTACGCAAGACTTTTGCCCGCTTGTTTATCGCACGGAAGAGATAGATCAATTTATTGCGGCAAATTTGTCTGAGCGAGCGCAAAAAACCGTCGGCGCAATTTCGCCTGACATAATGGCGCGCACAGCCGCTTTCTTACTGCTTAAAGATTCCAAGTCCAGCTATGCCATTGAGGGCGAAGCTCCACCGCATAACCGTATTCAGCGCTGGGGGCGGGCAATTGGTCAGGCTGGTCAGCAACCATTAGACAGCCAAGAGCTTATACGCCTCCAGGATATTGTTATGGGTGATGCCAGGTTTATCAAGATGGGCTTTCGGGATGAGGGCGGTTTTGTTGGAGATCGTGAGCGGGAAACGCGCATGCCGCTACCTGACCATATTGATGCGCGTCATGAAGATTTAGAGGCGCTCGTGCAGGGCTTGATAGATTTTGATAGCCAGTTCTCTGGCGAACTTGATGCGGTAATCGCGGCGGCCATTCTGGCTTTTGGCTTTGTTTATATTCATCCGTTCGCCGATGGTAATGGGCGCATTCATCGTTATCTTATCCACCATGTATTAACGCAGCGTGGCTTTAATCCAACTGGCGTTGTCTTTCCTGTTTCTTCGGCTATTTTGGAACGCATTGATGATTATCGCCGTGTGTTGGAGAGTTATTCCACGCGGCTATTGCCGTTTATTGAATGGGAACCAACGGAACAGGGCAATGTGTCTGTGTTGAATGATACAGGGGATTTTTATCGATATTTTGACGCGACGCCGCATGTGGAATTTTTATACGAGTGTGTTGAGAAAACCATTGATGTTGATTTGCCGCAAGAGGCTGATTTTTTGCAACGCTATGATCAATTTAAAGCCCGTGTTGAGAGTTATATTGAAATGCCAGATGGAACCATCAATCTGTTGTTTAGTTTTCTCAAGCAGAACGATGGGCATTTGTCTAACCGTGTCTTGAATAAAGAATTTAAGGCGCTGGAAGAAGGCGAAGTCAGATACGTCGAAGAGACCTATGCCGAAGCATTTGGTGATTAAATTGGGCCTATCCTATTAACTGATGATGTGGACGGCCCCCACTAGAGCACCCTGCGTTTATATACGGCCATTTGACCGGGATGATTTTGTTTTATGGCAA
>Ga0256839_1005581_pt1 | contig 11546 bp, 8 predicted proteins | sample 354166metaG_FD_185968 | JGI IMG/M metagenome (GOLD analysis project Ga0256839, IMG submission 185968) | Hydrothermal vent microbial communities from Mid Atlantic Ridge, Atlantic Ocean - 354-166 | ecosystem: Environmental > Aquatic > Marine > Hydrothermal vents | place: Atlantic Ocean: Mid...
CTGACACCATAAAATGGGCGTTTGAGATGAATTTTATCAATTAACTTCATTAATTGAAGGTTTTCTTCTTTTTCCCCAGCAGGCAAATAATAGATATTTGAGCGGTTGATGTTCAATAGCTTGCATTACTTAACCAGTGATAGCTTTTCATCCTTGTTGATGGCTTGTTTGCGTTGTTGAGTATCCTTTACTCTAACGCTTTGGATAAAAAATCATTCTCCATTGTAATTTCACCAATTTTGGCTTGCAGGGCTTTGATTTCAGCTTCTCTATCTGTCGAAAACCCTGCTTTGGATGCAAATACTTCTGCACTATTTTCAAGCAATTGCTTCTTCCAACGGGTTATCATATTTTGATTGATGTAAATCGTTTAGATAAATCAGCCATTGTGCTTTCATTTTTGATTGCTGCCAAAGCGACTTTTGCTTTAAAAGCAGACGTATGGTTTCTTCTTTTTTTACTCATTGTTCTTTCCTCATTAATTGTTATATTATAACGAAGAAATTCTACTAAAAAATCAATTTACCTGTCTTAATAGTGGGGTACAGCTCTGTATGTAATTAATTTAAGCTACGCTAAATAATTGATAAGTTATGTGAATTTAAGTATTATTACCCTTAAATTAATAGAATTAGGGTAAATCAGCACGATGGAAAAAATAACTAAAAAGCATTATTCCAACACAATGCACCCTAATAATTGTTAGAATTTATGTAACTATTCAGCGTAATTGAAAAACCTTAGAAATATGCTGTTTTGGCGTTGGAAAATTCTTGTTTACACTTGTAAACACTCCTTTTCGGTCTTGAACTGACGGGTTTTAGAGGCTTTCTGAGTCGCTACGTGTGTTTTTTAATTACTCTGAATAGTTACCAAATTTATAAGAATGGTAGTAAAAATGACTGAAGCAAGAAAATCATTTGATTTCGCTATAAAAGATGCAGAAGATTTATTGATACGTTTTGATAATGAGAACAGCTCAGCTTTAGAAAGGAATTCAGAAGCTCTTAAAAGAGCTGGTATGGTTATGGCATTTTCGGCTTGGGAAACTTACGTTAAAGATAGGTTCAAAGAAGAAGTCTCTGTTTGGTTATGTTCTGTCAACGGTAGTCTTATTGGGAATTTTGTTCAGAGAAAAGTTGATGAAGATTTAAAAAGATTTTTTAATCCTAATGCCGAACGTACAAAAATGCTTTTCAAAAATTACTTTGAGATTGATATTACTAATTCATGGAAGTGGGATAATTATCACCCTCCTCAAGCAAGAAAAATGCTAAATGATCTTGTTTCTAAAAGAGGAGGAGCAGCCCATCAAGCAAATACATGCCTTGAAACCCCCCATTTAATCAAACGAGATGAACTTGACAAAGCAATTAGGTTTTTAAAGGGGCTGGTTAGAGCGATGGATCGTTATAAGGTTTAAAAAAATTCTAACAAGAAAAATCCAGCGGAGTTGCACTTATGACTCGAATTCAGCTGTATTCAATTTTATGGGTGTGTGCGCTTTGTATTTTTTCTGTGTATTTTTTTGTATTTTGCCTAGTTACCACTTACAAACAACTTTTCCGCATTGACCTGATTGCATTAAATCAAATCCTTTTTGGAAATCGTCAATGCCTATTGTGTGGGAGTGGGCTTTGGATAAATCAAAACCTGTGCGTAACATCTGTGTCATTTTATACCAGGTTTCAAACATTCTTCGCCCATAAATTCCTTTAACTTCAAGGCCCTTGAATATAATATCATCCCAGTCTATTTGGGTCGAACGTGGCAGAATGCCGAGTAAAGCAAGTTTACCACCGTGATACATGGACTTGAGCATGTCATTAAAAGCATGAGCATTACCTGACATTTCTAAGCCAACATCAAATCCAGTTATGTTGAGTTCATCCATAACATCACGCAAACGTTCTTGGGTGACGTTAATGGTTCGATCTGCTCCAATGTCTTTAGCCAGTTTTAAGCGGTAGTCATTAATGTCAGTAATAACGACATTACGTGCACCCACATGTTTACAGATTCCTGCTGCAATGATTCCAATAGGTCCTGCACCCGTAATAAGGACATCTTCACCAATAACATCATAAGCCAAAGCACAATGAGTTGCATTGCCATAGGGATCAAAAAATGAAGCCAACTCGGATGGGATTTCATCATGAATGGGCCATAAGTTTTTAGCTGGAACCGAAATGTATTCTGCAAATGCACCATCTCGATTAACACCAATTCCAATAGTGTTTGGACACAAATGTTGTGTGCCGGCACGGCAATTTCGACAAACGCCACAGGTGATATGTCCTTCAGCACTGACGCGTTTGCCAATTTCATAACCGGTTACTTCACTGCCAAGTTCAACAATTTTACCAACAAATTCATGGCCAATTGTCATGGGTGGTTTTATGGTTTTTTGAGACCAATCATCCCAATTGTAAATGTGTAAATCTGTTCCACAAATAGCGGTCATTTCGACCTTAATCAGAACGTCATTGTGACCAACAGTTGGCATGGCTACATCTTCCATCCAAATGCCTTGTTTGGGGTATTTTTTAACGAGTGCTTTCACGTAATATTGCAATTGATAAGAAAAAAAAGATTATAACACTTAACACAGCTAGGATTAAATGTTCTGTTCTGTTTTTATTGGCGATAAGACATTTTCTTGGTTTTCTAGGTGTGTTAAGGGGGTGTGCTATAATCGTGTTTTCACTATTGGGATTTAGGTAATATGATAAAAATATTTGCAATCCTTCTCTTTTTTGCGACAAGTACTCATGCCAAAGACAGTCAATGTTTTGGTACAACTTCGCAGGGTCGAATCGACAACTCAGTACAATTACCAATAAAAGGTGATAATTTCGTTATTTATAATGCTTTGGGTGATTTGCTTGGACGTAACTACGTTCATTCAAAAGTGTATAATGTGGTGATTAATAGTTATAAACAATTGGCTCAATCAAATCCAAAGCTTAAGTTTAAATACGGTGAAACGGGTTGGAAAAATGGTGGAGATTTTAAACCCCATAAAACCCATCAAAATGGTTTGTCTGTGGACTTTATGGTGCCTGTGATTGATGAAAATGGACGTTCGGTATATTATGCAACGGATTTATCAAACCAATTTGGATATGGAATTGAGTTTAATCGCAATGGAAAATACAAAGACTACAGCATAGATTTTGAAGCCATTGCCCTGCATTTAGTGCAATTACATAAAGACTCATTAAAGCAAGGCATTGGTATTTGGCGTGTTATTTTCTCTCCAGAATTCCATTCAAAAATTTACCAAACAAAACAAGGTAAATACCTGCAAAAGAATCTAAAATTTATGAAACATAAAGCGTGGGTTCGGCACGATGAGCATTACCATGTAGATTTTAAGGTTAAATGTAAAAATTAATGTAAATCTGTTTTGATGGGAGTATAATTTCAGCCTGAATTTTACACTATTTTAGGGGACAAAAATGTTTGGTTTATCAACCGAAACTCACAAGAAGCACATTCAATCTGTTAAAAGACATATTAAAAAACTCGATTCATCGACTCTTCTTCCACTCTATTTAAAAACGACTGAATTATTTTTTGGTGGAATGTCTGGTCAAGAGATTAAAATGCATTCCAACCAGCATTGGGCTCATGTTATTATTGATTTTGTTAAATCCATAAAGAAAATGCCAGAAAATGCTTCGCTTATTCGAGTGTTTAACCCACAACTCAAAGCCTGTGGTTATGAAAATAATCACACGGTCATACAGGTCAGTTGTAAAGATATGCCATTTTTAGTGGATTCAGTAGCCCTGGCATTCACAAAGTTGGGACTTGAAATGGAACTGATGACACATCCAGTGGCTCACGTGATTCGTTCTAATGCTGGCATCATTAAAGAACTTGACAAATCATCTGCTTCAAAAGAATCATGGATGCATATAGAAACGCATAAAATTATTGATGAAGGTTTATTACAAGACTTGCAAAAAGAACTGGTTTTAGTTATTGATAAAGTTTCTGCGTGTGTAGGTGACTGGAAAAAAATGTTAGCTATGATGAGCGAAGCCAAAAGTTCAATAAATGAATTTGATAACAAAACAACCTACAATAAACAATTAAAGTTTGTTGAGTGGTTGCTTGATGATAATTTTACCTTTTTGGGTTACCAGTTCTATAAAATTAATTCCGGTGATAAATCTAAGTCTTTTAGTGCACAAAAACAATCCGCTTTAGGCTTGTTTAAATCAAAAAAATACCTAAAAGATGTGGACTCTTTGGTCGATAAACAATACCAAGTAAGTAAACAATCTGATCTACTGATTATTACCAAACTTAATGCAAGGCCTCGAGTTCATCGGGAAGGAACCCTTGATTATATTGGAATTGTTGTGGTTGATGATAAAGGTAAGGTCTTGGGAGAGCATAGGTTCGTTGGACTCTTTACATCCGCTGCTATTAATACTCGTCCTTGGGATATTCCCTATATTAATGAAAAAGTAAAAGGCGTAATCAAACGCTTTAAATTTGAAAAAAGCAGTCATACTGGTAAGCACATTATTCACATAATGGAAACCTTGCCGCGTGATGAACTCATGCAATCGAGCAGTGATGAATTGTTTAATACCATCTATTCAATTTTAACCATTGCAGAGCGTCAAAAATCAAACGTCACTTTTAGGCAAGATAAATTTAAACGTTTTTATGCCTTTTTGGTGCATATTCCACGAGATAAATTCAATACTCAAGTGCGTGAAACAATACAAGATATTTTAGCTACCCAAGTCAATGGAACACACATTGAATTTCAAGTAAGAATTGAAGAAACCAATTTAACCCGTCTATATGTAATGGTTTATTCAGAAGAATTGCATGAACTGGATACGGATTTAATCGAAGAGAAAATCTCGCAAGCATTACGCTCGTGGCAAGATGAGCTGGAAGAAATTCTAATTGAAAAACATGGTGAGGAATATGGTTACAAACTGAGTAAAAAATACGCTAACAGCTTTCCAATGGCGTATATTGAAGATGTTTCGCCTCATGTGGCTGCTTATGATGTTGAAAATGCAGCAAAACTAAGCGATAACTACGGCTTGGAATTAAGTTTGTATCGACCCAAAGATATTAGCCGCAATATATTTAGATTTAAAATATTCAGGTGTGAAAATACCATTCCACTTAGTGAAGTTTTGCCTGTTTTAGAAAACTTGGGATTATTAGTTGTACGTGAACGTCCTTATAAGGTCTCACTTGATAACGATAAGCAGTTTTGGATTCAGGATTTTGATTTGTCATTAGAGCGCGGAAAAGAGCTGGAATTAGATTTAGTCAAAGATCGCTTTAAAGAGGCATTCAAAGAAATTGTTAATGGAGTTGTGGATAATGATGGCTTTAATAAGCTCTTGATATTGGGTGGTTTATCTTCACGTCAAATTATTATTTTACGAGCGATAAGCAAATATTTAAAACAAACAAACCTGCCATTTTCACAGGATTATATTGAGAAAGCCTTAATTGCACAGTCACATATTTCTCGGTGGTTGATTGAATTATTTAGGGTGCGTTTTGCCATCTTTTTAGAAGATTTAAGCACAAGAGAACACAAACAATATTTGCAACAATTCAAAGGCAAGTTTGATACCCAATTAGAGCATTTGGGTTTGAGCCTAACCGAACATCAGCAAAATGCACTAGACGAATATTTTGGAGCCGCTAAATTTAACCGTAAACGCCAAGAGAAAAAAGCATTAAAAGTGATTAGTGCCTTATTGGACTCTGTCAGTTCTCAAGATGAAGACACTATTATTCGTGCGTACGGTGAAGTCATTTTAGCGATGCTACGCACCAACTTTTATCAAAAAAATGATGAGGGTGGCTTTAAAGAATACGTTAGTTTTAAACTGAAGTCCTCACAAGTACCACAAATGCCAAAACCCGTACCCTTTAGAGAGATTTTTGTCTATTCTCCCCGTTTCGAAGCCATTCACTTGCGTATGGGTGAAGTGGCTCGTGGTGGTTTACGTTGGTCAGATCGATACCAAGATTTTAGAACGGAAGTTTTGGGTTTAATGAAAGCACAAAATGTTAAAAACTCTATTATTGTTCCAGTGGGTTCTAAAGGGGGATTTGTTTGTAAACAACTCCCAACCAATGGCGATAGAGATGCATTTATGAAAGAAGGCATTGCTTGTTACCAAAATTTTATTCGCAGTATGTTGGATTTAACTGATAACATTGTAGCTGGAAAAATTGTTCACCCACAAAACGTTATTCGTTACGATAAAGATGATCCTTATTTAGTTGTTGCTGCCGATAAAGGAACGGCGACATTCTCTGACATTGCTAATGGTATATCAGCAGACTACGGTCATTGGCTAGGAGATGCCTTTGCCTCAGGTGGTTCGGTAGGGTATGACCACAAAGCCATGGGAATTACTGCAAAAGGTGCATGGGAGTCTGTTAAACGCCACTTTAGAGAACTTGGGATTGATTGCCAAAGTGAAGATTTTAGTGTGATTGGTATTGGCGACATGATGGGAGATGTATTTGGTAACGGTATGTTGTTATCTAAGCACATTTGCCTCAAAGCCGCTTTTAATCACATGCATATTTTCCTTGACCCAAACCCGGACTCTGCCAAAACATGGAAAGAACGTCAGCGTTTATTTAATTTACCACGTTCTAGTTGGGAAGATTACAACAAAAAGCTAATCTCTAAAGGGGGTGGAATATTCTCACGTTTTGATAAGTCCATCCCATTATCTCCTGAGGTCAAAAAAGCATTTGGCATCAGTGTCGATGAAATGTCTCCACAGCACTTGATTCGAACCTTGTTAAAATCAAAAGTTGATTTATTATGGAACGGGGGTATAGGAACTTATGTAAAAGCGGCCTCAGAAACGCACGAACAAGTTGGTGACAGTGCTAACAATTCATTAAGAGTTAACGGCAAAGAACTGCGTTGCAGCGTAATAGGCGAGGGGGGTAACCTAGGTTGTACCCAACTTGGGCGTATAGAATACGCTCAACGAGGTGGGAAAATTAATACAGACTTTATTGATAACTCTGCAGGTGTTGATTGTTCAGATCACGAAGTTAATATCAAAATATTAGTTCAGCAAATGATGGAAGCAGGCAAATACAATGCTAAAACACGGGTTAAATTATTAGAATCCATGACTGATAATGTGAGTCAACTTGTTTTGAGAAACAACTATTCGCAAACCCAAACACTTAGCATGATGGAATACCATTCCAGGCAAAGACTTGGTGCGAAAGCACATTTGATAAAAGTATTAGAAAAACGTGGTTTATTGGATAGAGAAATTGAATTTTTACCCAGTAATCAAGAACTTAAGAAAAGACAGGCAGAAGGAAAAGGTTTATCACGCCCTGAGTTGTGTGTGCTGCTAAGCTATTCTAAGCTTGCTTTGTTTGAAGATTTACTCAAATCAGATGCATTAGAGGACGAATATTTTATTTCAACTTTACGTGAATACTTTCCAGCTAAATTACAAAAAACAGACATTAACTTTTTATTAGGTCACCGTTTGCACCGTGAAATAGTGGGCACTGTTTTGACCAGTCAAATTATTGACCGAATGGGTGCAACTTTTATGCAGCGTGCCAATGAAGACACAGGAGCCGCGGTTGGTGCCATTGCAAAAGCTTATGTGGTTGCTAGTGAATTATTTGGTACGGAAAAAATCTGGCAAGAGATTGAATCCTTAGATTTGGTGGTGAAACCCGACCACCAAATAGAAGGAGGATTAATTGTATGGAACCACATGCGACAAGCCGTGCGCTGGCTTTTGAACAAATATGGGCATAACTTTGATATTACTGCCGTTATTAAAGAACTCAAAGGCGATGTCAATAAATTTATTACGCATTTGGATAAAGTGTTGCCACAAAAAGATTTGAAGTCATTGCATAAAACCCAAGACATGTTAGTGGCTTACAAATATCCCAAAGAACTAGCAGAACGTTTATCCGCCATTGCCTTCTCATTTGCGACACTGGATGTGGTTGAAATTGCAAAAAGCACCAAAACAACTGTAGCAAAGTCTGCTACAGCATTCTTTGAATTAGGTGAAAAACTTAATCTTTTATGGCTGCGTGGCATGATAGAAGATTTGGTGGTCATTGGCCCTTGGCACGCTCATGCACGCGGAGTTTTGCGCGATGAGTTATTTGAAAACCACAACGCCTTAACACAATTGCTGTTAAAGAAATACCAGAAAAACACAGTGGAGTCATGGGTTTCTGACAATAAAGACAGCGTTAAACGCGTGCGTTCAATGTTGCAGCAAATGCGCAGTGAAAAAATCTCTGATTATGCAACAGTCATGGTAGCCGTGCGAAGCATTAATAACTTAGTCTCTGCAAACTCTTAGTTCCAAAATAAAGTGTTACAAAAAAAACCAGAGTCAAAAGGCTCTGGTTTTTTTATGGATGAAATGAAGAGCTTTATAAATTAAGGTAATAAATATCGTTAAGGTGACGTAACTTTTCTTGGTAATCCATGCCATATCCGAAGATGTATAAATCCTCAACTTCAATAGCAAAATAATCAGGTCGGTAATCGGCATAACCTCGCTCATGAATCTTGCTGACTAAAACAGCTGATTTAACCGATTTAGCCCCTTGTTCTTTGCACCATTCATCAACAGCCATCAATGTATAGCCTTCATCAAAAATATCATCGACAATAATCACATGCTTGCCTTTGAGATTGGTTTCGCATTGGTGTTTCCAAATAAGTTGACCACCAGTTGTTTCCGTACCATAACGGCTGACTTGTACATAATCCATTTCCATATCCAAATCTAATTGTTTAGACAAATCGCTGGCAAAAATCATGCCGCCATTCATAATGGTTAAATAAACCACTTCTTTACCGTCATAGTGATTATTCAACTTATCAGCAAGAGTCTTAATTTCTGCTTGAATTTTATCGTGGTTAAAAAGCAAGGTGCAGTTATCTGGCAAGATTTTATTTTGATTCATAAAGTTATTGTTAACGTAAAACCTCCATTCTAACGTATTTAAATCCTAAGAAAAACACTAAAATAATAAATTTAAAAATCAGTTGAATAAAAAGCTAGAACTCTCATAAAATATGCCAGACACACCCAAAAATTAAGAGCACTCTCCTCCGACTCTATCAATAAAAACTACACTGGTAAGTGGGATTTATCCCATTCAACTCAAACCCCAAAAAAACATTGCATTTACAGGTAATCAATTAAATGCTAAAATAATTAGGTCATTCTCAAGTTTTGAGAATGACTACAACTAAACTAACCCACAACCCAATAAAAACAGAACAAAATGGAAGCGTTAACCGACCTAAAACACATATTACACAGCAAAAGAGCCAATATTTATTACCTCGAAAAATGCCGACTCCTGCAAAAAGGTGGGCGAGTCGTCTACCTGACCGAAGAAAAAAAGAACAAACAATACTGGAACATCCCGATAGCCAATACCACCGTTATTTTACTTGGTACCGGCACATCCATCACCCAAGGAGCGGTAAGAATGCTCTGTTCAGCAGGCGTATTATTCGGTTTCTCAGGCGGTGGCGGTACACCATTACTCGCAAGCAACGAAATCGAATGGCTAACACCACAAAGTGAATACCGACCCACTGAATATGTCCAAAGCTGGATGAAGTTTTGGTTTGATGCAAACAAACGCTTAAAAGTTGCCAAATATTTTCAAAAACAAAGAATAAACTATCTGCAAACCACTTGGAAAAAAGACCAAGACCTCAAACTAGAAGGCTTTGACATAAAAGACGATGGATTAAATCAAGCCTTAAACAAATTCACCGACAAAATAGACCAATGCCAAGACACCACAAATTTATTACTTGCCGAAGCCCAATTAACCAAATATTTATACAAATACGCAGCCACCCAAAGCAAACACAAAACCTTTAAACGCCAACACGACAGCACAGAAGCCGCCAATGCCTTTCTCAATCACGGCAACTACCTTGCTTACGGACTAGCAGCCACAACTTTATGGGTGCTTGGTATCCCACACGGCTTTGCCGTTATGCACGGCAAAACTCGCCGCGGAGCCTTAGTCTTTGACATTGCAGACCTCATCAAAGACACATTAATATTACCATGGGCATTTATCTGTGCCAAAGAAGGAGCAAGCGAAAAAGAATTCCGTGCCCAATGCCTAGAGAATTTTACCAACCACAAAGCACTAGACTTTATGTTTGCTACAATAAAGGAAGTTTGTAAAAAAGGAGAACAACAATGACAAGCAAAAACAACTTAACTAAAATCGAAAATCATAATATTCAATTAAAGATATTAACCATCAGAAATCAACAAGTCATGCTAGACCGAGATTTAGCAGATTTATACGATGTGCAAAATAAACGCCTGAATGAACAAGTCAAACGTAATATTGACAGATTTCCACAAAAATTCAGGTTTCAGTTAAGCCAACAAGAAAAACAAGAACTGGTCGCAAATTGCGACCACTTGGCATCACTCAAACATTCACCAACTAGACCTTATGTATTTACCGAGCAAGGTATCTCTATGTTATCAGCAGTATTGCGTAGCCCAACCGCCATAAAGGTGAGTATTCAGATAATGGATGCCTTTGTAAACATGAGAAAATTCATAACAAATAATGCCGCCATTTTTCAAAGGCTAGAACATTTAGAAATCAAACAACTAAACACCGATACAAAATTGGATAAAGTTCTGCAAGCTCTAGAAACAAATGAAATTAAGCCCAAACAAGGCATATTTTACGATGGACAGATATTTGATGCTTATTTATTTGTCACTGACCTTATAAAAACAGCCAAACACAATATTGTGCTGATTGATAATTATATTGATGAAAGTGTATTGGAATTATTGAGCAAAAGAAACAATAAAGTGCAAGCAACCCTCTACAGCAAAAACCTAAACAAATCATTTCAACAAGATTTAACCAAACACAACCAACAGTACAGCTCAATAAGGGTAAAGAAATTTAGCAAAGCACACGATAGATTTTTGATAATAGATGATACAAGCGTTTATCACTTTGGTGCATCAATCAAAGATTTAGGCAAAAAGTGGTTCGCTTTTTCCAAGATGGAACTACAAGCAAGTCAGATAATAAAGAGGTTAAAGTAATAATGATAGTAACCTTCACCTCCCAATGCGAAAAAAAGTCACTGAACAAAACCAGACGTGTGCTTGATGCTTTTGCCAATCGCATTGGTAAACGAACGTGGCAAACGCCAATTACAGAAGAAGGCTTGCAAGCAGTTAAGAAGTTATTACAGAAAACTGCTACAAAAAACACCGCCGTGGCTTGCCATAAAATCAAAACTCGTAAATTGACAAAGCTGGAATGGATTGTTGGTAATCGGGATAAGTTTAATAGCCAGGGGCATGTGCCGGTTAATTTTACTAATCAAGAGAATGTTATAAAGATGGATAAAAATAAATGGCAAACAAAAACCATTATTTATTATGCAACCGCAATTGCTGCCTTATTTCATGATTTTGGTAAAGCAAGTTATCTATTTCAGG
>Ga0256839_1005582_pt1 | contig 11545 bp, 11 predicted proteins | sample 354166metaG_FD_185968 | JGI IMG/M metagenome (GOLD analysis project Ga0256839, IMG submission 185968) | Hydrothermal vent microbial communities from Mid Atlantic Ridge, Atlantic Ocean - 354-166 | ecosystem: Environmental > Aquatic > Marine > Hydrothermal vents | place: Atlantic Ocean: Mid...
CTTCACGCCTCCTCGTGAACGTCTTCCACCGCCCTGCCCAGCCACTGGAAGGCCCGATCCGGGTCCAGATCCCTCACCACGTGGACATTGGGCGAGAGGCCCGAGTGCCCCTGCCAATCCACCGCGGTGAGGCCACGGCCCCAGTGGCCTTGGGTCTCCACCCGGAGGGCCACGTGGGGCGCGTCCCGAACTCCGTCGGGGTCCAGGGCCACGGCCATGGCCAGGGGATCCGGCAGGAGGTATCCCGGTGTGTGGAAACGGTCCTGCAGCACCTGGGCCGTGTGGTCCCCGATCCGGGTCAGGAGACGGGCTCCGGGGGTGTCCCGACGCCCCCACGATGTGTAGGTCTCCCAGGCCAGGGGATAGGCCAGGGTGGTCTCCCAGGGGAGGAGCCAGACCTGGGGGAAACCGGCCTCGAACACCACCGCAGCGGCCTCCGGGTCGGCCAGGATGTTGAACTCCGCCACGGGGGAGGTGTTGCCCCGGGCCTCCACCGCGCCGCCCATGACCACGAGACGGGCCACCCGGGCCGGAAAGCCCGGATCCAGCCGAAGGGCCAGGGCCAGATTGGTGAGCGGGCCCAGGGCCACCAGGGTGAACCGGCCTGGGTGCGCGCGGGCCAGGCGGACCAGAGCCAGGGCCGCGGGCTCCGATGCGGCGGCGAGCCGGGGGGCTGGGTAGGCCTGGGTGGCTCCGCCCAGGCCGTCCTCGCCCATGATGGCCGTGGAGCCGCCCTCCAAGGGAGGCGCAACCAGGGGGCGGGCTGCGCCGGGAAAGATCGGGATCTCCTCGCGGCCCATCTGTTCCAACACCAGGGCCACATTGCGGACGACCTGGTCCACGGCCACGTTGCCGTGGACCGTGGTGATGGCCAACACCCGGGCTCGGGGATGGGCCAGGGCCATCATCAGGGCCAGGGCATCGTCCACCCCGGCGTCGGTGTCGATGATCAGCGACAGCTCCGCGATAGCGGGTTCGGACATGGTTCGGTCTGTCTGGGTGTGAGGCGCCGAGGTGTCCTCGGCTCGGCAAAGGTCCGGGGGAGGTCGGTATCGGAAATTATACAACCAAGGGCCGAATTGTGCCACGTGGCCGAAAAGCCGGGGCGGAGGGTGGGGAGGCGCAGCCCTCCAGGGCGCTACGGTTCGCCGGTGTAGCGGCGCAGGGCGGGGTATCTCCAGGCCACCCACAGGGTCAACAGCACCGTGGCCAGCCCGCCGCTGACGATGGCAAAGGAGACCCCGAAGATGGAGGCCACCAGGCCGGCCTCCACCTCCCCCAGCTGGGGGCCGCCCATGAAGAAGGCCATGTTCACCGCGGTCATCCGCCCGCGCAGGTGGTCTGGGGTGAGGAGCTGGCGCAGGGTGCCCCGGATCACGGTGGAGACCGTGTCCGCGGCGCCGGTGAGCGCGAAGAGAAGGTAGGAGAGGACGAACACCCTGGAGATGCCGAACAGCGCGGTGGCCAGCCCATAGACGGCCACGCTGGCCAACAGGACCCACCCTGGCCGGCGGATGGTGCGTGTCAGGGCCAGGGCCAGGCCCGCGCTCACCGAGCCCACGGGCTGGGCCGTGGCCAGGAGACCGTATCCCTGAGGGCCCAGGTGAAGGAGCTGGTTGGCCACCAAGGGGAGCATGGTCCGGGCCGAGGCGAAGAAGGTGGCCAGGAAGTCCAGGAGCATGGTGCTCCAGATGATGCGGGTCCGATAGACGAAATGGATGCCCTCCAGGAAGGCCCGCCCGCTCAGCCCGCTCCGGTCCCTGGCGGTCCGGCCCCGGTAGGACATCTGCCACAGCGCGAGGAGGACGGCCAGGAAGGTCAACGCGTTCAGGCCGTAGACCAGGCCGATGTCCAGATGGGCGATGAGGAGACCGGCCAGAGCGGGCCCCAGGATGCTGCCCACCTGCCATTGGAGGGTGTTCAGGCTGATCGCGTTGGCCAGGTGTTCCGGGGGCACCAGGTTGGGCACCAGGGACTGCCGGGCCGGGTTGTCGAAGGCCGCGGTGGCCGCGCCGGCCGCGGTCAGGAGGTAGATGGCCGCCACGGTCACCCGGTCTGTCCAGGTGAGGAGGGCCAGGGCCAGCGCGAGGAGAAGGGCCGCGAGCTGGGTCCCCATCATCAGGTGGCGTCGGTTGAAGACGTCCGCGAGCATGCCGCCCACCAGCCCAAAGACCAGGATGGGGAGGACCCGGACCAGGCCCAGCCCGCCCAGGCCCAGGGCCTCCGCGCCCAGCTCCACCGGGCGCCCTAGGATCTCCAGGGTGACCTGATGCCCCTGGAGGAGGGTGAAGATATGCCAGTTGACCCCGATCTGCTGCATCTGGGAGCCCACCACGGAGACGAGCTGGCCCAGCCAGAGCAGCCGGAAGTCCCGATGGCTGAGGGCGACCAGGCGCGGGGTCGGCGGTTCAACAGAGGCGGCCATGCCTGAAAGGATCGCGTTCGCGGGGTGTCAAAACCGTTTTAGGTGCCGGGACAAGGGGCATGGTAGCAGAGATTCCCCGGGAGGACAAGTCAGGGGGTGGGTCGCTTCAGGACCAGCACGGTGCGGGTGAAGCGGATCACCTCCTCCCCGTGTTGGTTGCGCCCGATGTGGCGGAACTTCACGATCCCCCGGTCGGGCCTGGAGCGGGACTCCCGTTTCTCCAGGACCTGGCTCTCCACGTAGAGGGTGTCGCCGTGGTACATGGGCCGGGGATGGACCACCTCTTCGTAGCCCAGGTTGGCCACGATGGTGCCCTCGGTGAGCTCCGAAACGGTGAGGCCCACGGCCAGCCCCAGGGTGAAGATCCCGTTGACGATGCGGCGTCCGAAGGGTGTGTGCTGGGCCGCGAAGTCCTCGTTCAGGTGCAGAGGCTGGGTGTTCATGGTCAGCGCGGTGAAGAGCACGTTGTCCATCTCGGTGATGGTCCGCCCCAGCCGGTGGCGGATCACCTGGCCGACCTCCAGATCCTCGTAGTACTTGCCGGGCATGGGGTCCTTCCTCCTTCGTGGGCCCTGGTGGGGCGCCATGGAAGACCGGGTCCGGGCTGAGAGTTCAGGCCACCGTGGCCTCCAGGCCGTTGGCCAGGGCCAGCCGGGTGCCCGGCGCATGGTGGGGACGACGCACCACGGCCAGGGCCAACGGTCCCTCCCGTTCCAGGCTGTGGACGCTGCTGGTGATCCGGCCCACCTTTCGGCCCTGGGCCAGGAGGTCTGCGCCTTCCGGCAAGGGCTCTGGACCGTGGAGCTGGACCAACCGTCGGGTGATCTTGTCGTAGGTGATCTGGCGGGCAATGACCTCCTGGCCGGTGTAGCATCCCTTGTGCTCGGAGCAGGCCCAGGCCAGGCCCACCTCCAGGGGGGTGTAGTCGGCGATGAACTCGTGGCCATATCCACCCAGGCCCAGCTCCACCCGCCGGATCGCGTACGTGGGGGGATCCACCGGGGAGGCCCCTGCCCGGGCCAGGGCCTGGGCGATCCCCTCGGCCCGCTCCCTCGGGACCACCAGCTCGAAGCCAGGGACCTCCAGCCGTTCCTCCCGAACCACCCGGACATCGTCCTCCTCCAGGAAACGGCCATGGGCCTCGGGCACCGGCAGGCCGATCTGCTCCAGGTGTTGGTGGGCCTTGGGCCCCATGAGCCGCATGCGCACGAACGCAGAGCTGCGCTCCCGGACCTGGACCTGGTCCATGAAGAAGATCTGGCCCTGGAGATGTCGGCTCAGGGGTTCGGCCTGGTGAGGGCCGGGGAGGAGCTCGAGGGCCTGGCCTTGCTGGAGCACGGTGAAGACGAAGAGGATCCGGGCCGTGGGGTCGGTGAGCACGGTCACGGCCGCCTGGCCCGGCTGGAGGCCTGCCACGTCGTTGGTGGTCAGGCGCTGCACGAAGTCCACCCGGTCCGATCCCGTCAGCTCCACCAGGCCCTGGTCGGGCCGGAGGAGCAGGGCGGCATCGGTGGTCAGGGCGCGGTAGCCCTGGAGCTGGGACGCGGACGGGATGGGGATGGAAGCAGACATGGTCCCTCCTCAATGGTGTATCGGGTTCGGCTCAGTGGAGCACCTGTTCCCCCCGGATCTCCGCGCGCCAGTAGTCCAGCACGTCGCGGAGGCTCTGTTCCAGGGAATATGCGGGCTGCCATCCCGTGGTCTCCACCAGGCGTCGGTTGTCGCACACGCTGATGGGCACATCGCTGGGGCGCATCCGGGACGGGTCCTGTTCCACCGCGATGGGCACGTCCGTCATGGCCAGGAGGGTTTCCAGGATCCAGCGGATGGAACGGCCCACACCGCTGCCCACGTTGTAGACCTGGCCGGCCTGGCCCTGCTCCAGGAGCAGCCAGTAGGCCCGGACCACATCCCGCACGTCGGTGAAATCCCGCACCGCGTCCAGGTTGCCCACCCGGAGCACAGGTTCCTGGAGGCCGGCCTCGATGGCCGCGATCTGTCGGGCAAAGGCACTGGCGACAAAGTCCGGGGCCTGGCCGGGCCCCAGGTGGTTGAAGCTGCGGGCCCGGATGGTGGGCAGCCGGTGGCTGTTCCAGTACTGGAGGGCCATCATGTCCTGGGCGATCTTGCTCACCCCGTAGGGCGAGTTGGGCTGAAACCGGGTCTCCTCGTGGATGGGGATCTCCGCCGGAGGGACCCGGCCGTAGACCTCGTTGGAGGTGATCACCAGGGTACGGCAGTCCGGCACGTGGCGCTGCAGGGCCTCCATCAGGTTGAGCTGGCAGAGGATGTTCAGCTCGTACGCGGTCCACGGATGGGCCCAACTGCCCCCCACATCGCTCCATGCCGCCAGATGGCAGACCCGTTGGGGGCGGATCTGTTGCACCAGTGCATGGACCCAGGTGGGATCCCGCAGGTCCCCTCGATGCAGATGGAGGTGGGACTGGATGTGGCGGATGCGGAGGTCCGAGCGATGGATCACACCGTGGATCTCCGTGTCCGGGAGGGTGAGCAGGTGTTCGGCCAGTCTGGAACCGGCAAACCCTGCGATGCCGGTGATGAGCACGCGCATGGTGTTCTCGGATGGAATGGCGGTGCTTTCGGTGTGGGAAAGGGCGCCTTCGGCGAAAGAGATGCCCCCGGTGGACCCTCTCCGGCGATGCTTCCAACGGGAGGAGTGTGCGGTGGGACACAGCCCCGGGCAGGATCTCGACATACCATATACCCAGGCCGGCTCTCCTGGTCCTTCCCGCAGGCGACCATCGAGAGGATTATAGCACAGGCAGGGCCAAAGGCCGGGGGCCAAAACCGAGGATGTATCGCCCTTTTCCGGCCAAGTAAGTTGGCGGGCCCTTGCCTCGATGGTATACTGGTGGCAAACAAACGGTATAGGCACCAAAAGGAGGAGCTTCCATGCGCGTCCTCGTCACCGGTGGCGCGGGCTTCATCGGCACCCATCTGGCGAATGCACTCCACCGGCAAGGCCACTATGTCCGGGTCCTGGACGACATGCGCAGCGGCGACGCGTCCCAGCTTGACCCGGACATCTTTGTGAAGCGGGGCGATGTGCGGGACGTGCCCACGCTGTGGACGGTGCTCCAGGACGTGGAGGTGGTGTACCACCTGGCTGCCCTGGTGAGCGTTCCTGCGTCGGTCCTCTACCCCCGGGACTACAACGACGTGAACGTGGGAGGCACGGTGGCCCTGTTGGAGGCCTGTCGAGATGTGGGCCACGTGAAACGGGTGATCCTGGCCAGCAGCGCCACGGTGTACGGCGACCAGGAACATCAGCCGGTCCACGAGGAGCTGCGTCCTCGGCCGGCCGTGCCCTACGCGGTGAGCAAGCTGGCCGCGGAGCACTATCTCTTCACCCTCGGGCGTCTGGTGGGGTTCCAGGCCGTGGCCCTGCGCATCTTCAACGCCTACGGGCCCGGCGCGCCCCTGCCCCCCTCCCACGCGCCCATCATCCCGTATGCCATGCGCCAGATCAGCCAGAAGGGCTCGGTGATCGTCTTCGGCGACGGCACCCAGACCCGGGATTTCGTCTATATCGACGACGTGGTGGAGGCCCTGGTGGCCGCAGCCACCGCGCCCAACGTGGACGGCCAGGTGATCAACGTCGGCAGCGGCCAGGAGACCTCGGTGAACGACCTGGTGGCCACCATCGGCCGGGTGGTGGAGCAGCAGCCTCGGATCCTCTACAACCGGGAGGCCAGTCCTGGCATCCCCCGGCTGGTGGCCGACCTGGAACGGGCCCACACCATCCTGGGCTACCGTCCCCGGGTCTCTCTGGAGGCCGGTCTGCGGCGCTTCTACGAGACCGATCTCCGTTTCCGTCGAGGACGCCGTTCCACCCAGGCCCCCTTGACCGACCTGGCCTTCCATCCTCCAGGCCTGTAGCTGCCATGCGCGGAAGGGCTCTCCTCGGATATGGGCTTCTGGCCCTGGCCCTCCTGGCGATGGCGGGGTGTGGCCCGGCCTGGGGCTGGCAGGGGTACCTGGCAGAGCACCGGGCCCAGCTCTACCAGCCGGCCCAGGCAGGCGCCCCGGCCGTCCATTTCCAGGTGGCCCCCGGCACTCCTGCCCGGACCATTGCCCAGGAGCTCCAGGAGGCCGGCCTCATCCGAGATGCCCGGCTGTTCGAGGCCTATCTCCGCAGCCAGGGCATGGATGGCCAGCTCCAGGCCGGCACCTACCTGCTCAGCCCCAGCATGACCCCGGTGGAGATCGCGGAGGCCCTGCGCAACGGCCGGATCGCCACCCTGACCGTCACCATCCCCGAGGGCTGGCGCATCGAACAGATCGGGGACTACCTGGAGAGCACCGGCGTCCTGGACGGCGATGCCTACCGGGCTCGGGCACTCCGCGCGGACCTGGCCCCGTTGGATCTCGGCCAGTTCCCCTTCCTCCAGGCCCGCCCGGCAGGCGCGAGCCTGGAAGGCTACCTCTTTCCAGACACCTATGAGCTTCCCCTGGAGGGAGGCGATGCCCTGGACCTGCTGGAACGCCAGCTGCGGAACTTTGCCGCCCGAGTGGTCCCCCTGGTGGAGGAGGCCCAGGCCAACGGGGCGACCTCCCTGGACCTGCACGCCATCCTGACCCTGGCCAGCATCGTGGAGCGGGAGGCCGTGTTGCCCGAGGAGCGTCCCCGGATCGCGGGCGTCTACCTGAACCGGCTGGATCGGGGCATGCGGCTGGAGGCCGACCCCACGGTCCAGTATGCCATGGGCTTCCAGCCGGAGACCGGCCAATGGTGGAAGAGCCCGGTCTCCCTGGAGGAATACGCCCAGGTGGACAGCCCCTACAACACCTATCTCTACCCAGGCCTGCCCCCAGGCCCCATCGCCAATCCGGGCCTGGGAGCCATCCAGGCCGTCCTCTACCCAGAGCAGCACGATTTCCTCTACTTCGTGGCCGCGCCGGACGGCAGCGGCGCCCATCGCTTTGCCCGGACCCTGGAGGAGCATCTGGAGAACGTGGCCCGCTACCGCCAGGGTCGTTGACGCGATCCGGGCCCGCCGGCCCGGGAGAGACGGACACGGGGGTCGGTGGCGGAACGGCAGACGCGGCGGACTTAAAATCCGCTGGGGCAACCCGTGTGGGTTCGAATCCCACCCGACCCACCTCCGCAACCCCGGGGGGCGTCCTCCACGGGCAAGGGCGACCCCGGGCCTCTACTCCTCGCTGGTGAGCACCGCCACCATGGCCGGGTGGATGCGGCCGTTGCTGGCCAGGATGGAAGGCTGGCCCAGGTGGAAGGGGGCCCCGTCCACCTGGGTGACCCGTCCGCCGGCCTCCTCCACCATGAGGGCGCCCGCGGCCATGTCCCAGGGCTCCAGCACCAGCTCCCAGAAGCCGTCGATGCGGCCGGCGGCCACGTGGCAGAGGTCCAGGGCGGCCGCGCCGTCGCAGCGCAGAGAGGTCACCTGCCGGAGGAAGCGGCTCCACTCCTGGCTGTTGTTCCGAGGGGCGGTCCAGGCGTCGTAGGGGAAGCCGGAGGCCAGCAGGCTGTGTTCCAGGTCCCCGGTGGCGGAGACGCGGATGGGAGCTCCGTTCAGGGTGGCGCCTTGGCCCCGCTGGGCCGCGAAGAGCTCGTCCAGCACCGGGTTGTAGACCACGCCCACCACGGGATGTCCTTGCTCCACCAGCGCGATGGAGACCGCGAAGAAGGGATAGCCATGGGCGTAGTTGGTGGTGCCGTCCAGGGGATCCACCAGCCAGTAGCAGCCGTTCCGGGGGATGGACGCCGGGCCCTCCTCGGCCACCACCGGGATCTGGGGAAAGGCCCGGCGCAGGATCTGGGAGATCGCGGCCTGGGCCCGTTCGTCCATCTCCGTCACCAGATCGATGGGCCCCTTGTGGCGGATGCGATGGACCCGACCGGAGGCCAGGCGCAGGAGCGCGCCGGCCTCCCGGGCCGCCTCCTGGGCTGCATCCAGGGCAGCCTTCCAGAGGGAATGGGCTCCAGGACTCATGGGAGGCGCGCGCCGCTGAGGGCGTCGAACAGGTGCAGTCGGGTGCGATCGAAGGCCACCTCTATGGATTCGCCCTCCCGGATCTGTTCCAGATGGCGCTCCTCGATGACGGCTTTGAGTTCCCGTTCGCCGACCCGCAGGGCCACGATGGCCCGAGAACCCAGCAGCTCCACCACCTCCACGGTGGCGGCAATGGAAGGTGTCCGCCGCTCGGGGGGCAGGACCTGGGGGAGTTGGACATCCTCCGGCCGGACGCCCAGGACCACGGCCTGGCCCTCTTCCCGGGCGACGTCTGCCGCCAGGGGAAGGCTCAGCTCCGGCGCGCGGAACACGCCCTGGGCCAGGGTGCCGGGGATCATGTTCATGGTGGGGCTGCCGATGAACTCGGCCACGAAGCGGTTGCGGGGATGGAAATAGACCTCCCGGGGCGTGCCCTGCTGTTGGATCTCGCCTTGGGCCATGACCACGATCCGGTCTCCCATGGTCATGGCCTCTTCCTGGTCGTGGGTGACGTAGATGGCTGTGGTGCCCAGGTCTCGGTGCAGCTTCAGGAGCTCGGTGCGCATCTCTACCCGCAGCTTGGCGTCCAGGTTGCTCAGGGGTTCGTCGAAGAGGAAGACGTTGGGCTCCCGTACGATGGCCCGACCGATGGCCACCCGTTGTTGCTGGCCGCCGGAGAGCTGGCGGGGCTTGCGGTCGAGCAGGTGTTGGATGCCCAGCATGGCTGCGGCCCGCTGGACTCGTCTCTCGATCTCGGGTTTGGGCACCTTCCGGGCCAGAAGGCCGAAGGCGATGTTCTCCCACACGCTCAGGTGGGGGTAGAGGGCGTAGTTCTGGAAGACCATGGCCACGTTGCGGTCCTTGGGCTCCAGGTGGGTGACGTCCTGGTCACCGATGAAGATGCGGCCGGAGGTCACCGTCTCCAGGCCGGCGATGAGGCGCAGGGTGGTGGTCTTGCCGCAGCCCGAGGGCCCTACCAGCACGGTGAAGGTCCCGTCGGGGATGCGGAGGCTCAGGTCCTTCACGGCCTCCACGCTGCCGAACCGTTTGACCACATGTTCCAGACGGACATCTGCCATGGCTGCTCCAGGAGGAAGGTTGGAGTGCTCGGATCCGGGTGCGAAGCGTTCGGGGGCTTTACCTTGGCCCCGGCCATCGGCAGGGCTTCATTCCTTCCTGTGTCCCCCTCAGAACTTCACGGCGCCGCCCCCCAGGCCCTTCACCAGGCGGCGTTGCACGAAGAAGGAGGCGACGAGCACGGGCACGATGGCGATGAGGATGGCCACCGACATCTTGCCCATCTCAATGCCTCGGAAGGTCCAGTAGCCGGCAATGGCCACGGGCAGGGTCTTGTTCTTGCCGCCACTCAGGATCAGGGCGTAGAACATGTCGTTCCAGGAAAGGACGAAGCCGAAGATGGCGGCCGCGGCCAGCCCCGGGCGCACGGTGGGCAGCACCACCTTGTAGAAGGCCTGGAAGCGGGTGTAGCCGTCCACCATGGCCTGTTCCTCCAGCTCGCGGGGCACCTCGTCGAAGAAGCCGATGAGGAACCAGGTGACCACCGGGATGATGAAGGTGCTGTGGGCCGCGATGACGGCTAAAGGAGTGTCCAGCAGGGCCAGGCGGTACATGAGGAGGAACAGGGGCACGATCAGCACCGCGGGGGGCATCATCTCTGCGGCCAGGATGGCGAAGCGGGCCGGCCCTCCGCCGGTGTTGAAGCGGGAGAAGGCGTAGGCCGCGGGCGCGCCGGTGACCAGCGCCAGGGCCACCGTGGCCAGGCCCACCAGGACGCTGTTGGCCAGGTAGCGGGGCACGTCCGAACGCAGGAGCACCTCCTCCCAGTTGAGGGCCGACGGCGAGAAGAGCCACACGTCGGGCCGGGAGACCAGGTCCACGGGCTTCAGGGAGACCAACAGGATCCAGAAGTAGGGGAAGAGCACGGTGACCAGGGCTACCAGGAGGATGCCCAGGACTCCCACCTCTGTGATCCAGCGACGCAGCCGGTGGCCCATCATCTTCGCTCCTCCGCGGTGCGCATGGCCCGGTACAGCAACGCTACCAGGAGCAGGGTGATGGCGATGAGCACATAGGCCTTGGCCGCGGCCTCGCCCAGGCGGAAGAAGCGGAAGCCCACCTTGTAGATGTGGTAGAGGATGGTCTCGGTGCTCTCGCCGGGGCCGCCCCGGGTGATGGCATAGATATACTCGAAGATCTTGAACGCGTCCAACCCCCGGATGATCAGAGCCACCAGGAGGACGGGCTTCAGGAGGGGAAGGGTCACCTTGCGCAGGGTGAACCAGGCAGAGGCCCCGTCCACCCGGGCGGCCTCGAAGGGCGCGGCGGGCAGGGACTCCAGCCCGGCCAGGAGGAGCAGGAGCATGAAGGGCGTCCACTGCCAGACGTCGATGAGGATGATGCTGTAGAGGGCCAGGCCCGGCCCGAAGAAGTCGATCTGGATCCCCAGCTTCCCCAGGAGGTAGGGGATCACCCCCAGCTGCTGGTTGAGGAGAAAGCGAAACATGAGCCCCACTGCGATGGGGGTGATGAACATGGGGGTGAGCAGGATGGCCCGGAAGAAGTCCCGGTAGCGGTTGGGTCGGTGCAGGAGCAGGGCCAGGCCGAAGCCCAGGAGCGTCTCCAAAGCCACTGCGCCGAAGACGAAGACCAGGGTGTTGCCCATGGCGTTCCAGAAGGAGCCGTCTCCCTGGAGCGCGATGTAGTGGCGCAGCCCCACAAAGCGCACGTCCTGGAGCGCGGTGAGCTCGTAGTCGTGCAGGGAGATCCAGGCGGAGAAGAGCAGGGGGTAGATGAGCACCGCCAGGAGCACGACCCCCAGGGGCACCAACATGCGATGGGCCAGGGGAAAGCGGGAGTGGCGGGTGACCATGAGGGCGCTCTCCTGTGCAGGCAGGGCAGCAAGTAGGTGAGTAATGAGTAAGGAGTGATAAGGAGTAAGGAGTAACGAGTAACCAGCCAGATGAAAGGGTTACTCGTTACTCCTTACATGTTCTCTCTAGCGGGCCAGGATCTCCTCCACCTGCTTGGCCGCGTCGTCCAGGGCCTCTTGGGCCGTCTCCTGGCCGGCCACGGCCGCGTTGAGCTCTGTGCCCACCACCTCGATGATCTCCTCCGCACGCTCACC
>Ga0256839_1005583_pt1 | contig 11545 bp, 10 predicted proteins | sample 354166metaG_FD_185968 | JGI IMG/M metagenome (GOLD analysis project Ga0256839, IMG submission 185968) | Hydrothermal vent microbial communities from Mid Atlantic Ridge, Atlantic Ocean - 354-166 | ecosystem: Environmental > Aquatic > Marine > Hydrothermal vents | place: Atlantic Ocean: Mid...
CGTGCCAGGCGCGCAGCCATATCCGACGAGATCTGCGTAAGGGAGAAAACATGATGTTAGAGGACATCTATTGCGTGCTGGTGGTCGATGATGAAGAGTGCAACCGGGACATGCTGTCGCGCCGCCTGCAGCGCCTGGGCTACCTGGTGTCCACCGCGGCCAGCGGCGAAGAGGCCGTCCACATGCTGGAGAACGAGTCCTACGACATCGTGCTGCTCGACCTCATGATGCCGGGCATGGACGGGTTCGCCGTGCTCGAATGGATACGGTGCCGCCCGAAGCTGAGCAAGATCCCGGTGATCATGCTGACTGCCGCCGGCGAGCGGGAGGCCATCACCACCTGCCTGAGCCTGGGGGCCCGGGACTTCATCCTGAAGCCGTTCAACATGGCCGACCTGCGGGCGCGGATGCGCCGCTTTCTGCCGGAACGCCGTGCCCGCCTGGGGAGAGAGGGCGAGGGGTGGGAGGGCGCGCGGGTCCTGGTGATCGAGGACGATCCCGATTCCCGTGCCCTGCTGCGCGCCCGGCTGGAACAGGCGGGATTCGAAGTCCTGGATGCGGGGAACGCGGGCGAGGGGCTCGAGGCGCTGCGCAACGCGGACGTGGACGTGGTGCTGCTGGACATGCGGCTGCCCGATCGCCCGGGCACGGAACTGCTGGAGGAGCTGCGCAACGACCCGGAGTTGAGCGGCAAGCCGGTCATCGTGGTCTCCGGCGTCGATGACCCCGGGCAGGTGCGCCGCTGCCGGGAGCTGGGCGTCAGCGCCTACCTGCACAAGCCCTTCAACGTGGCGGAGCTCCGGCTCCAGGTCCGCGACTGCCTGCAGTCCCGGGCGGCGTCATGAGTCGTGGGCCGAGGTCCCCTGCGGGCGGAGTTCAGGGGGCGACACAGCAACGCGCGCCGGTGGTCGCTTCCTCGCCCTCGCTGAGCACCTGGCCGCGCAGCGGGGTGGGCCGATAGGTGGTGCAGCCCTTGAGTCCCAGGCGCCAGGCTTCACTGTAGACCGTGGCGACGTCCTCGAACGGGATCTCCGCCGGCAGGTTGATGGTCTTGGAAATGGCGTTGTCCACGTATTCCTGGACCGCGGCCTGCATCTGCAGGTGCTCCAGCGGCAGGGTTTCGTGCGCCGTGGTGAACGCCGGTGGCAGGAGCTCGCCCGGGTGCTGTGCTTTCCAGACCGCATAGGCGTAGTCTTCCACCACGTGCTCCCGGGGCACCAGGTCCGGGTCGATGATGCGCCGCCGCTGCTCGAAGGCGAAGATGGGCTCGATCCCCGACGAGACGTTGTTGGCCAGCAGGCTGATGCTGCCGGCGGGCGCGATGGCCAGGAGGTGGCTGTTGCGGATGCCGTGGCGGGCGATGCCGTCGCGTATGTCCTCCGGCAGGTGCCGGATGAAAGGACGCTCCAGGTGGGCCGCGCGGTCCAGGTGCGGAAACGGGCCTTTCTCCCGGGCCAGGTCGATGGAGGCCCGGTAGGCGGCGTGGCAGATGGCCTGCATCGTCTCCCGGGCAAAGGCCAGGGACTCGGGGCTGCCATAGCGCATGCCCAGCATCACCATGGCATCGGCCAGCCCGGTGATGCCCAGGCCGATGCGGCGCGTGCCGCGGGCCATCTCGGCCTGCTGGGGCAGGGGGAAGCGTGACAGGTCGATGACATCGTCCAGCATCCTCACCGCCACCGCCGCAGCATCCTGCAATGCCGCGGTGTCGAGACGGGCCTCGGGTGAAAAGGGGGCGATGACGAAGCGGGCCAGGTTCAGGGAACCCAGGTCGCAGGCCCCGTAGGGTGGCAGCGGGATCTCGCCACAGGGATTGGTGGCGGTGATATGCTCGCGGTAGCCCAGGTTGTTGTCGTGGTTGATGCGGTCGATGAACAGCACGCCCGGTTCGGCGTAGTCGTAAGCGTTGCGGATGATGGCCTCCCACAGCGCGCGCGCCGAGACCCGCCGCAGCACGGCGCAGTCCACCGGTCCGTCACGCCCGGTCCAGCGGCGCCGCACGGTGCCCTCGGCACGCTCCAGCGTCTGCCCGTCCAGGGCGTCGACCGGGAACACCAGGGGCCAGTCCTCGCCGCGTTCCACCGCCTCCATGAACGCGTCGCTCACCTGGACCGAGAGGTTGAAGTGGGTGAGCACGCCGGGCTCGTGCTTGGCGCGGATGAAGGTCTCGATGTCGGGATGATCACAGCGCAAGGTGGCCATCATGGCACCGCGCCGGCTGCCCGTGGACAGCAGCGTCGCCGACATTACGTCCCACACCCGCATGAACGACACCGGGCCGGAGGCCACCGTCCCGACCCGGCGGGCCCGGGTGCCGGCCGGGCGCAGGGTGGAGAAGTCGTACCCGATGCCGCCGCCCTGCTGCAGGGTCAGGGCACCCTCCCGCAGGGCGGCGAAGATGCCGTCGATGGAGTCCTCGATGATTCCCATGACGAAGCAGTTGAACAGGGTCACGTCCCGCGTGGTGCCGGCACCGGCGAGGATGCGGCCGCCGGGAATGAAACGAAAGTCCTCCAGCAAGTGGAGGAAACGCGGGACCCAGCGTCCCGGCTCCCGTTCCACGGAGGCCAGGGCCTGTGCCACCCGCCGCCAGGTGTCCCGGATGTCGGCGTCGGGCGGCGCACCGTCTCCACCGTGGCGGTACTTGCTGCGCCAGACACGTTGGGCGACGGGATTGAGAGCGGGGCTGCCCAAGAACGGGTTCTCCTGCATGGGTGGGTCAGCTGGGCAGGTACTCCGGGAGATGTGAACGGATCACCTCGGGCCTTTCCTTGACCAGGTTCTTGTCCACCTCCAGGACCACCTGTTTCAGGGTCTCCCGGGCCAGCTTGTCGCGCAACAGTCCCAGCATGGCGGGTGCCGCCACCAGGATCAAGTGCTGAAAGGCGTTGCGGGCCCGGGCCGCATCCACGTGATGCGCGATACGCTTGGCGAAGAACACTGCCTCGACCTTTTTGGGATCGGTGGGGTTTTCCATGGTATGCCTGCCATGTCCGGCCCGGTCGAAGGACCGGCCAGGAAGGGCATGGGGCAGGTCCCGATCATGCATGCGGGCTTCCGGGTGGGTGAGGGTTTCGAGTTCTTCCAGCGGGTCGCGCGCAGTTTCGGTCCTGAAGATGCGCGCCCGGGTGCTGTCTGCAACCACGACCCATGTTTTCGCCATAGTTTCCGTCCCCGTGTTCCCGTGTTCAAGTGGATGAGGTCAGTGGATCGGCAGCGTGCAGGGCCTGTGCCAGCCGTGCCCGGGAGGGCGGTTCGACCCCGATGGTCAGGCAGTACCGGCGCTCGTCCCGGGTCAGCGGGTCGGCGGTGCGCCGTTGCCGGTGCAAGACGGCCAGGGTGGCCTCGGAGGCATCCCGGCCCTGGCGCCGGCGGTGGTCGATGCGCCTGGCCAGCTCCCGGATCGGGGCCTGGCAGTCGAGGATGAGGAAGGCAGCGCCCCGGCGGCGGGCCAGGCGCTGGAAGCGGCGGCGCCAGCCGGCGGCCAGAAAGCCAGCGTCCACCACCATGCTGAAGCCGGCGGCCAGCGCCGTGGCGGCCGCCCGCCACAGCCGGACGTAGGTGCGGCGCGTCATCTCGGGGCGGTACAGGCCGGTATCCAGTCCGGATCCCGAGGGGACATGCGCGGCCAGCCCGGCCAGGCGCTTGCGTTCCACGTCCGAGCGCACGCGCAGGGCCGGCCAGCACAGGGCGACGGCGCCGGCGGTGGTGGTCTTGCCGGATCCGGACAGGCCGTGGGTGATGAACAGCACCGGCCGCGGCGGCATGGTATAGCGCCGGGCCAGTTTCAGATAATGACGGCACTCGGCCCGCAGGGTTCCGGCCTCGCCGTCGGCAAGGCCGGGCTGGAGGGCGCGCAGGGCATCGACCTTGGCCCGGACCAGGGCGCGGTAGACGAGGTAGAGGCGCAGCACGGCGACGCCGGGATAGTCTCCGGTTTCTTCCAGGTAGACCAGCATGAGGCGCGCGGCCAGTTCGGGGTGGCCGCGGGCCTCCAGGTCCATGTACAGGAAGGCGATGTCGCTCATGGTGTCGATCCAGCGCAGGGTTTCACTGAACTCGATGGCGTCGAAGGCCATGGCCTGGCCGTCCACCCAGGCGAGATTGCGCAGGTGCAGGTCGCCGTGACACTCGCGCACGTGACCGTTGCGGGCACGGTTTTCGAGGACCGCCCGCAGGCGCCGCAGCTCGCGCTCACACCACGACCGGATGGCGGCCAGCATGTTCCGGTCCGTGCCCGGACCCAGCGCTTCCGCGAGCTGGTCCAGGGTCTGGTGAACGGGCGCGGCAACCGATGCCGGCGTGCCAAAGCCCGCACCGGGCGGAGCCGGGGCGGCCTCGTGGAGGTGAAAGCGGGCGATGCGCCGCCCCACCGCCTCGATGATGTCCGGGACCAGGCGCCCGGCGGCGAGCATGCGGTCGAGCTGGGCGTCCTGCGGAAAGGCCCGCATCTTGACCGCGTACTCGAAGGCGGTGCCCTTTCCCTCCACGCGCGGGGCCTCCGGCGAACCGGTGATGGGGGCCACGCCGAGGTAGAGGGACGGGGCCAGGCGGCGGTTGAGTCTCAGTTCCTCCTCGCAGAACCGTCGGCGGCGGGCGAGGGTGGAGAAATCGAGAAAGCCCAGGTCCACCGGCTTTTTGATCTTGTAAGCGTAAGGACCGGCCAGCAGCACCCACGAGATGTGGGTTTCGACGAGGTGGACAGAGTGCACCGGGAACGGCCATGCCTCCGGCGCCCGCAGGCGCACCACCCAATGGCCGGGGGCGGCGGGGGAGGGGCTGACCGGAGTCTGGGCCATGGCGCAGGGCGGCATAGGGTGCGTGGCGGCCGGAAACCGCGCGCAGTTTCCGCGGGCCGGTGGACCGTGGGATCCATCATAGGCCCGGGGGACCGCCCCGCCCTGATCTGGATCAGGTGCCCGGGGCTGCAGAATATTTCATGGTAGCGCGCATGGTTATGTGGCAAGATATTGTCCAAGCGGAAAATTTTCTGGGCGGGCGGGCGGTGGGCCTGCTTGACCCCGTGCGTGGTAAGGGGTCAAATAGCATCACCGGGGCGGGGATGCGCGCATGAGCCAAGTCGTCAATCTCAAGTCTGTCAAGGCCACGTGCCAGAGCTGCAGTCTCAGCCGCCTGTGCCTTCCCCGCGGTCTCCATGACGAAGAACTGGAACGCCTGGATCGCATCGTCCAGCGCAAGCGCCCGCTGACCAAGGGCGAGGCGCTGTTCCACGTGGGCCAGCCGTTCCATTCCCTCTTTGCCGTGCGGTCCGGCTCCATCAAGGTGGTGTTGCCCACCTCTCACGGCGAGGAACAGATCGTCGGCTTTCATCTCCCCGGCGAACTGCTGGGGCTGGATGCCATGGGCCACGACGCCCATCATTGCACGGCCATCGCCCTGGAGACCAGCAGCGTGTGCGAATTGCCCTACCACCAGATGCAGGAGCTGTGCAAGCAGATCCCCAGCCTCAACGACCAGCTCATGTCACTCATCAGCGACGAGATCGCCGGCGAGCACGAGATGCTGCTCATGTTGGGCAAGAAGACGGCCGAGGTCCGGCTGGCCGCCTTCATGGCCAACCTGTCGGTGCGGTTTCATCGCCGGGGCTTTTCGTCCACGGAGTTCAACCTGCCCATGTCCCGCCACGACATCGCCAACTACCTGGGCCTGGCGGTGGAGACCGTGAGTCGCCTGTTCACCCGGTTCCAGGAGGAAGGCGTGATCGAGGTGCACCGGCGGCTGGTGCAGATCCGCGACCGGGACCGGCTGTGGGAGCTGGCCGAGATGGGCGGGCCCCAGTGCCCGGGCGTGCGGGCCGACAATTGACCCGTTCGTTGCCCCGATTCCTCCCGGTCAGAGTGTGACGGCGAAGTCGTCGCGCCGTCTGCGGCGAGGGCGCCCGTGAAGGGGCGGCCCCGGCGGCGAATTCGGCTCCCCGCCTTCGGTCTTCAGATCACGCGCGAGAATCGCTGGCCGGCCTGGTGCCGAGGCAGGTAGCGGTCGAAGACCATGGCGATGTTGCGAACCAGGAGCCGGCCCACGGGGGTCACCACCAGGCCCGTCTCGCTGCGCTGGAGCAGCCCGTCCTGCTCCATGGGCGCCAGGGCCTCCCACTCGGCGGCGAAGTACTCGGCGAAGTCCAGGCCGTAGCGCTTCTCCAGCGGGGAGATGTCGAGCCGGCCGTGGCAGATGATCTCGTTGATGATGTCGCGGCGGATGATGTCGTCCGCGGTGAGGCGGATGCCGCGCGCCACCGGCAGTTGGCCGGCATCCAGGCGGGCATAGTACTCGTCCAGGGTGCGGACGTTCTGGGCATAGCAGTCACCCACCCGGCTGATGGCGGAGATGCCCATGGCCACCAGGTCGCACTCGGCGTGCGGGGAGAAGCCCTGAAAGTTGCGGTACAGCGATCCCTCGCGCTGGGCCACGGCCAGGGAATCGTCGGGCAGGGCGAAGTGGTCCATGCCGATGTAGACGTAGCCGCCGGCCGTCAGCCGCTCGATGGTGTCCTGCAGGATCTCCAGCTTCTCGGCCGGGCCGGGCAGTTCCGCCTCGTCGATGCGGCGCTGGGGCTTGAACATGTGGGGCAGGTGGGCGTAGTTGAACACGGCCACCCGGTCGGGCCGCAGGGCCAGCACCTTGTCCACGGTGGCGGCGAACGAGGCCGGGGTCTGGCGCGGCAGGCCGTAGATGAGATCGAAGTTGATGGAGCGGAAGCCCTGGCGGCGGGCGGCCTCGTAGATGGCCCGGGTCTGGGCCTCCGGCTGGATGCGGTTGACCGCTTCCTGCACCGCCGGGTCGAAGTCCTGCACGCCGATGCTGACCCGGTTGAACCCCACTTCCCGCAGCAGGGCCACGGTGTCGGGCGTGATCTTGCGCGGGTCCAGCTCCAGGGCGTAGTCGCCCTCGTCGTCGTCGCGCAGGTTGAACCGGTCGCGGAGGAAGGCCATGAGCGACCGGATCTCCTCCTCGTCGAGGAAGGTGGGCGTGCCGCCGCCCCAGTGCAGCTGCTCCACCCGGCGGTCGGCGTCGAACAGGGGCTGCAGCAGGCGGGCCTCCTGCTGCAGGTGGTCCAGGTAGGGCGCCACCCGCCCGTGGTCCTTGGTCACCACCTTGTTGCAGCCGCAGTAGAAGCAGACGGTGTCGCAGAAGGGGATGTGCACGTACAGGGACAGCGGCTTGGGGATGACCTCCTCGTTGGACCCCCGCGCGCAGTCGGCCAGGTCGCGGGCGGTGAAGCCCTCGTGGAAGCTCACCGCCGTCGGGTACGAGGTGTAGCGCGGCCCCGTGGTGTCGTAGCGGCGGATGAGATCGGCATCGAACTGGACCGGAGTGGTCATGACTGCGGTTCGCCTGCGGGCCTTGCGGCCGGTGAAACCCCTTGAATACCCATGATGATTATATGACATCTGTGGAGGCGATACCGGTCGGGTGCCTCATTCCCGGATGCGCATGCGGTCGAAAATGGCTTCCAGGTCCGCCGCCCAGCGCCGGAACACCGGTGCCAGGTCCGGGGCGGGGTAGAACTCGGCCAGCACCGCCGGGTTGATGGTCACCACCAGGGTCTGGCTGCCCTCCGCGAAGATGGCGATCTTCAGCGGCAGGTAGGCGGCCAGCGCCGGGTGGCGTCGCACCAGATCGCGGACCTCCTCGTGCCGGCCCAGGAAGACGATGCGGTACTTGTCGGTCTTGAACCCGCTCTTGGTCAGGCCGATGTCCACCCGCTGCACGCGGGCCACGGTGTAGCCACGAGCACGGATGGCCTCCTGCAGGGTGAGCATGGCCTCGGGGAAGGCCTGGGCGGAGCGGGCCATGAAGAGTTCATCGGCATGGGCCGCCGGGGCCGCCGCGAGGACGGCCGCGAGCAGCCACCAGGCCGGGCGGCGGGCGGTCTTCACAGCGTGGCCTCCTCGAGGATGTCGGTATAGATCCTGGCCATTTCTTCACAGGCCTGGTCGAGCTCGGAGTTGTTGAACAGCCGGCTCAGCTTGGTGGGGTTGACGGCCAGCAGGCGCACCTTGTCGCCGTCCTCGACCACGGTGACCCGGCAGGGCAGGAACATGCCCACCCGCGGGTCGATGGCCATGGCCTGGTAGAGGAAATTGAAGTTGCAGAAATAGACGATGGTGCGCCGCCGGTCTTCCTGGCCCGGCGGGGCCAGGCCCTGGTCCAGGGGCTGGACCCGGATGAGGCGGAAGTTGGCGCCGACCACGGCGCGCTTGACCGCCTCCACCACCTCGTCGAAGGGGCGGTCGGTCTCCGCCGTGAGCAGCGGCGGATCGTCGGCGGGGAATTCGTTGCGGGGCAGGGGATCGCGGGCGAAGCTGCGGACGAAGGCCACGATGTCGTCGATGTCCTGCTCGGTCAAGCCCCGCTCGAGGAAGGACACCATGGGCGTGCCCTTGCGCCCGCGCATGAGGGTCTGCTTGATCATCCGGTCGGTGGCCGCGGCGAGGAAACCGCGGTTGTTGAGGGCCGGCGCGATGATGGGCAGCTCGCGCGGCCGGGAGAAGGTGACCCCGGTGCCGTGTCCGCCTTGGCCGTGGTCGCCGTGGCAGCCGGCGCAATGCTCGCGGTAGAGCCGGGCCCCCCGCTTGGCGTCGCCCTCGACGGGAGTGGGATCGTGGGCCGGGCGCGGGCCCTCGTGCCAGGAGCGCACGTGTTCCACGATGGCCCGGACCTCCTCGTCGCTGAGGCGGGTGAAGGCCGGCATGACCCGGCCGGGACGGCCGTGGCGAATGGTGCGGATGAAATACTCGTCGGTGGCGGTATGCTGGAAGTCGGGCAGGGCCAGCGGTACGCCCACCCCGCCGTAGCCGTTGTCGCCGTGGCAGGCGGCGCAGTGGCGCAGGTAGAGTTCCCGCCCGTCCGGTGCCGCAGCCGTGGCCGGGCCGGCCAGAATCAACAGAACGAACGTCAGGCAGAGGTGGCGGTGCATGGAAATCCCGTTACGGCTCCGGGGGTTGCGGCGTTTCATGGCCTCCATGGCCGGGTATCATACGCGGACGTGTGGATCGCCCTTTGACATGGATCAACGCCCGTGACCGCCCGCCGCTGCCCGGCCCTGGCCGCCGTTCCCCCGCCCGACCAGTGGCACCGCCTGACGCCGGCACAGGCGCGGGCCATCCAGGACCGGCTGCGGGACTGCGTGGTGACCGGGGACGCCCTGGGCCCGGTGCGGCGGGTGGCGGGCGTGGACGTGGGTTTTCCCCGCGGGCGCGGCACGGCGCGGGCGGCGGTGGCGGTGCTGGGATTTCCCGGCCTGGAGCCGCTGGAGACGGCGGTGGCGGAGCGGGCGGCGGGGTTTCCCTACGTGCCGGGACTGCTGTCCTTCCGCGAGATCCCGGCCGCGGTGGCGGCCCTGGGGCGCCTGGAGCGGCAGCCCGACCTGCTGCTGTGCGACGGGCAGGGCCTGGCCCATCCGCGCCGCTTCGGCCTGGCCTGCCACCTGGGCGTGCTGCTAGACCTTCCTGCCATCGGCGTGGCCAAGTCGCGCCTGCTGGGTGAGCACGATCCGGTGCCCGACCGCAAGGGGGCCTGGGTGCCGCTCTATGACGGTGGCGAGGTGGTGGGGGCGGTGCTGCGCACCCGGGCGGGCGTGCGGCCGCTCTACGTCTCCATCGGCCACCGGGTGAGCCTGGGTACGGCCGTGGACCATGTCATGGCCTGCGTGACCCGCTACCGCCTGCCCGAAACCACGCGCCGGGCCGACCACCTGGCCTCCCGGCGGGCGCGGGGCGGGGGGTCTCAGCCGGCCTGACGTTCGGCCTCGTCCAGCAGCGCGACGATGCGCGACGAGATCTCGGCCACCTGCCGGTAGGCCTCCTCGGCTTCCTGCACCCGGCCGTTCTTCTTCAGGTCGAGGATCACGCGGATGAGCTCGTGCAACTCCTCGTGGGGTTTTTCCACCTCCCGCATGGCCGGGAGGTGACCGTACTGCTGCAGACCTTCACTGTAGTACCACTTGCCGAACTTGCAGTGCCGGTGCGAGACGGCCTCGGCCTCGGTGATGGATTCCTGGCCGTCGAGAAAGGCCCGCAGGCGTGTCTTCCAGTTGAGGTGGGCCGCCTTGGCCGCGGACAGGTCCAGGCCGCCGCGGTGGTCGGACAAGGTGGCCTGGATCCGCTCGGCGTTGCCCGCCAGGCGCATGGCGATCTCGCGGCCGGTGCGGGCATCGTCGGTGCTGGTGGCGGCCAGCTCGCTGATGTGCACGACGTTACGGTTGATGTCCTCCGCCACCTGGGACTGTTCCTCGGCGGCGGTGGCGATCTGGGTGTTCATGCCGGTGATGGCATCCACCGCCTGCTGGATGGATTCCAGCGCCGCCACCGTCTCGCGCATCTTTTCCGAGCCGGTGCTGCCGCGCTGGGAGGCGGCGTTGATCACGGCCACGCTCCCGGCCACGCCTTCCTGCACGCGGGAGATCATCTGTTCGATCTCCTGGGTCGAGGAGTGGGTGCGCGAGGCCAGGGTGCGCACCTCGTCCGCCACCACGGCGAAGCCGCGGCCCTGCTCGCCGGCGCGGGCGGCCTCGATGGCGGCATTGAGGGCCAGCAGGTTGGTCTGCTCGGCGATGTTCTTGATCACGTCCAGCACCGCGCCGATGTTGCCGCTTTCTTCCTCCAGCCGGTGGATGACCTCCGCCGCCTGCTCCAGGTCCTTCACCAGCTGCTGGATCTCGTCGCGGGTGCCGGCGGCGATGGCCATGCCGTGGCCGGCTGCCTCCTGGGCCTGGCGCGCGGCCTCGGCCGCCTCGCCGGTGAGCCGGGCCACCTCGGAGACGGTGGTGCTCATCTCGTTCATGGCGGTGGCCACCTGGTCGGTGTCGCGCTGTTGCTCGAACACGTTGCGCTCGATGCGTTCGGCACTGTCGGACATCTCGGCCGAGATGGCCGACAGCTCGGTGACCAGGGACTGCTGGGTGCGCAGCAGGTCCCGGTGGCGCCGGCCCAGGGCGGCGACGGCGTCGGCCAGCCGCCCGGCCAGCCCGCGGTACCGGGCCAGTTCGCTCTCCCGCGCCTCGCCCCGGGCCAGGGCCTCCACCAGCCCGGCGAGGCGGGTGAATCCCCGCTGGTGCCAGGCGGCAAGCAGGACGCCGCCGGCCGCGGCCCAGGCCAGCCCCGCCGCCGCGGCGGCGGCGGCGAGGGCAGGGAGCGACAGGGTGGTTTCCCGGCACAGGAAGACAGCACTGAGGGCGGCGGGCACGGCGCAGGCCGCCGTCACCAGCGCCAGGCGGAAACGGGCGTTGGACAGCCAGTGCATGGTTCTTGTTCCTCCTTCGGACGTGCGGGTATCCGGCGCGCCCATGCGGCGAGCGCATGGAGTGTCCTGGGAGGCTATCGGCCCGTTCCGGCAGAACTTGAACCGAAATGCACCAGGATGGTGCCGGGCCGGGTTCAGGGGGACGGCTCGCCGCTGCCGGAGATGCTCTCGATGATGGGGCAGCCGCCGCTGCCGTCACCCTCCCGGCAGCAGGTGATGAGCCGGTCCAGGGTGGCCTGCAGGGCCTGGAGGTCGCGGATCTGTGCCGCGATCCGGGTGCGCT
>Ga0256839_1005584_pt1 | contig 11542 bp, 11 predicted proteins | sample 354166metaG_FD_185968 | JGI IMG/M metagenome (GOLD analysis project Ga0256839, IMG submission 185968) | Hydrothermal vent microbial communities from Mid Atlantic Ridge, Atlantic Ocean - 354-166 | ecosystem: Environmental > Aquatic > Marine > Hydrothermal vents | place: Atlantic Ocean: Mid...
CTACCAGTTGCAACCCTACCACCACCGACATCACAATGAGCAGTGCGAGCAACAGTTCGTAACGATTAACGGCGATACCGATGGTGCGAGCATAGCTTTGGTTAAAGGCGATTAAGCGAAATTTTTGAAAAAACAGTACCACTGTGATCAGTACGAAAATGGTCACATAGCCGAGCAGTTTAATGTCACCATCGGTCATGGCGGCGGCTTGGCCAAAGAGAATTTTATCGAGGCCGCTCTTATTATTGACCTCTAAGCCTTGAATAAAAGAGAGCAACATTAGGCCGAGAGCAAAGAAAAACGAGAGGGTAATCGCCAATGCGGCATCGGCTTTTAGTTTGGTGTTTTTGGGCAGCCAGTCAATTAAAAAGAAGCCAATAAAGCTGCTGCACAGTGCGCCTATAAAAATGACCAGCGGGTCGCGCGTTTGAAACAGTAAAAAGGCCATCATCACACCCGGCAAGGCGGCATGGGCAAGCGCATCGCCAATGAGCGCGCGTTTGCGTAAAAAAGCAAAACCACCAATAACGGAGGCACTCATGCCCAGCAAGATACTGCCCATCAGCACCCAAAGAAGGTTCATGTCCTCAAAGCGCCAAAAACTCAGCCAGTTTTGCCACAGAGAGGGGGGGGGAAATAATTCAAAGCCGGTCATTGGTTAGTCGTCATCATGGGCTCTGTTGAGTTGGGTGCGGTACATGGTTTCGGTCAGATCGTTTAACAGCGAAAGACGACCGCCATAGGTTTTATTGAGGTTCTCTTTGGTGAGCACGGTTTCAACAGGGCCTGCGGCAACTAATCGGGCATTGATGAAAATAATCCAATCAAAATATTCGCCCACGGTGTTTAAATCGTGATGGACGCAAATAATGGTTTTGCCTTGTGCTTTTAGCGCTTTAAACAGCTCGATAATCGCTTTTTCGGTGGAGACATCCACGCCCGCAAACGGTTCATCCATTAAATACAAGCTGGCTTTTTGTGCCAGTGCGCGGGCTAAAAAGACCCGTTGTTGTTGTCCGCCAGAGAGTTCGCTGATTTGACGGTCTTTAAAATCCCACATTTTTAAATCTTGTAACGCCTGTTTGGCAATCTCTTTGTCCATTTGGCTCGGGCGTTGCCACAACTTGAGCTGACCGTGTCGCCCCATGAGTACCACGTCAAATACATTAATCGGAAAGTCCCAATCAATCTCTTCACGTTGCGGCACATAGGCGATCGCAAGGCGTTTGTTGGTGAGCGGTTCACCAAAAAATTGCACCTCTCCGTCTAAGATGGGTTCCAAGCCCATCACCCCTTTTAGAAGGGTCGATTTACCCGCGCCATTAGGGCCCACAATCGCAATGGTTTTGCCTTCTGGCACGGTAAAACTCACATCCGTTAATACCGGTTTATGGTGGTAACGCATACTCAGGTTACTCACCGACAGTGGTGCAAAAGGGAGGGGGGGGGAAGAATTTTTATCGGCGGAATTTTTTGACATCTCTGGCTACTTTAATGCGTTTACGATAGTGGATACGTTGTGCTTGACCATACCAATATAAGTGCCTTCTGGGGTGTTGCTTAATCCCATGGCATCGGAATAGAGTTCGCCACCAATGGTAAGCGAATGGCCTTCGGCTTCCACGCCTTTCACCAGCGCTTGAATAAAACGCGGCGAAACACTGGATTCAACAAACACCGCGCGCACTTGGTGTTTGACAATAAGTTCTTTGAGTTGGCGAATGTCTTGCAACCCAAATTCAGACGCCGTACTTACGCCTTGCAAGCCGGTTACTTCAATGTCATAAGCGCGGCCAAAATAACCAAACGCATCGTGTGCGGTAATTAAAAGACGGCGTGATTTGGGAATGGTTTGCACTTCAGTTTTCACCCATTGATGCAATTGTTGTAACTGTTCTAAATAGGCTTGCGCATTCTGTTTATACTGTTTTTGATTATTTGGATCTTCGGTAATCAAAATTTGCAACACTCGTTCACCCGCTTTTTGCCACAAGGTAATATCAAACCAAATATGTGGATCGGGACTGTTATCGTGATAGATCAACTGATCGTCAGAGATAAGCGTGCTAATGGCAAAAACAGGTTTTTTACGCGCCATCTTCTCAAAAATTTCTTGCAATTTTCCTTCTAAGTGCAACCCGTTATACAAAATAATATCGGCCTTCACCAAACGTCTTAAATCGCCTTGAGTCGCCTTATACATGTGAGGATCTACGCCCGTTCCCATGAGTGCTGTCACCTTAACGTGCTTGCCACCAATGTTCTGCGTTAAATCGGCAATCATGCCCGTGGTGGTCACAATGTTGAGTTGGGCGTGCGCCCATAGCGGGGTGAGTAGTAGGGTGAGAATGAGATGGGTTTTTAATTGAGTCAACATGGCGACAAGACCGCTTATTTTTTTGGAATAAGCCAGGATTATAGCAAATTACACCGCGACTAATTAAAAAGTTAGTTATGACTAATAAATGGCGCGGTGTAATGATTTGGAAGCATTAAAAAAGCCCGCAAGGTACGGGCTTTTTTAATGTCTATGTTTGTGCGCTCTTCTAGGATGGAAGATTACGTTTACGGCGATGCGCCATAAAGCCAATAAGACCGAGTCCGCCTAGCATTAAGGCATAAGTCGATGGCTCAGGGATAGGGGAGGTTATACTAGCTTTAAAGAGTAGTGTTTCATTAGAAAGCCCATTACTACTGTCCCAAATCCATTCTGCATTGGAGCTAATACCAGAGATGTTTCCCCAAGGAGCAACGCCATGCTGACCGTAGCTTGTAACAGTAGCCCAATTGATGCCGTCTGAAGAGTAGCTCCAGATGTTGGGGTCTGTACTGGTTGAGTAACTTGTTGTTCCAAGGGTAAAGTCGGCTAAAAATCCTGAGGGGCCACCTGCATTTTGAACTTCCCAAATAAAGTCATATTGAGTGGCATTGTTTAACGTGAGGTTTAAAGTGGAGCTGGTTGGCCAATATTGTGTGTCAGAGAGGGTAGTTGTATCAATGTGTGTTGCTGAACCGATCGTTGAGTAAGTAAAGTTGTTGACATAGTTGTCACCCGTAAAGGTGGAGCTAAAATTGATAGCATGAGCTGAGGTTGCCATAACGCTTAGTGTTGCGATGAGTAGTGTTTTTTGAAATATCATGATGCGATCTCCCCTTTTTATTTTTTAATTTAAAATACTGTCTAGGTGTAAAAGCGTATTTTAGTGGTTTTTATACTGTATTTTTTGTTTGGGTGTCAATCATGAATTGCATTTTTTATTAAATCTTGAACGTCGGTCTCGATTTTGGTTTTTTAATCGCTTTGTGGGTGCGAGAGAGCTGTACCATGACTTCGGTGTGCGTGGTGTGTGGGAACATATCAATCATGCCCGCTTTGGTGAGGCGGTAGCCCTGTTTTTCGAGCTCTTTGATGTCTCGAATAAGCGTGGCGGCGTTGCAAGAGACATATACGATAATGTGTGCTTTGAGTTTGCCGAGTGTTTTGCTAAGGTTAAATGCACCTTGGCGTCCGGGGTCGAGTAGGATGCGGTCGTATTTTTGCTTTTTAAACCAAGGCTTGGGAGTGACTTCGTCAAATAGATCGCCTTTGTAGAAATTAACGGATGCTAGGGCATTTTGTTTGGCATTTTGGCTGGCGGTCTCAACCAGTATTTGTTCGCCTTCGATTCCGACAGTACTTTGCACTTGCTGTGCGATGGGAAGGGTAAAGTTTCCGACACCACAAAATAGGTCAAGCACTTTGTGCTCAGGTTGCAGTTCTAGCCAGTCGAGTGCTTGCGCGATCATCTGCTCATTTAAGGATTGATTGATTTGAATAAACCCGTCTGCTGGAAAGGTTATTTTTAGCGGTGTCGATGTGGCGTTAAGTGTGTAATAGGGTTGTGCTTGATTGAGCGTTTCTTCAGCACTCTCTTTTGAGGGAAAGGTGTTGAAAATACCGTTATCCGCTTCGACCAGTGTCACCTCTTTATAGGCGCGACTGGCTTGTTCGAGTAGCGCAGATTTGCTCTCTTTAATCGCTTGGTTTAGTCCTTCGGTGAGCACGGGGCAGTGGTCGATGTCGACCACCTCATTGGAGGATTTTTGTTTAAACCCTAGGCGGGCAATTTTGTCTTTTTTACTGATGACCAAGGTGAGTCGTGTGCGACGTCGGTAGTGTGTGTCGTCTCCAATCATCGGTTCGGCCGTTTTGCACTGCTGTGCGTCAACAGATTGGGTCAGCTGAGTGATGAAGTTTTTGTTTTTCCAGTAACGCTGTGCATCCAATGAAAGGTGTTGCAGTTGGCAGCCCCCGCACTCCTTGTAAACGGAGCAAAATGGGTTAACGCGTTCGGGAGAAGGTGTTTTGATCTCTAGGCAGTCGGCCTCATCAAAGTTGTCGTGATGTTTGGTTATTTTGGCGGTAACGATATCGCCCGGAACGGCATCGTTTACAAAAATGGTCTTGCCTTCAAAGTGACCAACGCCTCGACCGTCGTGGGTGAGTCCGTTGATTGAAAGCATTTCTAATAGGGTGTTTTGGGTTGTCATGGAGTGTTTTCTTTATTGTATCTTGGATTAATCAATACCAAGTAGTTTATGGGTTTGTAAGCTCAGTTGCCATTTAGGGTGTTTTAGACAGTAGTCGATGGCTTGCTTGAGGTTGTTTTGTTGAGTGTTTGGATCGGCATCGTCCATCGGTTGCAGATAAAAATGCTGATAATTTAGATGTTCGACCTGTTCAGGAAGGAGTTCAGGTTGTGGGTAGACCAGTTTGAGTTCATCGCCTGACTCGAGCAGAATCGGCGCGTTGGCTTTGGGGCTCATGCAGACCCAGTCAATTCCTTTGGGCGCATGTTTGGTGCCGTTGGTTTCAATGGCAATTTCAAATTGATACTGGTGTAGTGTGCGAATCAGTGCGTCATCCACTTGCAGCAAGGGTTCGCCACCCGTAAGTACTACGAAGGGGGAGGCTCTTTTTAGTGCCCCCTTGAGGGGTAGAGAAAATTTTTGGTGATTTTTTTGAGGCCAAAATGAGAGTAAGTGTTGGCAGAGTGCTTCTGCACTGGCGAAACGCCCACCATTTTGGCCGTCTGTGCCAATAAAATCTGTATCACAAAATTGACAGATGGCATTTTCTCGATCCATTTCACGCCCTGTCCATAGGTTACAGTTACTCATTCGGCAAAAAATAGCAGGGCGTCCGCTGTGAAATCCCTCTCCTTGCAGGGAGTAGAAGACTTCTTTGACCGAATAACTCATTGGGTTACCTTTGTTTTTATACTGGAAGAGAATTGGGATGTTGTGGAGTATTCTACTTGAATTTTACTTCTATTTTCTTATGAAAGGGGTTGTTAAGTGATATAATTCTCGGCTATTTAAAATGAGCGAATAGTGGGTTTAGAGCGATGTCAGCAAAGACTTTATACGATAAATTGTGGGATGCACACTTGGTGCGTGAGGAAGAAGACGGCACGGCGTTGATTTATATTGATCGTCAATTGCTGCATGAAGTCACTTCGCCACAGGCGTTTGAAGGGCTGCGCTTGGCGGGTCGTAAACCTTGGCGTACCGATACCAATTTGGCGACGCCGGATCATAATGTACCGACCACTGATTTAACGGGTGGTGTGGCGAGCATTAAAGATCCTGTCTCACGCATTCAAGTGGAAACCTTAGGAATGAACGCCCGTGAGTTTGGTATTACGGAATTTGCGATGGGCGATATTCGCCAAGGGATTGTGCATGTTGTGGGACCTGAAGAGGGCGCGACACTGCCAGGAATGACGGTCGTGTGTGGTGACTCTCATACAGCAACACACGGTGCGCTGGGTGCGTTGGCGCACGGCATTGGTACGTCGGAAGTGGAACATGTGTTAGCGACTCAGTGCTTGATTCAGAAGAAGATGAAAAACATGCTGATTCGTGTAGACGGTCAATTGCAAAAAGGCGTGACCCCTAAAGATGTGGTGCTGGCTATTATTGGCAAAATTGGTACCGCAGGCGGTAACGGTCATGCGATTGAGTTTGGTGGTCAGGTCTTTCGAGACATGTCGATTGAAGGTCGTTTAACCGTTTGTAATATGGCGATTGAAGCGGGTGCGCGTGTTGGCTTGGTCGCGGTGGATGAAAAAACGGTTGAATACGTTCAGGGTCGTCCTTATGCGCCAAAAGGCGATGAGTGGGATATGGCGGTCACGGCTTGGATGGATTTGAAGTCGGATGACGGTGCGCATTTTGATAAGGTGGTTGAGCTAGATGGTTCTAAGATTGAACCACAAGTCAGTTGGGGTACTTCGCCTGAGATGGTGTCGGATGTCAATGGTATTGTGCCAGATCCAGCCAGAGAGTCGGATGCGGTCAAAGCAGCTGGTATTCAACGCGCATTGGATTACATGGGGTTGCAGGCGAATACACCGATTAAAAATATTCCAGCGGAGTTTGTCTTTATTGGTTCGTGTACCAACTCTCGAATTGAAGATTTTAGAGCGGCGGCACAGGTGTTAAAAGGGCGCAAGATAGCAGATTCTGTTGAGCTGGCGTTAGCCGTTCCGGGATCGGGCTTGGTGAAGCAGCAAGCCGAAGCCGAAGGGTTGGATAAGATTTTTATGGATGCAGGCTTTGAGTGGCGTAACCCAGGGTGTTCAATGTGTTTAGCGATGAATGCCGATAAGTTGCCTGCGGGCAAGCACTGTGCCTCAACCTCAAACCGGAATTTTGAAGGCCGTCAAGGTGCGGGTGGACGAACCCATTTGGTGAGTCCAGAGATGGCCGCCGCGGCCGCGGTGGCTGGGCATTTTGTTGATGTTCGTGATTATTTGTAAGGGCAAGGAGATAGGAAATGGATAAGATTGTAAAAATGACCGCACTTGTTGCCCCAATGGATCGTGCCAATGTCGATACCGATGCGATTATTCCAAAGCAGTTTTTAAAGTCGATTAAGCGTACGGGCTTTGGTCCAAATTTATTCGATGAGTGGCGCTATGAGGATGTAGGGCAGCCGGATTCGGATAATTCGAATCGCCCGCTACGCAAAGATTTTGTTTTAAATCAGCCACGCTATCAGGGAGCCAAGATCTTATTGGCACGTGAGAATTTTGGTTGTGGTTCCAGTCGCGAACATGCGCCTTGGGCACTGAAAGATTATGGTTTTGATGTGGTAATCGCCCCCAGTTTTGCCGATATCTTTTTTAATAACTGCTTTAAAAATGGCATTATGCCGCTGGTATTAGAAGAGTCGGTGGTAGATTCATTGTTTCAAGAGGTCTTTGCACAAGAGGGCTATCAGCTAACCGTTGATTTAGAAACGCAGCAAATTGTTACGCCGAGCGGTAAAGTCATTCCATTTGAGATTGATGCCTTTAGGCGCCACTGTTTGTTGAACGGTTTGGATGATATTGCTCTAACCTTAGCGCATCAAGAAGATATTAAAGCGTATGAAGCAAAGCGTAAGCTAGAAGCCCCATGGCTGTTTACCCACGCATAACTATAGCTAAACCCATACTTAAAAGAATAGATAAGAGTTAATTAACATGACAAAACAAGTATTGATTTTACCCGGTGACGGAATTGGCCCAGAAATTACGGCGGAAGCTGTTAAGGTTTTAAATGCACTCAACGCGTCCGATGGTTTAGGTATTGAAATGACTGAAGACTTGGTGGGCGGTGCGGCGTATGATGCGCACGGCGTTCCGTTATCAGATGAAACGATGGCGAAAGCACAAGCGGCCGATGCCATTTTATTGGGTGCCGTTGGTGGTTACAAGTGGGAGTCATTGGATATTTCCGTTCGCCCAGAAAAAGGCTTGTTGCGTTTGCGTTCAGAGATGAAGTTGTTTGCGAATTTACGCCCTGCTTTTTTGTATCCTCAGTTGGCGGATGCATCAACGCTTAAGCCTGAAGTGGTTTCAGGGTTGGATATTTTGATTGTGCGCGAGTTAACGGGGGGGATCTATTTTGGTCAGCCTCGTGGTATTCGTGTATTGGAAAATGGTGAGCGCCAAGGCTTTAATACCTATGTGTACTCCGAATCTGAAATTAAGCGTATTGCGCACGTGGCATTTAAAGCCGCGATGAAACGTAATAAAAAATTAACGTCTGTTGATAAGGCGAACGTATTAGAAGTAACCGAGTTGTGGCGTGAAGTGGTTGATTCCGTGGCGGTTGAGTATCCTGAGGTTGAAGTAAAGCATATGTATGTCGATAATGCCGCAATGCAGTTGATACTGAATCCAAAACAGTTTGATGTGATGGTGACGGGCAATATGTTTGGCGATATTTTATCGGATGAAGCCTCGATGTTAACCGGTTCGATTGGCATGTTGGCTTCGGCTTCATTAGATGAAAATAATAAAGGGATGTATGAGCCAAGTCATGGTTCGGCACCGGATATTGCGGGTCAAGATTTAGCGAATCCGCTGGCAACAATTCTATCAGCGGCGATGATGTTGCGTTATTCCTTAGGGCGTGAAGATCTTGCGCTTAAAATTGAGCGTGCAGTGTCGAGTGTTTTGGATCAAGGGTTACGTACCGGTGATATCTATTCCGAAGGGATGATCAAAGTGGGTTGTCGTGAAATGGGTGATGCCGTTGTTGCCGCACTGTAGTATTGGTTGATTTGAATTTTTAGATGAAAAATTATTTCACCATTACCATCAGTGATGTACACGGCTCAAGACACTACTCGTTTAAACAGTTTATCCGTAAGTTTTTTTGGATTGTGTTAACGCTGTTTATCGCTTTATGGATTGTGGGTGCAATTTCGATTTGGTGGCTTAATAATGAGGCCAGTCAGGTTGAAAAACAGCATGAATCTGTCGTGAATGCCTTTGCAGAGGATTTAAAGGCGATACAGGCCGATTATGAAGCCTTGTTGCTTGAAAAGGCGCGCTTAAAAGAGGAGCTGGAAGTGACCAGCTCTCAAGTGAACTATCTGGATCAGACGCTTCAGGGGCTAGAAAAATTGGTGGGTGAAGCAGGCATGGATACCGAACCCATGCCTTTGGCGGAACGAATTAAACAGGTTCAGTTGACCTCTTTAGGCAAAGACTTAATGCTGTCGATGATTCCAAATGGTCATGCCGTTCAGGAATTTAAAGGCATTAGCAGCGGTTATGGTTATCGTAATCATCCGCTGACGGGTAAGCGACACCTGCATGCGGGCGTGGACTACCGTGGTAAAAAAGGTGATCCAGTAATTGCAACGGCCGATGGTGTGGTGAGCTTTTCTGGGCTTAAAAAAGACAGTGGTTTTGGAAACTTAATTAGTGTAGTTCATGCAAATGGTTTTCGAACCGTTTATGGACACTTAAATAAACGGCTCGTTAAAACTGGGCAGTACGTACAGAAGGGCGAGGTGATTGGTGAAATTGGTTCAACCGGTCGCTCTTCAGGGAATCATCTGCATTATGAAGTGTGGTTTGTCTTTCGCCGCTTAAATCCAAAATACTTTAGTGATTGGACGATTGAAAATTACGATGACATTTTTACACGCGTTAAGGGAGTGCCATGGGGTTCTTTAAGTCAAGCCGTCGCGAATCGCGTCCGGAAAATGGAAAAACAATTATTGCTAAGGGCTGTACCGTTGCAGGAGAAATCTGCAAGTTAGCAGGGCCTTTGCATGTGGACGGTCGAGTCGATGGTGTGATTGACAGTGATCATAACTTATCGATTGGTCAATCTGGCTATGTAACAGGTTTGGTGAAGGCTAAAAAAGTGGTATTAAGCGGTGCCTTTGAAGGGAAGATGATCTGTGAAGACATTGAAATTCTTTCCAGTGGTAAGTTAATTGGCGAGCTGGTTTGTAATAATTTTGTGGTGGAAACGGGTGGTAAGTTTATCGGTCAAAGTCATGAAATGACCGAAGGCGGGATGGTGGTTAGTTTACCTGAAACCTTTGAAAAACTTGCTAAAACGGCGGTAGAGTCGCTGGAAAATCAATCTGATACGAAAAAAACAGAAGAAACATAATTTTTAAGGGTATGAAATGACAAAGTTATACGATATCGCCGTAGTCGGTGCAACGGGTGCGGTTGGAGAGACCATTTTAAAAGTGCTTGAAGAGCGAAAATTTCCAGTTGGAACCTTGTACCCGTTAGCCAGCAGTCGTTCCGCAGGTAAAAAAATTCAATTCAATGGTAAGTGGATTGAAGTTCAGGATTTGGAAAAATTTGATTTTTCCCAAGCTCAAATTGGACTATTTTCTCCAGGTGCAAGTATTTCAAGAATTTATGCACCAAAAGCGGCGGAAGCCGGATGTGTGGTAATTGATAATACCTCACAATTTCGTTATGACGACGATATCCCGCTGGTTGTACCTGAAGTGAATCCTGCGGCTGTTGCGGACTATAAGAATCGTGGCATTATTGCCAATCCAAACTGTTCAACGATTCAAATGTTGGTAGCGTTAAAGCCAATTTATGATGCGGTCGGTATTAAGCGTATTAATGTGGCAACCTATCAAGCCGTTTCGGGAACCGGAAAAGAGGCGATTGAAGAGTTGGCAAAACAAACTGCCAATTTACTCAATATGAAAACGGTTGAAAGTAAGGTTTATCCAAAACAAATTGCGTTTAACTGCATTCCTCAAATTGATGTGTTCATGGACAATGGCTACACCAAAGAAGAGATGAAGATGGTGTGGGAGACGAAAAAAATCATGGGCGATGAGGCCATTTTGGTCAATCCGACTGCGGTACGTGTGCCGGTTTTTTATGGACACAGTGAAGCGTTGCATATTGAAACCGATAAAAAAATTACGGCATCAGAAGCCAAAGCGTTGATGGAAGCGGCAGAAGGGATTGTGTTGATTGATGAACACGTTGATGGCGGGTACCCGACCGCAGTGTCCGATGCGGCCAATACCAATCCTGTGTATGTTGGGCGTATTCGTGAAGATATTTCAACGGAAAATGGCTTGAATATTTGGGTGGTGGCGGACAACGTGCGCAAGGGCGCGGCAACCAATACGGTGCAAATTGCGGAACTGTTAATTAAAGACCACCTTTAAGTTTGTGAAAAACAATACGAGTTTTACAAAAATTGCACTGGGTATTGAGTATTTAGGTACGAATTACTGTGGTTATCAAAAACAGGTAGAGTGCCCAACGGTTCAAGCGCATTTAGAGGCGGGACTGTCGAGTATTGCCAATGCACCCGTTGGATTAATTTGTGCGGGTCGTACCGACACCGGTGTTCATGCCATTGGTCAGGTGGTGCATTTTGAAGCCGAGGCCGAACGCCCTTTAAAAGCGTGGTTGCAAGGCGGGAACACAAAGTTGCCTATTGATATTCGAATTGCATGGGCGCAACCCGTTGCAGACGATTTTCATGCACGGTTCTCGGCGGTCGCGCGTCAATATCGGTATGTCATTTTTAATCGTTCGGTGAACTCTGCGGTGTTGGCCAATCGAGTTACGTGGTTGTACTCTGATCTGGATGTCGAAAAAATGCACTTGGCGGCGCAATCGTTGGTCGGTTATCACGATTTTAGCTCGTTTCGTGCCTCAGGTTGTCAGGCTGCGAATGCGTTAAGAACGGTGGAGTCTCTTTCGGTCTCTCGTAA
>Ga0256839_1005585_pt1 | contig 11538 bp, 11 predicted proteins | sample 354166metaG_FD_185968 | JGI IMG/M metagenome (GOLD analysis project Ga0256839, IMG submission 185968) | Hydrothermal vent microbial communities from Mid Atlantic Ridge, Atlantic Ocean - 354-166 | ecosystem: Environmental > Aquatic > Marine > Hydrothermal vents | place: Atlantic Ocean: Mid...
CACCGATGGCGACTTGACCGACCAAATACAAAGAAGCGGAGCGGTAGACACAAACACTCCGGGAGACTACACCATAACCTACACGGTAGCAGACACAGCAGGCAACGAAACGACCGCAACAAGAACAATAACTGTGCAAGACACAACAGCACCAAGCATCACCCTTAACGGAGACGCTACCGTAACCATCAATCAAGGCAACACTTACAACGAAGAAGGCGCAACTGCGCAAGACACAGTAGATGGAGACTTGACAGACCAAATACAAATAAACGGAGAAGTGGACACAAACACCCCGGGCACATACACGATTACCTACTCTGTAAAAGATAGCTCAAACAATGAAGCAAGCGCAACAAGAACAATAATTGTAAAAGCGCAAGAGAAGACAGACAAAAACGCTTCGGAAAACACAACCAACGGACAAGGAACAGGTGATAATCCAACAGTGCAGTAAATTTTCAATTTCCAATTTTCAATTTTCAAACCGCGCCACTTTTCTGTCGTAGACAGAAAAGTGGCGAATTTTAAATTTTAAATTTTAAATTATAAATGCGCCCCACTTTTGCCGGAGGTAAAGGCAGGGCGATAAATTTTAAATTTCTCATGGAGGTCTCATGGAGCTTGAACCTCCATGTTTGTCAAGATTTGTGCTTAATTTTCATTTTTGCATTAAAACAAGCGGGCGCGCCGAAGGCGCGCCCGCTAAAATTAACCGCACCGCTTTTACCTTTGGTAAAAGCGGTGCGGTTTGAAAATTGAAAATTGAAAATTTACAACGTTTTCCTATTGCATTTTCTGCAAAATATCTTATTATTTGTAGCAGTTTGTTGCGCACGTAGCTCAGTTGGTAGAGCGCGGAGCTTATACCTCCGTGGTCCCAGGTTCGAGTCCTGGCGTGCGCACAGAGTTAAATTAAAACGGGCGCGCCGAAGGCGCGCCCGTTTTTGTATCCTCAAATTTTAGCGCAACAATATTTTATTTGTTATAATATATACATAGTTTATTATGTAGGATAATTAGTTGTTTATGAAAAAGATATTGGTTTTGCTTTTGGTATTTGCCTTTTTTTCAGGCTTTGCTCGCGCTTCTTCGTTGACCCCTGAGCAGGTAAATGCTATTGTGTCAATGCTTCGTTCATTTGGTGTAGATAGCGCAACCATTGAAAATGTAAGAGCAACTCTTGAAGGGCAGGCCGTGTCTACATCTTATAACCAAAACTCAAGCGCCACTATGCAGACACCTGCTTATTCCAATTTTTATCCGCAAACAAGTATTGTATTTGATAGTTGCCCTAATTTATATAGAAATTTATCCAAAGGCTCAACCGGGTCGGATGTTCTTGAACTTCAGAAATTCTTAAAAAAACTCGGCTATTTTAATTATCATGAATTTACAAATTACTTCGGATCAGTTACGGAGGAGGCGCTAAAACGCTTCCAAGCAGATTACGGAATAGTAAACTATGGCAACCCTTACAGTACCGGATTTGGCTTGTTGGGACCAAAAACAAGAGCAAAAATTGAAGAGTTGTGTAAGAATAATGCAAAAATAGTTAATAATTTTTATGTGACACCAAAAGCAGGTTCAGCGCCATTTCAGGTGGCGCTTAGTTTTGAGTATCAAGGCTCAAATTGCACCGCATTTAGTGTAGACTGGGGCGATGGAAGCCCTACATATCAAGATTATGCAAAATCTTCAAATTGTGATAATTACAAGGTGCGTAAAATATTAAAGCATAGCTACAGCAAGGAAGGGGAGTTTACCGTAACCTTAAATGTAACAAAAAATGGAAAAACAGAGACTTATAAAAAGCTTATAAAATCTTCTCAAATCACAAGTCAAAATTTTGATATAGGACCCGTATACGGAACAGCTCCTCATTATGTGGGAGTCGTGTTTGCGCTGCCGGATTTTTGCACGTCATATAAAGTTGACTGGGGTGATGGCAGTCAAGATAAAGAAGTAAAGAATGCTGATGTTTGTGCGCAAGCAGTTCACAGCAAATCTTTGTTGCACAGATACTCAGACCCTGGGACATACCAGCTAAAACTTTACATCGGAAAAGGCGAGGTAGAGAATTTGCCACTTGTTGAGCAAAGAGAGATAATTGTTGAAGCTTCAAACCAGGCGCAAAGCGAGGGGCAAATTCTTGCGCAAAATTTGTCAATATCATTAAGTCCAAATTCGGGTAAAGCTCCAATAACGACAAAGCTGATTATACAAGGCAATGCCAGTGCATGCTTTGCATATAAGATAGATTGGGGAGATGGTACATTCAATCAGATAAAAGATAAAGATGTAAATTGCAATGAAGATGAGCAAATAGATATATATAAAGAGTTTACTCACAGTTATTTATTGCCAGGAACTTACGAAGTCATGGTATCTATAGGCAAAAGCTTATCGGAGCTCAATACGCAAAGGTATTTGATATATGTTGAGTAACTACGCGTTTTATTATTATTATTATTATTATTATTATTGTGGGTGTCAACGGGTTTGATTTATAATTTTTAATTTCCAAATCGCGTCACCTTTTGCCGAAGGCAAAAAGCGGTACCGTTTGAAAATTGAAAATTGAAAATTAACAGCTTCGCTTTTTATCAAAGACAAAAAGCGAAGCTGTTTTTAAATTTAAAATTAAAAATTTTAAATTTAAAATTATCTCCTTTTCCTCTTGCCAATTTTAAAAAATCTGTTAGAATCTAGGCCATGTTAAAGATAAGATTGCAAATGACAGGTCGTCGCAATGACAGGCATTTTAGAATTATTGTTGCGGAGCATACAGCAGGCCCGAAAAGTGGCAAGTATGTTGAAAAGCTTGGATTTATCAATCCACGTACAAAAGAGAAAAAGATAGACGTGGAAAGGGCGAAATATTGGCTTTCCGTTGGTGCTCAACCAACTGTAAGAGTATATAACATGCTTGTAGACGAAGGTGTTATAGATGGTCCAAAGAAAAATGCTCTACCTAAAAAAACTCCGATAAAAAAAGAGTCTGACGAATCAGGAGATCAAAACACAAACTCATCAAGTCAAGAACAAGCAAGCGATGAAAATAACACTGAAAAAACTGATAGCGAAAACTCATCAGACAGCATGAAAAATACTGAGCAAGAATCAGAGGGTGGCGAAGATGAAAAGTCTGAGTAATTATGTAAGCTATGTGTTAAAGCCGTCAAGGCTCGTGGCCTTGACGGCTTTAACATGAGATACTTATAAAGTATATTTTCAACCCCAAATCTTTCTTGGTGCGCCTTAATGTAAGGTCTGCAGACTTAAAAGTGTTTGAGCTTTTTAATATATCATCAATTATAAAAACGACGCTATCTTTTGAAGGTTTTTGAGCTGTTTTAAATGCGTTTTTCATATTATTTTTTCTTTCTTGTGTGTTTAATATAAACTGACTTTTTGTAAACTTTACCCTTTTTATGATTTTGATAAATTTTATTTGAAAGCCCATTTTTGCAAGATTTTTATACACTTGTTTGCTCAAAATTTTCATGTGGTCACCACCGTAAAGTATGGACTTTAAAGGGTGTCTTGGAATATAGCTAATGTAAATTTTTTTGTTTTCAACAAATTCTTCATCATGTATAAAATCAGATAGCGCATCGCTTACAGCTTCCACCAGCAGTTTTTTATGTCTAAATTTATATTTATAATCAAGTATCAAGCGTCTTATATTTTCAGAATAATTATAAAGGCACAACACCTTTAAGTCTGACTTGTTTACAATTCTTAATTGTAATTTGGCGCGCAAATCATGAATTTTTATATTTTTATCTACGTTTAAAATATAATTAACAAGCTGTTCAAAAGGATTAAAGTTCATATGTTATAATATTTTAACATGTCTTTTCTGGATAATTTGCTAGCGAATTTTAAAAAAGGCGCGTTGGCGCTTGATGATTCCTCTCAATCCGTTTTGGGGATAGATATAGGTGCGTCTAGTATAAAGGTGGTTCAGATAAGAAAAGATAAGGGCAAGGCACTCCTTGAGACTTACGGGCAGATATACCTTGCGCCTTACGCAAAAAAGGAAGCCGGAAGAGTGGCTAATCTGGACGATGAGCTTATAGCGCAAGCTTTGCTTGACCTCATAAAAGAAGCAAATATTACAAGTCTGGATGCTGGGGTGTCTATTCCTTTTACATCAGCTTTCAGCAAGGTTATAAAAGTGCCAAAAGTATCAAATTCGCAACTTGCTAAAGTAATACCTATAGAAGCAAGAAAATACGTCCCCATGCCTCTAAATGAGGTTTCTTTAAATTGGGTTGTGATACCTGAGCAAAACACTTACAATTTTTTGTTTAACAAAGAGCAAGAAGAATCGGTAGATGAGAATAGGCAAAAAATAGATTTTACGGAAGTTTTGTTGGTTGCTGTGCATAAAGATTCAATATCAAAAACGCAAAGTGTCATACAAAAAGCGGGAATAAACGCAAGTTTTTATGAGCTCGGCGCTTTTTCCGCCATTCGATCTATTTTGGATTTTGATATTTTGCCAAATATGCTTGTAGATATAGCAGCCACAAACACAAAAATATACGTGGTAGAATCAGGTATCTTGCGCTTTTCGTATTTGATAAATTTTGGTTCTCAGCATGTAACGGAAAACATATCTCGCGCTTTGTCCGTTCCGTTTGAAAAAGCGGAAAGAATAAAAAAAGAGCAAGGCTGGATAGCGCTTGATAATCAAACGCTTGTAAATACAGGATCAGATATCCAAAAAACAAACTTGGCGATTGAGTCTGTGTTAAACAGGGTATTTTCTGAGATGAATAGAGTTATCATAAATTATGAAAAGCGCTATGGTCGAACAATAAAAAAAATTCATTTTTTCGGTGGTGGGTCCAATATGCCAGGATTCCTAGATTTTGCAAATAAGAAATTGAGTATTGACGCTGTTCTTGCGGATTCTTTTAACAAGATTGTTGCGCCTGCGTTTTTAGAGCCTGTGTTAAAAGATATAGGTACGGATTTTGCGATTTCAAACGGATTGGCCCTTCGTAAAATAAGTGGATGAGCAAAATTTGAAAAATCATTATGTTATAATATTCGTATAAAATGTGAATATGCCAAACGCTAATCAAAGTTTTGTTCCGGATATCCAAACTGATCAAGAGTTGAGCAATACGGGTTCTGGCACAACTCCCGGCCCTTATAAAAAAAGCGCGTTTGCCGATGTTTTGATTTTTGTCTCAGCCATTGTTTTGGCGGCATCTTTGGCGCTTGCCGCAGGGGTTTATTTATACACCAAAACGGTAGACAATCAACTTAATAAAGCAAAGCAGAGTTTGCAAATTTTGCAAACGGAACTAACAGGAAGAACGGTGGAAGAGTTAAAAATTTTAGATGCCAAATTGCGCGCCGCATCAGAAATTTTACGTAAGCATGTGGCAGTGTCGGAAATTTTCAGATCTCTTGAAAGGTTGACTTTAAAATCAGTTCAATTTACAAACTTTGATTTCCAGAAAGACGAAAAAGGTGCAAAGCTAAAATTGGAAGGCAAAGCTTTAAACGTAAACGCTGTTGCGTTTCAGTCAAAAGTGTTTGGAGCAAATCGTAACGTGTTTTTGTCCCCAATTTTCTCAGATCTTGATATAGGTTCGGGCTATGTAGGTTTTAAAGTAAATACGGACATAAATCCGGATTTGATAAGTTTTGAGGCAAGCGTATTGAGAAGTTCGGCAATAAGCGGTCTTCCACAAAACAGCGAATCAATAAGTGACGGGATAAGAGCTATTCCAAACAACCAAAACCAAACAGCGCCTTCAGGTGGAGCTCATCAGGGTATACCAAGCGCTTCGGCTCAAAACCAAGGTGGTACATTACAAACAGATGAATTTGGTAATATAATTCAATAGTTTATGATAAAGTTGTTAATATCCATAATATTTATTTTTGCATCAATAGCTATATTTTTTGGCTATACAAAAAGCGCGTATGACGATTTGTCTACAAAGCAAATTTTGCTTGACAAATACAATACCGCCATAACTAAAGCTCAAGAGGTGGTGGATATCAAAAATGAAAAGCTAAACAAGAGAAACAATATTCCACCTCAATTTAAAGCAAAGCTTGAGAAAATGGTTCCTGTAAACACAGTGGACAATATTCAGCTCATCCTTGATATAGACGGGATAGCAAAGAGAAATAACGTGTCTCTTGCAAAAGTGGATTTGGGAGCCGCTGACATTAAGCCAAATGCAAACACTCAAAATTTAGCTCCAATTAATGTGGGCGCCAAGAAAAAAGATATTGTCAAAAACGCTGAGATAGAGTTTGAATTTGTTGCAAGCTATGATGATTTTATAAAATTTTTGGTAGATCTGGAGCACAGCTTAAGAATAGTTGATGTTATAAGTTTAAGTTTTAAATCGGGAGGCAATACGGGTTCTGCCGACAGTTTTTCAACGTTCAATTCAGGTATAGCAGAAGCTCTAGACAGTACAAATCAAGGCGCTACCGCTTTAAATAATCAAGACGTTTACAGGTTTCAAGTGCGTATCAGAACTTATTGGGTAGATATAAATTAGCTTATGAAACAAATAATAACAGGCGCAATAGTTGTTTTGGTAATAATGGTTATAGCTATTTTTGCAATGCGTAATCCTAGCGTAGATACCGCCAAATTGGAGGAGGTTGATGGGCAGACAAGCGATATAGAGCAAAGTATAATCAAAAGCTTGTCTGATTTTTCAGAGATACGCTTGGACACCACTATTTTTGAGAACCCGGCGTTTGCGGTCTTGCAAGATTATACAAAGCAGGTTGAGCAAGAAGATATGCAGAGAGTAAATCCATTTGCAGAGATTGGCGCAGATGCGTTGATTAATGCAAGTGATAACGATCAGATGGGTGACATACCAGATCTTGGAGTAAATGGAAATATGAATCTGGATACATTAGATGATTTAATTCAATAAATTATGAAACTTGATCAATTTGCGGAAGCTCTTGTTAAAAGGGGGATCTTGGACAAAATTGATGCGCAAGATATTTTGTCAGACCCTTCTTTATCTGGAAAAAGCATAAGTGAAGTGTTAAAAGAGAAGGGTGTTGATGCTTCCTCTTTGTCTTTAGATAGTGTTTCTGACGTTCCTGTAAAAATTTTAAGTCCGGATTATAAGGTACCCTATGATGTATTAAACTTAATACCGGAAGAGACGGCGCGAACATACGGGTTTGTGCCTCTATCCAAATCCGACAATATCTTGCAAATAGGCATGATAGATCCGGCTGATTTTGACGCGCTTGACGCTTTAAATTTCATTGCTCGCAAGATAGGTGCGCCATATAAAATATTCTGGATAAGACAATCCGATTTTGAAAAAATACTGGAGATGTACAAAAGCCTTACAGGTGAGGTTGGCGAGGCGCTACATGAGCTGGAGACAGAGTTGGGCGAAGAAGAGAAAAAGATTCAACAGGCGATAGATGAGCAAGAAAAAGAAGGGGGGGATTATATAAAGGAGGATGCTCCGGTTATAAAAATAGTTGCAACCATCTTGCGTTACGCCATAGAAGGGCGCGCATCGGATATTCATATAGAAAGGGTGGAGCGTTATGTTAAAGTCAGATTTAGGGTAGACGGAGTACTCCACACTTCTTTGACTTTACCACCCAAAATACACAGCGCAATAGTTGCGCGTATAAAAGTTTTGGCCTCCTTAAGGCTTGATGAGAAGAGAAAGCCGCAAGATGGAAGGTTTTCCGCTGCAATATCGGGCCGTAAAATTGACTTTCGTGTATCTACCTTTCCAACTTATTTTGGAGAAAAGATAGTGATGCGTATTTTAGACAGAGAGCGCGGATTTATCTCAATGGAAAATTTAGGACTGTCTGATTATAACTTAAAGCTTTTGCGTAGCGCTATCAAAAAGCCCCATGGTCTTATACTTATATCTGGTCCCACAGGTTCTGGTAAGTCCACAACCCTTTACTCTGTATTGTCGGAGTTAGACAGAGAAACAAAAAATATTTTAACTTTGGAGGATCCTGTTGAATACTATATAGATGGAATAAATCAGTCTCAGATAAGACCTGAGATAGGCTATACTTTTGCAAACGCTTTGCGAACGGCCATGAGGCAAGACCCGGATATTATAATGGTGGGTGAGATCAGAGATGTTGAGACCGCAAAGTTAGCCATTCAAGCAGCGCTTACGGGACACCTTGTTTTGTCTACCATACATACCAACTCCGCTGTTGGTGTTATACCACGTCTTGTTGATATGGGAGTTGATCCTTACCTTATAGCACCAACTTTGATTTTGGCTATTGCGCAAAGGCTCACTCGCAAATTGTGTCCAAATTCTTATGAAGAAATACCACTTGATGAGAGTGAAAAGGAATTACTCCGAAAAGAGTTTGAAGATTTACCACCGGAGTTCAGGCCGGCTATTCCCAATACTATAGTTGAGGCAAAACCAAGCAAGGAATGCCCTTCCGGAACCCGCGGAAGGCTGGCCGTATTTGAATTTTTACCAGTAGATAAGGAAATACAGCACATAATTTTAAACGGTGCGGATGAAGAGAGAATATATTCGGCAGCACGAAGAAAAGGTATGCTAACCATGAAGGAAGATGCTTATATAAAGGTATTTAACAAACAAATTCCTATGTCCGAGGCCCAGAAGTTAAATAGCCAGCTTTTAGCCGAAGGGGCTTTTGAGATAGAAAAGTAAAATATGTTATAATTTGAATATGATTGAAAGAAAAATAAAAATTTTATTTGTAGATGATGACTCTTTCATAAGAGAGATGTATGCCGTAAAGTTCTCTCAAGACGATGAATTGGATGTTGAATTTGCAGATGGCGCAGAATCCGCCATAAAGATTCTAAAAGAAGGTTTAAAGCCGGACGCTATTGTGTTTGATCTTATAATGCCGTCTGTGGATGGGTTTTCCATGGTGGAACAAATCAAAAAAGAGAATCTGGCGCAAGGAGCGGTATTTATTGCGTTGACGAACCAAGGAGAAAAAGCGGATTATTTGCGCGCCAAAGAACTTGGCATAGATCAGTATATAGTTAAGGCCAACCACATCCCAAGCGAAGTCGTAGCCCTCATTAAAAGTACTTTAAAGAACAAAAATAATTAATCTGTACTATGAAGGAATATCAAAAAAGACTTATAAATTTAATTGAGCGTTTAAAAACTGAAGGTGGCTCGGATTTGCACTTATCAGTGGGGGTAAAGCCTATAGTAAGAGTTGATGGTTCGCTCTTGCCCGTATCTGAAGAAGAAGTGCTAAGTCTGCAAGACCTTGAAGCTTTCTTGCAGATAATGGTAACAGAGGACAAATGGCAGAAGTTTTTGCAAAAGAAGGAGCTTGACTTTGCGTTTCAAACAGAAGATAAAACGCGTTTCAGAGGTAACGCTTTTGTGCAAAAAGGCACAATAAGTATAGCTTTAAGGCTTATACCCAGCCAAATTCGCACAATTGCGGAGCTGGGTCTTCCTCCTGTCTTGGAAGAGTTTGCAAGAAGGCAACAAGGCTTCTTTTTGGTGGTAGGGCCAGTAGGTCAAGGCAAAACAACGACACTTGCCGCGCTTGTAGAGCTTATAAATCAAGAACGCGCAGAGCATATTGTAACAATCGAGGATCCTATTGAGTATGTTTTTGAGCCAAAGCAGTCTCTTATTGCTCAACGCGAAGTAGGAACTGACACGGATAGCTTTGAGGATGCTTTACGTAGCGCTTTTCGTGAAGATATAGATGTCTTGCTCATAGGGGAGATGCGAGGAGCGGAGACCATGCGCGCTGCGGTAACAGCGGCTGAGACTGGTCACCTAGTGTTTTCAACCCTTCATACAAACGATGCAGCTCAAACAATAAATAGAATTATTGACTCCTTCCCAGCAGAGCAACAAGAGCAGATAAGATTGCAGCTTGCAGGTGCTCTAGCCGGAATCTTTTCTCAAAGACTTATCCCGAGAATAGGTGGTGGCCTAGTGCCTGCGTATGAGCTTTTGATAGCAAATAAAGCCGTAGCAAATCTTATACGAGAAAAAAGAACTCATGAGATAAACACCATTATAGAGACAGGTCTTAAAGAAGGTATGATAGATATGAATAGAGTTTTGGCAGATTTAGTAGCCAAAGGTGAAATTAGTCCTGAAAATGCATACAGATTCTCAACAAACACAAAGGCGCTGGATAGATTAATTTAGCATATGGCAAATTTTAAATATAAAGCAACAGATGAAAACGGCAACGTTAAAGAGGGTATAATAGATGCTGTAAGCTTAGATGTTGCAATATCTGCGCTTCAAAGACGCGGTCTTACTGTTTTGGATATTCAAGATGCGGATAAAAAGTCCTTGCTGGAGATTGATTTGTCTATATTTAGCAGGGTTAAAAATAAAGACATAGTGATTCTATCTAGACAAATCGCTACATTGTTTGAAGCGCAGATTTCAGCGATGAGAGCGTTTCGTCTTTTGGCTGCAGAGGCTGAGAATCCTGAATTGGCAAAAATCTTGACTCAAATTGCAGATGATATTCAGGGAGGCGCAACCATTGCGGACGCTCTATCAAAGCATCCTGATATTTTTAACTCCTTTTATGTTGCTATGGTTCGTTCTGGAGAGGAATCCGGAAATTTGGTGGAGATTTTTGAGTATCTTGCCGATTATTTGGATAAAACCTATGCCGTAACAAGTAAAGCAAAAAAAGCGCTGGTTTACCCGGCATTTATCGTTGTTACATTTATATCGGTAATGGTGCTTATGATGGTTACCGTTATACCGAAATTGGCATCGGTGTTGGTAGAGTCCGGTCAAGATATACCTTTGTTTACAAAAATCATTATAAACCTCTCTTTGTTCATGAAAAACTATTTTTGGTTGTTCTTAATCATAATCGTGGCCGCGTCTGCTGCATTGTTTAGGTATTTTCAAACGGAACAAGGTAAAGAAAAATGGTCAGAGCTTAAACTCTCAATCCCTTATCTTGGTAAATTATATAAGTTTTTATATTTATCTCGCATGGCGGACTCTTTAAGCACGGGTCTTAAAAGTGGAATAAGGCTTGTGCGAAGCGTTGATACAAGCGCAAACGTTGTAGATGATCCGAGCTATCATAAAATCTTAAAAGAAGTTACCGCAAAGGTTCAAACGGGGGTGCCGCTATCTGATGCGCTTAAAGATTATCCAGAGTTTTTTCCCGGAATTATGATAGCCATGATTAAAATAGGAGAGGAATCCGGAGAGATGGGGCCAATACTGGATGTTATGGCCAAGTTTTACAGGCGCGAGGTAGAGGGAGCGGTTGATATGCTGGTTTCTATGATAGAGCCTTTGATGATTGTTATGCTTGCCGTAGGGGTCGGCTTTTTGCTTGCCGCGGTTCTTATTCCGATCTACAATATTTCAGCCGGAGTTTAGTCTGTGGAAAACTCCCTTTCAAATCTATTGCAAAGTCAGGATTAAATATAGTATAATATCACTAGGTCGTCTTAAAAATTATAAGTTTAAAATCAAGGTATGTATAAGACAGATAATAAAGGTTTTACACTCATTGAGC
>Ga0256839_1005586_pt1 | contig 11537 bp, 8 predicted proteins | sample 354166metaG_FD_185968 | JGI IMG/M metagenome (GOLD analysis project Ga0256839, IMG submission 185968) | Hydrothermal vent microbial communities from Mid Atlantic Ridge, Atlantic Ocean - 354-166 | ecosystem: Environmental > Aquatic > Marine > Hydrothermal vents | place: Atlantic Ocean: Mid...
ATCTCATTGTCGCCCGTGACCCATCGGCCAAAGTCGTTTACCTGCATTCGGAACGTTTTGTACAAGACATGGTAAAAGCCTTGCAACACAACGCCATTGATAACTTTAAACGCTATTATCGCTCAGTGAATGCTTTGTTAATCGATGATATTCAGTTTTTTGCCGGAAAAGAACGCTCACAAGAAGAGTTTTTCCATACTTTCAATACCTTACTGGAAGGCCAGCAACAAATTATTCTTACCTGTGACCGCTATCCCAAAGAAGTTTCCGGGCTGGAGGAACGTTTGAAATCCCGTTTCGGCTGGGGGCTTACCGTTGCCATTGAACCACCAGAACTTGAAACCCGGGTTGCCATTTTAATGCGTAAAGCCACCCAGCTGGAGGCAGACTTGCCACAGGAAGTGGCCTTTTTTATTGCCAAACGCATTCGTTCCAATATTCGGGAACTGGAAGGCGCTTTACGGCGGGTCACCGCCAACGCAAAGTTCACTGGCCAACCCATTACCGTGGATTTTGCCAAACTGGCACTAAAAGATTTAATTGCCCTTCAGGATAAATTGGTTACCATTGAAAATATTCAAAAAACAGTCGCAGAATATTTTAAAATTCGTGTAGCCGAGTTATTGTCTAAAAAGCGCACTCGCTCCATTGCGCGGCCCCGACAAATTGCTATGGCACTGGCAAAAGAGCTGACGAATCACAGTCTTCCGGAGATTGGTGATGCCTTCGGCGGGCGTGACCACACCACGGTGTTGCATGCCTGTCGAAAAATTGCAGAATTGAAAGTCGATGAGCCCCGGATTATGGAAGATTATTCAAATATCATGCGTACTCTGTCCAGCTGAACAGATGCAATTATTCTCCATAAATTGAATAAAAAACGATCAAAGCTAGGTTTGCATAACATGTTTAAAAAGGCAGGAAAACCTGTGGATAACATTGTAAAAAAACAAAACTGTCGGCTTATTCACATTTTATCCACAGGATATTACGCCTCTGTACCGACTTTGTCAGATACGTTTTAGGATAAATAACTTATTGAAATTTAAGTTAAAAAATGGCTTATCCACAGATGTGGACAAGCCTAATAATAGTAATAATAACTTCTTTTAAATAGTCTTTTATTTAAACAGACGGGATAAACCAAAAATGAAATTTTCCATTCAGCGAGAAGCTTTGCTCAAACCACTACAAACCATTGTGGGAGTTGTTGAACGCAGACAGACATTACCGGTGTTATCCAATATTTTAGTGGCTGTTTCAAGCGACCGGCTTTCCATGACAGCGACGGATCTTGAAGTCGAAATGATTGCAGGAGTACCGCTGGACAACGCCCAGCCGGGTGACATCACCATTCCCGCGCGTAAAATCGTCGATATTTGTCGTGCATTGCCTGAAGGTGCCACGATTAATATTACTCTGGATACGGAAAAAGAGCGGGTTAGCGTACAATCCGGACGCAGTCGTTTTAATCTCACCACTTTGCCCGTCACTGACTTCCCCAGCGTGGATGAAATCACCAGCCAATTTGAATTCAGCCTGCCGCAAAATGTATTGAAATATCTGATTGAGAAAACCAGCTTTGCTATGGCCCAGCAGGATGTACGCTATTATCTCAATGGCTTATTGCTGGAAATTTCATCCGGTATGGTGCGCGCTGTAGCAACCGATGGACATCGACTTGCCATGTCTACACATGCTTGTGATGTGAAACCATCGGACACCCTGCAAATTATCATGCCGCGAAAGGGTGTTACTGAACTGGTCAAATTGCTGGAAGATACGGATGAACTTGTGCAAATTCAGGTCAGTGCTAATCACATCAAAGTTAAGCTCAATGATTTTGTCTTTACTTCAAAACTGATTGATGGGCGTTTTCCGGATTATGAACGGGTCATTCCCAAAAACTCGGATAAACACGTTGTGGCCGATAAAGAAACATTGCGTCAGGCATTGGTGCGTACTTCGATTTTGTCCAATGAAAAATACCGGGGTATTCGTATTCGCTTATCCAATGCCTTGTTACAAGCCCAGGCAAATAATCCAGAAATGGAAGAGGCGGAAGAAGATATTGAAGTTGATTATTCCGGTGAAGAACTGGAAATTGGTTTTAATGTGAGTTATCTGCTGGATGCTCTGAGTGCAGTTTCAGAGGACACTGTATCGCTGGATTTAGGCGACTCGAACAGTAGCTGTGTTGTTCAGCCAAAAAATGATTCCACATGTACCTACGTGATCATGCCCATGCGGCTTTAATTTTAGAACGCTGTTTTAGCCAGGATTCTGTTTCGTTCATGGCTATTCATTCTCTTGAGGTTCAGCATTTTCGTAACCTTAAGGATATTCATATCAGACCCCTGCCGGGGCTTAATTATATTATTGGTCCCAATGGCAGCGGCAAAAGCAGTCTGCTGGAAGCCATTCATTGTCTGGGCCGTGGGAAGTCTTTTCGCACCCATAAAACCAATCGCCTGATTTGTGAAGGTTGCTCCTCATTTACTGTATTGGGTCATGTGTTGCAGCATGGCCGACAATTCAGGGTAGGCATGCAGCGTGAGCGGGGTAAAAGCACCATAAAACTGGCGGGACGACTTATCGCCCGTAGCAGTGAACTTACCCAGGCTTTACCTGTGGCTGTGTTGGAGCCTGGACTACATCGGCTTATTGAAGAAGGACCGGAATATCGTCGCAAGTTTCTCGACTGGGGCGTGTTTCACGTGGAACATGATTTTCATCAAATCTGGAGAAATTACCGCCGGGTGCTGGCACAACGCAATGCGGCATTGCGGATAGGCGGATCGAAAGCCACTATCGTCAATTGGGACCAAGAACTGGTGCAAACTGCTGATCAACTGACTCAGGCCCGGCAACACTATTTGAAGAATCTGATGGAGTACGTGACCATCGACAGCCAGAAATTTTCGGATCTTGCAGAGGTACATATTACTTATCAACAAGGCTGGCGGGAAGGAGAGAGTTATGCTGACTATCTTGCCGCACAATACAGTTCTGATAAAGAGCGGGGGTTTACCCAGTTTGGCCCGCATCGCGCTGATTTGCGCATACGCGTACAAGGCGTCGATGCTCGTGAATATTTGTCGAGAGGCCAGCAAAAAGTCTTGGTGGCTTTGTTGGTGTTGGCCCAGTGTGAACAAATGCGTATGCAGGATACATCGGTTGTGGTGTTAGTAGATGATCTTCCATCCGAGCTGGATACCGATAAACGGAGAATACTGATGCAGTCTCTCACAGAGACTGGCGCACAAATATTTTTGACGGGCACTGATGCTTCACTTTTTCCACTGGATGATACGGAGTATGGAATGTTTCACGTGGAACAGGGGCGAATTCACGTTGCAGGTTAACCAATGGCGGTGGCGTATTGTAAAGCGGTAATCACCAAAAACTGGTACACTGTTGAGCTTCCAATACGAGGCTCTGCAATGGCTAGCGATGACACTTCCTATAATTCTTCCAAGATCAAAGTTTTAAAAGGTTTAGACGCGGTAAGAAAGCGTCCGGGTATGTATATCGGCGATACCGACGATGGCACAGGCTTGCATCATATGGTGTTCGAGGCGGTGGATAATTCCATTGATGAGGCGCTGGCCGGTCATTGTTCGGAAATTAACGTAGTCATCTACAGCGATGGTTCATTATCAGTAGAAGATAATGGTCGCGGTATTCCTGTAGACATTCACGAGGAAGAGGGGCGTTCTGCTGCTGAAGTCATTATGACGGTGCTGCATGCGGGTGGTAAGTTTGATGACAACTCCTACAAGATTTCGGGTGGTTTGCATGGTGTAGGTGTATCTGTGGTCAATGCGTTGTCCGAAGTGTTGAAGCTGACAATATGGCGCAATGGTGAAACACATTTTCAGGAATATCATCATGGCGAACCAGTGAAGTCGCTGGAAGTCATTGGCACAACAGATCGCACCGGTACTAAAATCCATTTTTTGCCCAGCACAAAAACCTTCAGTGATATTGAGTTCCATTACGATATCCTTGCCAAACGCCTGCGTGAATTATCGTTCCTCAATTCCGGGGTACGCATTGTACTGAAGGATGAGCGCAACGATAAACAAGACGTATTTGAATACAAGGGAGGTATCAGCGCCTTTGTAGAGCATCTCAATCGTAACAAAACGCCATTGCACCCCGCAGTGATTGGGTTTATTGCGGAAAAAGACGGCGTTACCGTCGAAGTTTCCATGCAGTGGAATGACTCGTATCAGGAAAATATCTTTTGTTTCACCAATAATATTCCCCAGCGTGATGGTGGTACTCATCTTGCGGGTTTCCGTGGTGCGCTGACACGTACCCTGAATCAATATATTGAGTCCCTCGGGGCAGCTAAAAAAGCCAAAGTCACAATGACCGGTGATGATGCCCGTGAAGGTCTGACGGCGGTATTGTCTGTGAAAGTGCCAGACCCCAAATTTTCATCACAAACCAAAGATAAGCTGGTGTCGTCGGAAGTGAAAGGCATTGTGGAGTCGGCTGTGGCTGAAAAATGCCAGGAATTTTTACTGGAAAACCCTGCGGAAGCCAAAGCCATTGTTGGTAAAATTGTGGATGCTGCCCGTGCCCGTGAAGCTGCCCGCAAGGCGCGTGAAATGACCCGGCGCAAGGGTGCATTGGATATTGCCGGGCTGCCCGGAAAACTGGCAGATTGCCAGGAAAAAGATCCGGCATTATCTGAACTGTTCCTGGTGGAGGGTGATTCCGCTGGCGGTTCTGCCAAGCAAGGGCGTGATCGCCGCACCCAGGCCATTCTGCCGTTGAAAGGTAAAATTCTCAATGTAGAGAAAGCACGTTTCGACAAGATGCTGTCATCCGTTGAAGTAGGCACGCTGATTACTGCGCTGGGTTGCGGTATAGGCCGGGACGAGTTTAATGCGGATAAACTGCGTTATCACCGCATTATTATCATGACGGATGCCGATGTGGATGGTTCACATATCCGTACTTTACTACTGACCTTTTTCTACCGGCAAATGCCCGAGCTTATTGAGCGTGGTCACATTTATATTGCCCAGCCGCCGTTGTACAAAGTGAAAAAGGGAAAACAGGAACGCTATGTCAAAGATGATAGCGAGCTGAATGATTATCTGCTGCAATCAGCACTGGAAAACGCAGGCCTGCATGTGAGTGCGGACAGTCCAGCCATTGCCGGTATTACCTTGGAAACCCTGGCAAAACAATACCTGACCGTGAAAGCCACTATGGATCGGTTATCACGTCGATATCATGGAGAATTACTGGAAAAAATTGTTTACATGCCTGTTTTTCCGGAAGAGGGAAAGTCTGATAAAGGGGTAGCAGAGGCCTGGTTTGCAGAACTCGGCCAACGCCTCAACGCTGACGACACCAGCGCGGTGCGATACGAGATAGCATTGGAGGATGATAGCGAACAGGGCAGTTGGTTGGCGCGCATTAATGCCATTAATCACAACGTAGGTAATGAGCGGGTAATGGCCAGTGATTTTTTTGCCTCCAGCGAATACCAGAATATGATGAGCTTGGGTGAGAAACTGTCAGACTTACTGGCTGAGGGTGCTTTTGTGCAGCGTGGCGAGCGTCGTGCGGACGTAAACAGCTTTAAGCAGGCACTGGACTGGTTGATGCGTGAAGCCCGTCGTGGCCAGCACATACAGCGTTACAAAGGTTTGGGGGAGATGAATCCAGAGCAACTGTGGGAGACCACGCTTGATGCCAGTGCCCGTCGCTTATTACAGGTACGGATTGAAGATGCTGTGGCGGCCGATGATGTGTTTACCACACTGATGGGTGACCAGGTGGAACCGCGCAGGGAGTTTATAGAGACGAATGCCTTGCAAGTGGCAAATCTGGATGTATAGAGCGTAAGTGTTGACTTACTAACAGTAAAAACCGGTTCGGTGTAGAGTTGTTTTGTCACAGTAGGATATATGAGTTATATAATTGAAATTGAACGGGATATTGCAAAAGGCGAGGGTACACTTAAATATAAAAATGGAACAATTTTCGTCAATACGCCATGTTGGTTCGAATTAACAAATCGAATACCTGAGAGAAAATAACATTGCTTGTTCTGCTACTTACATGGCAACTAAAAAACTCAAAAGGCCAAAAAGAGAAGGTATATATCTTCCAGATAAGTAAACTGCTAGGCGGGGTATATTTATCCACATGGGAAGTGGTTGAAGAGAAACGAGTCGAGACTTGTCAGTAATCTTGGTAATGCGGACGGGGGTGAACTCAATTATTCAGGTTTACTTGTGTTTAAGTGATAAAACAGAGTGAGTATTTACTGACACGTAATCGTTCAGTATAAAAAAGGCGGCAACCCCAAACTGGGTTGCCGCCTTTTTTGATTCGGCCAATGCAGAACGGAAGCTGTTGATCAGGCTTCCTTGTGGTAACGGATTACCCGGTCCACTTCATTTTTGGAACCCAGAATAACCGGTACCCGCTGGTGCAGACCCGTAGGCTGAATTTCCATGATGCGTTCACGCCCTGTGGAACACACGCCACCGGCTTGCTCTACAACGAAACCCATAGGATTGGCTTCGTACATCAGGCGCAGTTTGCCCGGCTTGCTTGGGTCACGGGTATCTTTGGGGTACATGAAAATACCGCCGCGGGTGAGGATGCGATACACCTCGGCCACCATGGAGGCTACCCAGCGCATATTGAAATCCTTGTCACGGTCACCACTGGTGCCAGCAATGCATTCATCAATATAGCGTTTCATGGGTTCTTCCCAATGACGCTGGTTGGACATGTTGATGGCAAATTCGGCAGTTTCTTCAGGGATTTTCATGTCGGGATGGGTGAGGATGAATTCACCGACATTGTGATCCAGTGTGAAGCCGTTAACACCGTTACCGGTGGTTAATACCAGCATGGTGGAGGGGCCATAAAGCGTAAATCCACCACAGACTTGTTCGGTACCGGGCTGGAGGAAATCTTCCGCGCTGGGGTTTTCCACGCCTTCCGGGCAACGCAGGATGGAGAAGATGCTGCCTACTGACAGGTTAACGTCAATGTTGGAAGAACCGTCCAGCGGATCAAAAGTCAGTAAGTACTTACCTTTGGGGTATTCGGCAGGAATCGGGTAAATGTCATCCATTTCTTCGGAAGCCATGGCCCCGAGGTGGCCACCCCATTCGTTGGCCTGCAAGAAGATGTCGTTAGAAAGGATGTCCAGTTTTTTCTGGGTTTCACCCTGAATGTTTTCGCTGCCGGCAGAACCGAGTACGCCGACCAGGGCTCCCTGATTGACGCAACTGGAAATGGCCTTGCAGGCCGTAACCACATCGTTGAGCAGAGCGGTAAAATCGCCCGAGGCAGAAGGAGAATTGCGCTGCTCCTTGATAATAAATTGGGTAAAGGTTTCGCCAGTATGCATTTTTGATTTCCTGCAATTGTTGAGAATTAGGTTGTTCCACAGGCCCATGGACCCCGGAAAAGCTCGCAAGTCTAGCATATTCAGGTATTACATTAAATGTGGGGGGAAACCGTCAAAACAGTGTGATTAAGGCGGGTTTTTTAGTGGTTGCCTGTACCCGGTGCAGGCCGTAGCATATGTGGCTCTTTGATCGTGCGGATAGACAGCGCGCTTTGCACGCAATATTTTTCCAACAAGCCGAGTGTAAAATGACCCAAACCATACGTATTGCCACCCGCAAAAGTCCACTGGCCCTGTGGCAGGCTGAGTTTGTTCGCGACAGTCTGCTGGCCCGGCAGCCCGATTTGAATATTGAACTGGTAAAAATGGTGACCCAGGGCGATAAAATTCTGGATACCCCGTTGGCGAAAGTGGGTGGAAAAGGCTTGTTTGTGAAAGAGCTGGAGCAGGGTATGTTACGGGGTGATGCTGATATCGCCGTACATTCCATGAAAGATGTGCCGGTGGAATTTCCCGAAGGCCTGCATCTGGCGGTGATTTGTGAACGGGAAGACCCGCGTGATGCGTTTGTTTCCAATACCTGTAAAACTATTGAGGCGTTGCCGCAAGGGGCAAAGGTGGGCACTTCCAGCTTGCGCCGTACCTGTCAGATACGCGCCTGGAGACCGGATCTGCACATTCTTGATTTGCGCGGTAATGTGAACACCCGGCTGCGTAAGCTGGATGAAGGTGAATACGATGCCATTATTCTGGCTTGCGCCGGTCTCAAACGATTGGGTTTTGATGAACGCATTGCTGAGCACCTGGATCCGGGTTTCAGCCTGCCTGCCATTGGGCAGGGTGCTGTGGGTATCGAATGCCGCAGCGATGACCCGGTTATTAATGCATTGATTGCACCACTGAATCACGCCACCACGGCAACCCGCGTACGCGCGGAACGCGCGATGAATAATCGTCTCGAAGGGGGCTGTCAGGTACCGATTGGGGGTTATGCCGAATTGGACGGTGACACATTGTTGTTGCGCGGGCTGGTGGGTCGGCCCGATGGCAGCGAGATGATACGGGGCGATATTGCCGGTCGTGCGGAAGAGGCGGAATATCTGGGTACGACTCTGGCGGATGATTTATTGTCTCGTGGTGCGCGCGGCATTTTACAGGAAGTTTACGCCAGTAAGGGCGACGACTGAATGTCTGAGTTGTCCGGTGTCACGGTGGTGGTAACGCGACCAGTGCATCAGGCAGAAAAGTTATGCCAGCTTATTGAAGCGGCAGGCGGCAAGGCGCTGCGTTTTCCGGTGATCGATATCCGGCCGCCGGAAAACCCGCAACAATGCCGGGCACAGCTGACCCGGCTGGCGGAGTATGATCTTGCCATTTTTGTCAGCGCCAACGCGGTAAATGCCACAATGGCGATGCTGAAAACACCCCAAGCTTGGCCGATGACGTTACCAGTTGCAGCGGTGGGCAAAGCGACGGCGCAAGCTATTACAAAAAAAGGCCTACCCGCCTCGCGTGTCGCACCGGAACCATTTAACAGCGAAGCATTGCTTAGTCTGCCGGAGTTGCAAACATTGGATGGAAAACGCATTCTGATTTTTCGCGGTAACAGTGGCCGGGAGTTATTGCGTGACAGTTTGTGTGAACGAGGGGCACAGGTTGACTATATCGAATGTTATCAGCGAGCCGTTCCCGAGACGGATACCCGTCCATTGTATGCAGCCTGGGAACAGGCCCGGCCTGGTACGGTGCCGATTGTTGTGACCAGTAATCAGGGGCTGCAAAATCTGGTGTCGATGATCGATAAAGAACATCAACCCGCATTACTGGCTTCACCGCTGATGGTGATCAGTGAACGCACCGCGAGTCTGTCTGCCAGACTGGGGTTTTCACGCGTATCCACAGTAGCAATGGCTGCGAATGATGACGCAGTTTTAGCGGCGTTGAAGACATGGACAAAGCCCTGAATCCAGACCGAAGAAAATATCATGAAAAAAGCCGAAACAAACATGCCGGAAGATAAACCTGAAAATGCACCGGATAACAAACCGGAAGTATCCGCCGACCCGGCAAAAACCCCGGTAATAACGGAGACGGCTAAAAAAGGCTCAACAGCGGCAAAAGAAAAATCAAAGAAATCGCCTGTAAAAACAACAGCCAATAAAAAACGCCCTCTGTACATTGCGTTCGGTGTTTTATTTTTAATTGCAGTGTCAGCCATCGGGCTTGCAGCTTATGATTTTTGGTTATTGCGTGCGCAGACTTCCGTAAATACACAACTGGCCAATACGCAGAGTGAGTTAAATAATGCTCAGCTCGAACTGAGTAGTACTCAAAGGGAGTTTGAAACACGTATTAATCAATTGGGACAACAGTTACAAGCGACAAAAAATCAACTGTCCGAAGAAATACAGGCACGGAAAAATGAGCGCTCGGAACATCAAGCTGTCAATGCTGCCTTGCAAAGTATTACTGAAAAACTGGGTCGTAACAGCGTTGCATGGCGCATGGCGGAAGTGGAATATCTGTTAACCGTAGCGAATCACCGGCTTAGCCTGGCGCAGGACCGACAAACGGCGATTAGCATTTTTGAAACAGCAGACAGTCGGCTGGAAGCTATTGCCGATCCGTCTTTGCTCAAGGTACGCAGGGAGATTGCCAGCGAGCTGACCGCGCTGCGCGCGATGCCCGTTGTGGATATCCCTGGTCTGGCATTGCAAATAGGCAGCCTGGCAGAAAGCGTTGAGCAACTACCATTGATGGATCAAAAGCGCCTGGCGGTGGCTTCGGAAAAACGGGAAGGCACATCATCTGTAGAATGGCAGGAAATACCAAGCGTGGTATGGAAGGATATTAAAAGTCTGGTGCAGGTTCGTCGTCACCAGCAACCCACTGAACCTTTGTTGGCACCACAGCAAGCATGGTTTTTATATCAAAACCTGCAACTGAAACTGGAGCAGGCAAGGCTGGCTGTGCTGAAACAGAATACGGCGGTGTTTGCACAATCACTTGAAGAAGTTTCTCAGTGGCTGAGCAGCTATTTTGAAGCAGAGTCTGCGGCAGTGATCAGCATGCAGGAAACGGTAAAAAATCTGCGTACAATTGAATTGCAGCCAACAATACCGGATGTCAGCGGATCATTACGTGAACTGCGTTTGCTGATGAATGCCCGCTCCACAATGAATACCTCTCTCGGAGCAATAACACAGTGAAGCTGTTATTCCTTTGTCTGGTCACCTTGTTTGTGGCGGTCATTGTTGCCATCCTGGCAATGGAAGATCCGGGTTATGTATTGTTCGCAGTGGGGACATGGACGGTGGAAACCACAGTGGCGTTAATGGTGATCGTGCTGGTGACTGGTTTTGCCTTGTTGTATTTTTTGATTCGGACAGGGCTAAAAATATTTGCCGTTCCCCGTGATGTGCGTCATTGGAAAAAACAACGGCGGGAACGAAAAGCGATAAAGTTACTGACCCAGGGTTTGATTGATCTTGCCGAGGGCCGCTGGCAAAGCGCAGAAAAAAAAGTTGTAAAATATGCTGAATCAAGTGAAGCCTCACTGCTGAATTATCTTGCCGCAGCACGGGCTGCACAGGCCCAGGGTGCAGACCAGCGTCGTGACCACTATTTAAAGTTAGCCCATGAGAACCACCCTTCGGCAGATATCGCAGTAGGTCTGACTCAGGCAGAATTGCAGCTTAAACACAATCAGCTGGAGCAATGCCTTGCGACGTTAAGACACCTGCATCAACTCGCACCAAAACATGTACAGGTATTAAAAGTGTTGGCGGGTCTGTATCAGCGCCTGGGGGACTGGGAACATCTACTGGATCTCATGCCGCTGTTACGCAAACACAAGGCAATGAAAGCAGATATGATTGATGACCTGGCACAACAGGCTTATCTGGCGCTATTGCAAAAGGCAGGTTCATTTGCCGACCTGTCAAATGTATGGTCACGCATTCCCACCCCCGTTCAGGAAAGCGAAAATGTGTTGATGATGTATGTGCAGCGCTTGCTGGTGCTGGGTGAAAGTGACTTGGCTGAACCCTTGTTGCGCCATGGATTACAGCGACGGTTTAGTGATGCCCTGTTGATGTGTTACGGAAAAATAGAAGGCGCTGAGCCTGCTCGTCAACTGGCA
>Ga0256839_1005587_pt1 | contig 11537 bp, 13 predicted proteins | sample 354166metaG_FD_185968 | JGI IMG/M metagenome (GOLD analysis project Ga0256839, IMG submission 185968) | Hydrothermal vent microbial communities from Mid Atlantic Ridge, Atlantic Ocean - 354-166 | ecosystem: Environmental > Aquatic > Marine > Hydrothermal vents | place: Atlantic Ocean: Mid...
CCCCACTATCCTTTCCCGAATCCCCTCCAAGACTCTATCTGTTATCTCTTGAGAAGAGGAATGATAAGGAGAAGGACCACCAACCATCTCTGCCAAGCTCCTACGTAGATTTCCAGAAGTTACCACCTTAGAAAAGTCTTGCTCAGAAACATTTTGATTTGCGCTGAGCCTACTCAAGCTTCGTCGAACAGATCTCACTGACGGTTCTACAGCTCTAGGAGCGATATACTCCAAATCAGTAAATGTAGGTCTGAATCCTACATAGTTATACCTTCCCTCCTGCATGTCTTTTCTCATGCTATTTAGAACTTTATCGACCATATTTGGTGAGACTTGATTCTCACCCGATCTAGTCAGTTCCCTCAAAAGTCTTCTAGTAAACACTCTATGGGTCATATATTCCGGAACCTTTCTTAACACTTCAGCAGTTTCCTTGGAAATGATGTTGAAAAGTTCAGGATCATCCGGTTCCAAGCCCCCTTTAGCAAGACCTTTCAACTCATCTGGAAGATTACTGACATGATAAGGGGAGGAATGAGAGTCATAATAAGCTCTTGTTTCAGCCAAACTACGGAACCTATTATTCTTGAAAACCTCTTCCAGAACATCCTTTTCAGTCTTTCCTATAAAAGAACCGGCAAAATTACCCATATCAATATCGATATCAGGACGTCGAATAGGGATCTTACTCTTATATCGAGTGATATCCGGAGCCGTACCAGCCATCAAAGAACGTAACCTTGCTTGAAAGTTTTCAATGGTAGACGCGGATCCGAGTTTCTTCGGGGGAAGAGGAGTATAAGGAGCTTCCATGATGTCTTCTACTTCAAACAAATCTTTCGCCGAAGCAGTTTCTTCGTCAAAGATTTGTTTGGAAGGCCGTCTAGTCCCTATTGCAGCTCTTAGATCTGCTTGGATTTCAGACAAGTGAGAAGGAGAATAGACCTTCTCCAACTTCTTAGTGTCGACTTTGCCTTCCCCAGTCAAAGTAGGAAGAATCTTTTTGAACATCTCCTTCTTTTCTGCAACAGTAAAACCGGGTCTATCGACCTTGATCACCTCCAACAAATCCGGATAATCAAAGACTTTAGGCGTTCCTATCTCAACGCCTTCAGGCAAAAACTCTCGTTGAAAAGAAGATCTCGTTCTAACAAGACCCCCAGTCAGTTTATCGAAAGCCTCGATTCGCTCCTTAGGCATAGCCCGAATCAACGCTTCTTCGATACGCTCTCTAGCCCTTAAATCAGAAGCAGATGGCACCTTAAGAGACCCTCTCTGCATTTTTGTAGGCTTAGCGGTGATTCGTGAAGGCTTTCTTCCTCCAGAAGAAAGTTTCTTTACCTCAGGAGGATTATTAGATTCTCCAATATTTTTCTCAGGCATAGAAGGTTGAGGAGCCTGTTCGGGTGCTGTAATCGATTTTACAGATTTCTCAGGAAGATGTTCCGGCTTCGTATCAACATTTTGTGCCTGAATATCGGAAGAAGCCGTCTTAGACTTACCAACCCTTCGATTGATAGTCGCACCCTTAGAAACCTGACTAGGGGGAATAGGGGTCTCCTCAACTTTCAACCCCTCAGAATCACTTTCTACTTTTTTTTTTTTACTTACACGTTTAGTAGTCTTAGTGACCTTTTTACCCCTCTTAACCGTAGAGGCTTCTACAGATTGAGTCCCACTTGTCTCACCAGGAACAGTGACATTTGGGGCCCCTATACTTCCTTTGTCGATAGCTTTGTCTTGTAACGTACTTCCCCTCTTCGTAGTTGTACCCTTAGCTCTCTTCCTGGTAGTTACTTTCCTCTTAGTAGTTACTTTCCTCTTAGTAGTTACTTTCCTCGCAGAAGCAGCCTTTGTACCTGATACAACCTTCTGAGTGCTAGAAGGCATCGACTCAGGAAGAAGAATGACTTCCGAACTTTCAGAAGGAGTCATGCTAGCTCGCTCTCTAGCCTTCTGTATCCTTATAGACCTTCTGGGAGGGGGAAGCAGTTTGGGAGGAGCTGCTTGTACATTTCCTCTACGAGAGAAAATCTTTCTACCGAGATTAGACACGGTAGATTTCATTCGAGACAAAGTTCCTTTCTTAGCGAGGTATCTCAATCCAAAAGTCGCACCTCCAGCCAGAGCCAGTGCTCCTAAAGCTCCACCAATGTTCCTGTAGAGCTCGGATCTTCCACGAAGTCTTTCGACTTCTGAAGAAGTAGGCCCACCAGATGCAGGTTCACTAAGAGAAGGTTGTCTTCCTTTAGAAGGAGTAGAGGCCTCAGAAACCTTCCTAGCCTGAGGATCTCCGGTAAGCGGAAATAAAGGAAGAGACTGGTACCTAGGTTTAGAAGAAGGAGAGGTCTTAGAAGTAGTTTCTTCCCAAGGAAAACTACCGGTGGTCTGAGGAGAAGGAGTAGCCTTTTGTGCAGAAGGAGTAGCCTTTTGTGCAGAAGGAGTAGCCTTTTGTGCAGAAGGAGTAGCCTTTTGTGCAGAAGGAGTAGCCTTCTTTTCAGATTTAGAAACTTCTACCTTTCTTTCCGGAGACTTGGTCCTTTTTTCAGTAGTCTTAGCGGCTACTTTTTTAGTAGAAACCGAAGAACCGCTATCTTTGTCCTTCAAAGCCTCACTTACATCAATCAGTTTCAAATTCTTGATTATAGGCTCCCCTTTGTACCGTGTAGAGTATTTCTTACCCTTGTAAACAAACACTCCTCCAGGACCTTTAGCCTTCTTACGAGCATAAGCAAATACCTTTTCAAATTCAGACAACTTTCTTCGCTTACGTTCTTCCTTATAAGAAGTAGAGTACTCTTTACCTTTATAGGTGAATACCGCTCCCGGTCCAAGTTCCTCTCTAGCCTTCTTGAAAGCCTTTTCAAAATCAGACAATGAACGCCTAGCCATGTCACAAACCTCACATTAATTTATTTATTGAATTTGTTAGAACCTTTCCTCTTCTTTTTAAGAGGTCTAAAAATTTCATCGTAATCTAAAGTCTCCCCCCTCAAAGTTCTATCCAAAAGATCTCCGAAACGATCTACATATAACGAATACCCTCGCCCCATAGCCATATCGGATAGATGTTCGGGATAATCAGGCACACCTTGCTCTATTAAAAATTCAATATCCTCATCGTCCAATTGATGTCCGTCGGACCAAGATCTATACGACTTCAAAGTTTCTCTGATTCTAGGATTGTTCCTTCCAAGAGCTTCTTGAAGTTGACTCGACAAGGAAGCTTCCATTCTTTCTTGAATGGATTCAGAAGAAGCCAAATTGGTTTCACTCGGAACGCGAACTTGAACATATCCGATACCCAATCGATGCTTGATAGCTTCCAGCTTCTTTCTCAAAGACTCGGCTTCTTTCGAGGGCTTCCCCGTAAGTCTTTGTTTGACAAGAGCTTCTTTGAACTTCGAAAAATCTTTAGGAGAAAGGAAAGCCTCGGCAAAATCCTTATCCGAAATGATCCCACGAGTCATCAAAGATGATATTTTCTGTTTCAATCCAGATTCACTCAACCATCCTCCCAAACCAAGATTTTCAGCTAAATCAGGAGCATTGTCCAATACTTGATTGGCCAACTTACGAAGATTCTTGATTCTTCGAAGTTTTCCAACCCCTCGATAAGCACCATATCCCCCTAACGACCCGAATCCCAATAAAACTGCAGCATTCGCCAAAGTTCGAGCTTTCTTTCGAAGATCTGAAATTTCTTTGGGAGGAGAGACCCTCAACAAAGAAGACGAACGATCTCTAATACTCTCTTGCAATGGAGCAATGTTAGAAGTCGAAAGACCTTCTTCTTGAAATCTATCCTTACTCATCTAGACCAGTTCTCTTCCGAGTTTCACCCCTTCTCTACCTACTTTTTGAGCCAAAGTTCCACCCGCAAATGTTATAGGTCTCACTTGATAAGGAGGGGGTGACAAAAGTGACAATCTTCTTTTCTTTCTTCTCCTACCAAACTTTCCAGCCCTTATCGGAGCAATAACAGATCGATTTTCCACTAAAGCTTGAGCATCGATAGGAAGCTCCATCCAATTAGCAGTCTTGTCACCAGAATGAAATCCCAAAGCATTCAAAAATGCATTTCTAGCCTGTACCTTGAAAAAGGGTCTATCTACTGCCACCTTGAGGATTTCCTCCCCTGTTCATAGATTGAAGCATCAACTGCATTTGAAGTTGTTGTTGTTGCTCTTCAATCATCTTTCTCTTGTAATAATCGATCAACCCGATAATGACCTTTTGTTGAAGAGGATTCAGATCCCAGAAAGAATCCGATTGCATTTCCTTCTTGAAAAATTCATAGAAAATGTACGGGTTGTCATCAGGAAACGGCATGATCCTCTTGAACTGATTATCCTTGATCAAAGAAATCATCTTCTTTGCTCTATTCACATCGGGACCGGAAGGCTGCATCTCCTTCTTCAAACCAAGCTCAGCAATCAAAGCCTGTCTCAAAGCCAAATCTGGAATAGCTGCCAAAGCGGGTCCGTATCTCAAAACTTCTAACGCTTTCGCTTCTCTCGCTTCTTTCGATACGAGAGCCATGCTTGCCGTATCGACACGTACAACAACATTGTCTGAAAGGTCAGCTCCAGCGAAACTCTGGATAGTAAGGCGGCTATGCTTCTCCCGAGCCAAGAGAGAAATACGATCAGCGTATCTAGAATCTTCTTTAACATTTTTGATTACCTCTTGAAGCAACGCTGAACCTTCTTGTTGCAACGATTCATCCCAAGCTTGAATAATCGCCGACCGAGAAGCCAATGCTTGTTTTCTCAAAATATCAAGCATTGCTGCCGACTGAGTACCTACTGGTCTCTGTCCTCTGAGAATCTCCTCCGTACCTGCTATAGCTTCCATCTCCTGGATCTGCATCATGCGCTCTTCCAAGATCTCACGGGGGTAAGGAGGAGGATAAACCGGTTTAGGCTCGGATCCAGCCGTCTGCCTTGGATCGTATTGAATCCAGTTTCCAGCTGTTCCATCTACTTGATCCTCAACTACCATCGTACCCTTGGGAGCAATCCAAGTGGCGATTGGAACAGTTCGTCTCCACATGATGAGAGACATGTCGATGGCATTCACTCGTTTCAATTTTGGAAGAAGTTTTGAAACGAGTGATCGAGCATAAATAGATGAAACCTGGGGTTCCCATCGAAAGAGAACATACGGATGCCATCTCTCAGGCCATCTAGGATCATATACCCTAGCTCCTACCTTCTTAGGAGAATCATAGATGACTTTTCCACCTATGGTTATGACGGTCCTACCTCTGGGCCAAGTAGCGTTGGGTTTTCTATCAAATACCCTCACTACGACATAATCATCCCACATTGAAGGAGAACCTATGTATAAAGAAGGTCCACCACCTTCAACCAGATCGCTTATCCTTTCCCACCACCAAATAGGAAGATGTTGAATGGTCTCCGGAGAAATCTCCTTCAAGTTATCGAGATACCAACCATTCTGTCTAGTTAGCTTGTACTTCTTTCTATCTGCTGCAGAAAAAGTATATCTATCCAATACCACATCTATAGGAAGAAAATACTCCCTAAGAACCCAGTTTATGTCTTCCCACCGATGAACATTTGGAAAATGCATTTCGAAAGGAGACACTACATTCGCAACAATGTCCCCGTACTCGACCTTGTCGGCATACAATGGGCGACCGAACTCGTCTACGATCGGGATCGTTCCAGGAATACCTTCCGGATTCACTGGAGAAATAGATTTACGTGTAGCAGGAGCAGCTAACCTTCTAGGCTTGGTTGGATCATAATAGATCTCCATGAAAGCCAAGCCACAATGAAGAATCAAACGAGCTATCTCACGATGCTTTTCTGGCATATTCAGAGCTTCCCACAAATATTCCAAGGTAAGCTCTGAAAGCTCAGCTGATTCGATGTCCTTGGCGGAATCCGATTTAGGAGTGACTCTAGGTCTGGGTCTATTCTCTGTCAACAGAGCAACATTTGTTTCCAGATAACGACCTAAGATATCATTGGTAGGCTTTGGAATATTTCTAGTAATCTCTCTCAACAAGGAAAGATCACCCTGTTGGTTCTGAGTTACTCGAGCTATAATGATATCTTCCAGATATTGTCTACCACTAGAAAACAAAATGTTCTCTATCCAGTTTACCGTTCTACTCCATCTTACTCCTTGTCTATTCTGATTTACAGAGTCGGAATACTCCTTGAGGGCATGTACAAGTTGATCATCTCCAGGACCAACTTGATCCAACCTTTGCAATCTCCCCTTCCTCCAAAAAGAGGATGACGAGAAAGATTGGTCATATCGGATTCCTCCACCTGAATTTTTGTTTTCAGCCACCGCTAAGACTCATCCATATATTCGTTAGTAGACTTCAAATCCGGTGCACCCATTACTTTTTGCAAAGAAGAAATCATATCTTCCGCACTTCGGAATAAAGGCTTTTCTATTTCTTGAATAAGTTTTGAAGCCGCAATAGATTCAATCTTCAAATCATTCGTAGCTTCTTGTTGTACAGCCTGAAGGATATTAGTTTTAGGATCATTTTCATTGAAAGGAAGATCTCCATCCCTTTGACTATTCAAAGCTACAGACAATAAATTCAATAAAGTCTTATTTTCATTGACAAGAGACTCAATCTTGTTATTCAATTGAGAAATACTTTCTTCCAATGATTTGATCTTTTTAGACTTTCCAAACATCAAAAAGCCTCTAATCTCCGAATAGCTCATTCAAAGGAATAGGAACGGATTCAGACGTCTCTTCCTCGAAGAACATTTTATCGATTTGTCTCAAAAACTTATCATCGATCTCTGTTCCAAGAATCGTAGCTATCGCCACCATCAAAGCCAGAACGACAGCTTGAATCACTCGTTTCATTACGACTGAAACGAATACTTGAATAAAAATATCTTTCAACTTATTTTGACCAAGTAAACCCATCTCTAGACATCAAACTCCGGATAACCGGATCGACTTGCCCGGTTTCAGTATCACGAATAACCCCCCCAAGCTCTCGAGCTACTTGCTTCTTTACTTTCGGATCTTTCAAAGCCTGCTTGAACGAAGCCTTTACAGCATCTTGAAGCTTTTCATATCGATGCTTCTTCTGCATGAACTTTTCAGCTTCTCTTCTAAGAAGAATAGCATCTTGTTCTCTAGACATTTTTAATAATCACCCCCTAATAAGATATTATACCTTTTTAAGTAACTTTGGTTATCTCCATAAAAGCCAAAACATTGTTCGTCACAGAAGTGAATCCGGAAGCTCCACCAGACAACCCCCCTCCAGCTCCTTCACACCAATGATCCAGATACAATAACGTATTCAAAGTATTGAATACCAATCTAGCCTTCAATACCAGCCAGTTCGAAGTATTATAGACATCCAAACCAGCAGTAGTCAGACTACTGTATCCAGGAGAGGATATAGCCAAAACCGTTCCATTCCCATCTCTAAGCCTCAAAATGTTGGCTCCAGAGTCTATCCCATAGACAGCCCAAGCCGTTATCAAATAGGTTCCAGACGGAACTATTTTCACCCATCCTGCAGATGGTGAACCGGTATCGATATAGGATTCAAGACCATTATTATATTCAATCTTATTGAACGGACGATTGGTCCAAGTATTTTTGACAAGTGCAAATCCGCTATTTACAGAACCATCAATCTCTTGATTTACCTTGACAGCCCTTAGCACCGAAGGACCCTTATTTTCCGTTCCATTCGTACCGGTAATGTAAGCAGACGCTCCTGGTTTTGTAGGGTCTAGATTGAACCTCATGAGATCTTCCAAATCTGAAGTATTGAATGGGTCTCTTTTTGATGATAAGAGAGGGTCGAAAGATGCGAACCATTCGGATAAGACCCAAACCCACTACTTATATGATGTATGTAGATCGTTGAGTTCGTTGTAAACAAAACTCTTCCAGAGAAGACAGACAGAGTCCCAGCATTAGACCCGGAAGAAGCCCCATACGAAGTAGTCCCCAACAACAAGTCCGTAGAGGTTCCACTCACCCGGAGGGAAGCTCTATGATAGTCAACTCCGAATGAAGGAACGAATCCTTTGAAATAGTAATCCCCAGAAGGTATAGAAACTTCTCCAGTGGATGTATTCAAGGAAACTCCAGTAATCTCATTGATTATCGTCGTATTCAACTTGATACTGGAACCCGTAGCAGCAGCTACACCAGTAGAAGTTTCTTCGGCAAATTGAGCAAAAGGGGAGAAAAATATAGCGGAAGTTTCTATAGGACCATAAAGGTCTATATCCCCATTGACTCTCATACCTTAAATACCCAGAGATTCAAATGAATATTTTCAGCTGTAGCCGATCCCCAATTCGCATGAACAGTATTCAAGTTAACAGGATAACCTAAGCCATTAGCATTGGTTCCATAAGCAAGCATCTGAATCTCGAACTCTTTAGGGGTCGTCGAAACGATGAATTTACCGGTAAGCACAGCCTCCTTATTTTCAGGCTTAATATCGGTCGCAAACCAATTTATACCATGAAATACGTCTACAGCGTCAGTTCTATTGTACAATCTCAATTTTCCAGAAACCAGACTATAAACCGAAGCAGTACAATCGAGGTAATAAGACCCAACTGGCAAAGTAAACGTATTTTGAGTCAAATTTACGGTAGCTCCGGAAATAGTATTACTGATCGTATGGGTCAAAGGTCTAGTCAACCATGCAGGTGGAGATGCAGTATACGCTCCTCCTCCAGTACCGTTGGCTGTCTTATGCTGTAGCCATAAGGTTGGAGGTTCAGCAGGTGCCTTATAACCCGACTCTAAAATCAACTTGTTTTCCGCTTGAAGTTTAGTATTCAAGCCCATTTAAATCAACCCGATAATCACAGCTCTACCAGATTGTGCCGTATAGAAATAGAACTTGACTTTATTGGGATCGTTCGAATAAATTTCATCCGGAATCAAAAACCGGTTATTCAAATCATATACCTGAGCTATTACTGGATTAGTAGTATTGAAATTATGAGTTACTTCCCATACCGTAGCAGCATTCTGAAACTCAGCGGTCAAAGTCTTTATGGAAGCGTTCTTCAAGAATACTTCAGGATTACCAAAACCATCATTCTGTAAATAGAAGTCGTTGCTCGTGAATTTTATCTGGCTCGGGTTCGTAAAAGACTGTACTGAATCAGTAACAGTCGGATTGGGTGGGTGAGAGATATTGTAGAACGAGCCGTTGGAATACAATCCGCCCGATCCAATAGTCACCGACTTATCAGTCATATCGACTAAAATGATGTCCTCCCATACAGGAGAGGTTTCAGTCCCGGTATTCAACTGAAAACGAAACTTGTCTCCAGTAGGATCATATTTTACTTGAAATCGATTACTTTTTACTAAATCTCCGAATCTCAACCCCGATAATACTCGATTCCCTGTTCCAGAATCGTAATCCTGTTCCGAGGCCACTACAAGAGGATAAATATTATCTGAATTATACCTCAAATCGTCTACCTGATCTGAGATCTTTACTCCTAGAACAGGTCGAGGGTGGTAGAAATCTCCATTGACTATAGCCATAATTACTTCTGAACCTCATCCAAAGGTTTCTGGACTTCATCCATAGGAAGATCCAGTTCACTCACAGTTCTAGTCTCTCCCAAATCCGCATTCGTATTGGGTAGTTCCCATAGATCGGATTCATCGATAAAAGTTTCTTTAGTCCATACCATAACGCTAATATAGTACCTTTTTTAAAAAAACGTACTATACTTGAGAAAGGAAGGAGGGTTTTCTATATGCAAGAAAATCATAAGGAAATGGACAGTATCCTCTATGGAATATTCTATGATGTCTTCAAACGTTCTGGATTCTCTTTGTCTCCTGATCAACTCCATAAGCTGAGAAGGGACTCTGAGCATCTAGCCAAGTTCATAACCTCCACTATTTCGTCAGAAGTTGATAGATTGACAAGCAAGCTTCTAAAGACTAAAGTAGAGGTGATTCTTGACCTAGAAAGGAGGGTAAGTAAACTTGAAGATCGCAATCGTAGCGAATCCTGATGGGGAGATCGAGTCCCTATACAAACATTTGGAACCATGTGATTACGTCTTTTCCATAGGAAATTTTGGTATTTGGCCCGATCCGAATCGCTTGGATAGAGGAACCAAAATGCATAAGGGACCGGGAGACTTCAGTTCCTTGCTGAAAAAGGGATGGGTCTCTCCCGTCAAAACCATTGTCATACCTGGGATCCATGAGGACCATAAATGGCTATTGACAAAAATCAAACAAAATGAACTAGAAATATTACCTAACGTAACTATCCAGTTAAATGGATATTATTTGAACTTGGGAGACACCAACAACCCGTATAAAATCTTGGGGTTGGGTAAAGGGTTTTCCACCAAGATTTTCAATAACCAATACAAATCCAAACCCTATAGGTATCTATCTAGAAGAGAAGTCGAACGAGCCTGTTCTACAGGAAAAATAGATTTATTTTTGACTTCTCTCCACTCATTAGATCTTCCTCCGATAAAATCTATACGATTTGCCACCAAACCTACATTGACGATTTTCATGAATGCAAAGAATCAACCGCAACCTTCAACAAAAAGTATCGTATCGTTGAAATCTAAAGAAATCTATTATGTAAATGTTACATAAAAAATGTTACAATGTAACATTTTTTATGTAACAAAAAGGAATAATAAGGGTAAGAATGTTAGGACCTAATCGAGTAAATTCGGAACTGATCCAAAATCCAGTAGTAGAAGCATATCTTAATGGACATTCCCTGAGAGAGATAGCCCAAATATTCAATTGCTCTTATGGGACGATTAGACGCATTCTAAAAAAAAACAATATTCCTATTAGAAGACCAGGAAGACGGAGGAAAACTACATAATGGCCTACTCATCTAAACTATGTAATCCTACCCCCTTTCCAGTGAAAATTCATTGGCATAGGGGGATCTATATCAATATACCAGAAATGGGAGAAACTCAACTTACCCCCGCCCAACTAGACGATTTCAGACCGGGGAGACCAGGATACTCCTCAGTGAAAGAACTATTGGATTATCATGGACTGTTCGTCTACGATACTGATCTGGACTATGACGTACAAGCCTATGAGGCACTAAAAACATCTTTGACTAGAAAGGAAGCAAGATTCAAGGAGGCCTATGCCTCTATTAGAGACAGACGAGCAGCTGAAGGATCGGCTCCATCCGAAGAAACTATGAATCAACTTTTAGAGTCTTTCGGATTCACCAAGCTCCAAAAAGAAATCGAAGTGCTCAAGGAGCAAGTGAAAGTTTTCGAAAAGGTAGCTTTAAAGAAGACAAAGGAGGAAGATGAAGATTCTTTCGATCCTCTCACCGTATACTGCCTAAATCCCCCCAGAAAGTTCCCCTCAGAAACTCAGTTGAACTTTTTCCTAAATCTTCCTGGAAATGAACATATCAAGGCACAACATCTATCCATGGTAGCTGCTCATGAGGCAAGCAGAAAGAACAAGCAAATCACAAAAAGACAAAAGATCATTTCCTCAAAAGAGGT
>Ga0256839_1005588_pt1 | contig 11535 bp, 11 predicted proteins | sample 354166metaG_FD_185968 | JGI IMG/M metagenome (GOLD analysis project Ga0256839, IMG submission 185968) | Hydrothermal vent microbial communities from Mid Atlantic Ridge, Atlantic Ocean - 354-166 | ecosystem: Environmental > Aquatic > Marine > Hydrothermal vents | place: Atlantic Ocean: Mid...
TTTTATAATGCTCCATACTCTGAGTATAGTGCCAATTCTAGTCCCTGACCGCCTAAAGGCGTGGGATTTACTGATCCCCTATAGGGGACTTTAAAAATATACAGTGTGATCGCCAGCACTGCGAGCAAAAATGTAATCCATAAAGATGATTGTAAAGGATGCCTTGTAAACGTTGCAGCTTGATAGAAAATGACCGCTGTTGCATAGGCCAAGCCCGTACTCCAGCCAACACCTAACAACGTCCAACCCTTTCCTGTTTCACGGTACATTGCGCCAGTTGCAGCCACACAAGGGAAATACAGCAGAATAAATAATAGATAAGCAAATGCACCGATTTTTCCATCAAAGCGCTTGTGCATCGCACCAAAAGTAGAAATATCAACACCTTGTGAATCTGCTGTTTTTGTCTGACTAGCAATATCATCAACCACTGAAAAGCCTAACGGATCAAGTAAACTATCGGCAACCCTAGCAAGATTATTGGAGATTGTTTTTAACGCATTGCTCAGACTTGTGAATACATTAAACGATGGTTTTTGCTCAATAACCGATTCACCTGCAGGTTGATCTATTCTTGAATACAGTGCATCCAAAGTACCCACTACAACCTCTTTGGCTAACAACCCGGTGATAATGCCAACGGTTGCCGGCCAGTTATCTTGCTCAATCCCCATCGGTTTAAAGATGGGCGTCACAGCGCGTGCGGTGGCACTTAAGACTGACTTCTCGGAGTTATCATTACCAAAGCTAAAATCAGTACCTAAGGAATTTGCTACGTTTATCAGCGCAACGACAATAATAATAATTTTACCCGCACCTTGAATAAAACCTTTTAGTTTACGCCAAGTATTTTTAAAAATACTACTAAAACTCGGGATTTGATAATTCGGCAACTCCATAAAAAAGTCTTCTGCTTTACCCTTTAATAAGGTTTTACGCAGTATTAAGCCCGTCATAATGGCGAAAAATATACCAATTAAATACAATAAGAAAACAATATTTTGCCCACCAACAGGAAAGAATGCCGCTGCAAATAAGACATAAACGGCCAAACGCGCACCACACGACATAAACGGTGACATCAAAACCGTAATAATACGTTCACGTTTATTATCTAAAGTACGGGTTGCCATAATACCGGGAACATTACAGCCAAAACCCACAATTAAAGGCACAAACGCTTTACCCGAAATACCCAGCTTTCGCATGAAGTGGTCCATTACAAAAGCGGCACGTGCCATATAGCCAGACTCTTCAAGAAAAGTTAAAAATAGAAATAACGCGCCAATGATTGGGATAAAGGTCGCCACGACTTGAATGCCACCACCTATTCCATTGGCGAGTAACGTCACCAACCACTGTGGTGCACCCCAGCTGTTCAATAGTGCGCCTGAGCCATCAACAAACAGGGCTTGAGCCGTTTGATCAAAGAAATCAATAAATGCACCACCAATATTGATACTAAAGGTGAATAGTAAATACATCATGGCAAGGAATATAGGAACACCCAGCCAATGACTTAATACAAAATTATCAATACTATCTGAGCGGGTACGGCTGACTTTTCCTTGCTCGGTAACTACCTTTTTAGCTAACCCTGTAGCTTTTTCAAAACGTACTTCTGCAAGCAAGAAGTCCAGTTCTTCTCCTGTTTTTTTTTCTATCTGCTTAATCAGTACTTGGGTCGTATCAGTCTCATTTTTTTGTAGGGCTATGAGTGCCTTTACGCGCCTCCATTGATTTTCTTGTTGAAGTTTATCTAAAGCCTTTTCAACACTTTCATGGTATTGCAGTGGGTGGGCTTCGAATGTTTTAATTTCATCAGCCGCTTGAATTAATTGGCTCTGTAACTGTGAGGCACTTTGTGAGTCAGCTTTTAAAGAAAGTGGAATAACGGGGCAATTTAATTGTGTTGATAATAAGTCTGTGTTTATTTTCATACCGCGCTTTTTAGCCACGTCGATCATGTTCAAATACACTATGGTTGGCACACCCAGCTCACGTAATTGTAACGTGAGGTACAAACCACGCTCAATCGTACTGGCGTCTATAATATTGATAAAAACATTGTCGGGGCATTCAAGGCAATACTTTCTGGCAATGTATTCATCGGTCGATGTTGCCGAGTAATCCAATGAATACGTACCCGGTAGATCTGTGATATGTACAGTTTTTTGATTGTATGTGAAGAAGCCTTGCTTCTTAGCCACGGTTACCCCAGGCCAGTTTCCCGTGCTTTGATATGAGCCGGTAAGTTTATTAAAGAGGGTTGTTTTTCCGGCATTAGGGTTACCGACGAGGGCAATTTTTAACTGGCCAGAAGCGCCATCGCTGTTTGCTATCGGGCATTGTTTAGCATCATCTGTTGCACAACACCCTTTTGCCACAATTAGCTCCCTGCTTTATCCGCAACAACAATAATATTATTTGCGATTGTGCGCCCTAAACTTATCCGAATATTATTATTCGCTAACACCATATCGCCGCTACGGTTGCGTAGTACTTCTAGTGTAGAGCCAATGCCTATCCCTAAACCCAAAAGTTTCACTTGGGTTTTAGAGTCTGATTGAATATTTTTAACATGAACGACGGCTGATTCATGCTGAGTGGCCAAGGGGCTTGTATTAAACATTTTACACTTTACCTCAAAAAGTATAAATAAGAATTACTTTCAATTGTAATTACAAACAAATATAAATGCAAATGATTATCGTTTGCAAGGATGATTTAAGTCAATAAATGGTAGTAAAAACTCGACTATCTTGATTTGACTGTTCTTATATAAAGTCTTTAGATAGATTTAATAGGGATAACTTTTCCAAACCCATCAACTTTAAAACCCTCACCAACCCAAGCATGACCATAGATAATCTCCCAACTGGCGGGGTACAAGCCTTCGGCAGTTTTAAATTGTTCATAAGCTTGCTCAAAGGCAGCTAATTTCTTTTTTCCCATTAAGCCTTTGTTGCGTTCGCTATGTGTATTCGATGCGCCTATATTTTTAATGTCTTTCATTAACTGGCGAACTGATTTGTAGGTCATTGTAATAACTTCCATATCAGTCACTGGGTTAATAAAGCCCGCTTGCAGCAATGCATCTCCTACTTCATGCATATCTGTAAAGTTAGAGGTATGTGGGTGCTTATCAACGACTGCCCAGCTTTCACGCATTTCCTTAAGTGTATCAGGGCCAAAGGTTGTAAAAAGTAATAAGCCGTTAGGCGCTAATATTTCATGAAAACCTGCAAAAGTTTTAGCTAGATCAGTACTCCATTGCAGCATTAAATTTGATGCGATTAAATCAACACTTTGGGGTTTAAGGGGTAAGGATTCTGCATCGGCACATATTGCTAAAGGGCTTTTTGTGAAGTGGCTTTCTTTAAATGTCTTAAACAAATTCTTCCAACCTTTGTTAGAAGCCTTTACACCAAGCCCTAACAAGGTTTGTTGCAACATATTAATGGATAAATCCAATGCTAAAATTTCTGATTTTGGGTAGCGTTTTAACAGGTCATAAGTGATATAGCCTGTGCCACAACCAATGTCTAGAGCGCTCTTAGGTTCTAGTTTTATATAATCTAAACGCGCCGCTAAGCGTGTGGCTACCTCACGTTGTAAAACGGCGGCGGCATCATAAGTCTTGGCAGCACGTTCAAAGTGTTGCCGGGTATTTCTTTTATCGTTCATTATTGACTTAGATTCTTGTTAAGAAGAGAAGTACCTGATTAAGTCGATAATAATTTAGCGTAAAGAAAACTGGGCGCTATTTTTCACGAAGTAAGTCGTAATAGTTATTCTGCATTCGCTTTTGAGTCATTTGCAAGCAAAGCACTAAATATTGCGCCGATCTTCGTGGATAATATCGGCAGATTTGGCACGCTAAAAGTAATTGGACTTGATCAGTCTTTCCTTAAGGAACTCTGATTAAGGGTATTACTATTAAATAAATAGTATTGATTACTTTTTCTTAGCTTCAGCTTCCAGCATAGCAGCCAAACGATCCGCAGGCATGTAACCAGGAATTAGTTTTCCTGTGGAGGTAATCAATGCTGGAGTTCCTGTTACACCGACTTCTTGACCTAATAAATACTGATCTTTAATCGGGTTATCACAACTTTTATCTGCAATAGGCTTACGCTCTTTTGCATCAGTCATTGCTTGCTTATTATCATCTGCGCACCACATGCTCACCGCCTTAGTAAATGAGGGTGAGTTCAACCCTGCTCGTGGAAACATAAGATATTCAATAGTGATTCCTTTGTCATTTAAAGCAGGTACTTCACGGTGTAATTTTGCACAATACGGGCAATCAATATCGGTAAAAACGGTCAATTTATGTTTTTCATTTTTAGCTTTAAAAATGACTGGTTTATTATCTTTACGCGCTAAAATCGTTTGACGTATTGACTGTTTGGCGCGATCAGAAACATTTTCGCGTGTTTGCATGTCAATTAAGTTACCACTTAAAAAGTACTTTCCATCTGAGGACAAGTAAACAACTTCTGTACCATAAATAACTTCATACATACCCGGAACAACACTTTCTTTAATAGAGTCTGGCTCTGATTTAAAAGTGGTTTTTAGTTTTGCTTTTAAGGTTGTTAATACTGCGTTATCAGCTTTTGCCATACTTACGTTACTTACAAATACTGACAATAAAACAGCACTCAGTGATAATCCCATTAATGTTTTCTTAATCATTTATTTTCCCTAATTTATTAATTTGCCCTGTATCGCTACGCATAGTAACAGAACCTTTACGTTTCACTGTACAATTTAGTTGCAAAAAGTTTAATTTCAACCCCGTGGATGATGCTGTTGATGTATTGATTGCAATCTAGCTTTTGCCACATGCGTATAAATCTGTGTTGTTGAAAGGTCACTGTGACCTAACAACAATTGTACGACACGCAAATCAGCCCCATGGTTCAATAAATGTGTCGCAAACGCATGGCGTAAAGTGTGAGGTGATATTTTTTTTATTCCAACCATCAATGCATAACGTTTTATTAAGTACCAAAACGCTTGCCTTGTCATACCACTACCGCGCTTAGTGACAAACAGTGCTGCTGTTATACCCTTCCCCACCATTAATGCAGGTCGTGCACTTTCAACATATTGACTCAACCACTTAACCGCCTCATCCCCCATCGGCACTAAGCGCTCTTTATTACCTTTTCCGATGACTCGAACCACGCCTTGCTGCAAACTTAGCTGCGAATATTCCAACGATACCAACTCGGTAACACGTAGCCCTGTTGCGTAAAGTAACTCAAGCATCGCTCTGTCACGCAAACCGAGGGAATCCATCGTATTACAGGCATCAATCAACGCTTCTACTTGTGATTCGCTTAAGGTAGTTGGTAACGGTTTGGCTTGTTTAGGGGCATCAATTAACGCGGTAGGGTCTACCTCTAATCGAGCCTCACGTACTTGGTAACGATAAAAGCGTTTTAAACTAGAAAAACTTCTCGCCATACTGCTTGCCTTACTGCCTTTTTTTCCGCAATAAGCAATGTAATCTTGTAAGTGGCTATTTTGAGCTTGTAATAGTTTCAAGTGCTTTTTATCAAGCCAAGCCGAAAAAAGCTTCAAATCCCGACCATAAGCATCTAAAGTATTTTTACTTAGCCCGCGCTCTGACCATAACGCATCAAGAAATTCGTCAATGTCTGTTTGACTCAATGTCACTCCCTCTATTCACTCAGGCATGTAAAATTAGATCTATAATAAATACTGCTAATGATATTATCTTCGGGGCTAGTTTGCGCCAAAAAGTGCTAGAAAAATAAGCAAAAGAATTAACTAACGATTCAAGCCATCTGAAACACAAACACCCCATAACAATTGCTTTTCAAGCGGCGTTAACTGTGTTTCATTTTTAAGCTGTTGATAACACTTATCTTCTATACGATGTTTCTGTTGGATTTGCCCATTACTTCTCTGTTGGCTAGCCGTAGTTTGAATTGTTTCTTGGTAATTACTTACAACACAGTCACCTACAATAACATCATTCATCGATTCATTGCTCACACCTAGCTTATTGTAAAGTTGCATACAGCCCGCTAAAATTTGTTCTTTGCTCATATTAGCGGTTATCGGTTGCTGGGTACTACGAATAATTTCCAATTGAAAGGGTAACTTGGTCACGGCACTATTTTCTGAGGTAGTCAGTGGAATTGAAACTTGCGGGAGAGTGAGTTCAACATTACTATCGGGTGACTTAAAAAATGCTACCCAGTTATATTTTATCCCCAAAAACACCAGCAAGAAAAAGACAACACCTGATAATAACAAGGTTTTAACAATGGGCTTTAAAAACATAGTCACAGTCACTTATGGTGAGATCTAAATTAAAAAGCACCCTACAAAGAAGATGCCGCTTTCAAGAAACTTCCTACACACTTAAACCTAACTCAAGTTTAACTTCTTTTCTTCCAATAGCAATGCTGCTTCTTTTTTCATTTTTTCTTGATAAACTGCATAATCTTTATTATCTGTGATTGTTTTATGTGTTGAGTTAACTAATAAGAACCCTTCAACATTATTACTAACACGTGATAACTGCTCTAAAACAAACTTTACATTATTAATTTTTAATGTTTTTTCTTGATCGACAATAATTGTTGAGGTTGCTAACGATGACAAAATCAAGGTATCAGCAAAGCCGATAACAGGCGGTGCATCAATAATCACATAATCAAAAATTTGTGAAGCTCTGGTGGTTAAATATGACATACGCTCATGACTTAACAAACTAACAGGGTCAGGAGTATACTTGCCCGCTGTAATCACATATAAACCCGCCACCTGTTTAACAGGTTTAGTGATACCTACCAGATCAATTTCACCGCTTAAGAAGTCCGTTAAACCTAGCTCATTTTCAATGCCAATTTTATTATGTATAGAAGGTTTACGTAAATCAGCATCAACAATCAGGACTTTCATACCCATTTTAGCCAAACTACAAGCCACATTAGAGGCGCTCACACTTTTACCTTTATTTGACTGAGCACTAGTAAGTAATAAGATACGGCCATCTTCATTATCTTTTTTCATAAAGCGCAGCTTAGCTGCCAAAATTCGATAAGCCTCTGCTGCAGCTGTATCAGGTTTAATAGCTGAAATTAAGCCCATTTTACCTTGTGCGTCTGCTTTAGAAATACGTGGAATATCGCTCAGCACGGGTAAACCCGTAATATTCTGTAAGTCTTCAGCAGAGTTAACGCTTTGATCAAATGCTTCACGTAAAAATGCTAATGCTAGACCAAGGATCAAACCTGAAAGTAAACCCAAAAGAATATTTAGCTTTGGCTTGGGTTTAAATTTATTAATAGGCGTTACCGCTGGTTCAACAATACTAATGGTACTTGTGGTTGATTGGGAAGCCACGTTAATCTTATCCAAACTTGCTTGAAGGCTGTTATAGAGTTTTGTATTTGTCGCCACTTCACGCTTTAAATTATTATAATCTAAACTGCTATTTTGTAGCTTGCCCATTTTTCTATTAAATTTTCCAAGCTCTCTCTTTATTTTATTTTCTTGTTGTTTTGCCGCTAAATAATCTGCTTTCATCGAGCGCTGAATATCTGTTCTCTCTCTACCTAGCTTTCCTTTAACGGTATTTATTTGCTGGCGCAGACTAACCATGCTGGGGTAGTTCGGCTTAAAGGTTTTTAACATCTCCTGATAATCACCTTCTAGCTTAACTAAACTGGCTTTTAAGCTTGCCACAACAGGGCTACCTAAAAAAGCAGAGACGCTGCCTGTTTGTTGCATTTGAGAAAATAAACTTTCAGCTTTAATACGGCTTATTTCAGCCTGAACCAGCGCATTATCCAAATTACCGAGCTTTTTAAGATTAACCAATTGCTTATCGTCTACTCTAAGTATTCCATGCTTATTGGAATACTTCAGTAAAGCGGATTCTGACTTAGCCAAACGCTCACGGGCTTCAGCAAGTTGTTTTGAGAAAAACCCTTTTGCGTACTCTCCCGTCTCACTTTTAGTTTCAATTTGCCGTTTTATGAAGTTATTAATTAAGGATGTCACTATATTTTTAGCCAGTTCAGCATCCGGCGCATCGTAAACTACTTCTACAAGGTGGGTTCCAGCTATAGGCTGAATTAATGTTTTCTTTTGAAACTCACCGACATAATCAACACGTGTTTCACCCTCAGCTAGTTTTGGCTCCTTATCAAAACCTAGCATAGCTTTTAAAGACGCCAATATTGAAGAAATAAATGAGGAGAGCGAAAATGCGTCTTCTTTTTTCTTTGGTATCAAGCTATCGTAGAGTGACAATTCCTGAATAGTTTCTTTTGCTATCACACGACTTTTAAGCATTTCATAGCGTGTTCTGAAATATGGGTCATTAAGCGCATCGAAAGAGCTAGCCCCTTTATTAACTCCGCCAATATCTGTTCGGTAAGTCCCTTCACGCTCAATTTGAATAACTGCATTAGCACGATAAGAGGGAGGAGTACTTAAGGTATATAAAATAGCGATCGCTAAAGTTATAGCTAACGTAGAAAGTATTGACCACTTACGACGGGCAATAATTCCCCAAATATCCCTCAAACCCATTTCTTTTTTAACAGGTGATCCACCTTGAATCATGGGTGATGCTTGATTATAAGCTACTAACGAGGGGTTATCCGCTGATGAAATCCTCTCTAACGGTAACCTAGCATTACTCTGTTTTAACAGTCCTGACATTTTTCAACCTTGAAATTTATTATTATTGTTAAGTTATACTAACCTGAAATTAAAACAACTGTTTGGTGATTAATTAAACTATCGATGATAAGACTCAATAGTAATCGGATAGGAATAACAACGAACTAAACCTTGCTTTTTTAAACAGCCACACAATGATGATTTTACACGATCAGAAAATATTTATCACTTTTCACAGACTAGCGGTTTATTTTACTAACCTTCATCATCATAACCATGACACTTATAATAAATGGTTTTTTGCATCTTGCTCGTAAATGCTATACTTTCCAATCCTTTGATTCTATAACATACATATATGACTGACTCTAATACACCAAACACTCACCTCACAGACGATGAAGAGGTGACTTTTTCAAGTGGTCTTGCCGCTTTTGAATCCAAGAACTTTGCACAAGCAATGAAACTACTATCGCCACTTGCTGAAAAAAATGCGCAAGCACAACATATGCTGGCTATTATGTTTCAAAATGGTCTCGGTACCGTTGAAAATCCCATGCAAGCCGTAAAAATGATGAAAGCATCTGCAGAACAAGGCTACCCTATTGCACAACATGGCCTAGGCTTTATGTATATGCAAGGTGAATGTCTTGAAAAAAATTCCATTAAGGCTGTAGAATGGTTTGAAAAGGCGGCTGAGCAAGGACTTCAAGGCTCTTTAACAACGCTCGCAATGATGTATGAACAAGGCGAAGGTGTGGAAAAAGATACTGAAAAGGCGAAAGAACTTTATAAAGCAGCTGGCTTTGATGACTTAGGTTAAGGAACTCTAACCACTATGGAACAAGCAACAAAAACCGATATTAATACAGATATGTTCTACGTAATTCTAAACGATGAACCACTCTTAGAATTTGATCGTAAAAAACCAGTCCCCGGACATCAGCGCCAATACCTTGATAATATGGATAGCCAAATGGATCAAGGCATCCATTTAGGTGATGATTTTATTGAATCTCCAAACCCGCTTCAACGCTCACAGTTTGTGGCCAACTCTTTAATTAATTTACTGCTAAAAGATGAATACTCAGCGGCCATTGCGATGTGTACTTACTTAGCGAAACGTTTACCTGAATTACAGCAGATAAAAGCAAAGGGGCACTTTAGTGACTCAAAAAAGGATGAGTTATCTATTGAATTGGTTTTTGATAGAAGCTATAAGGCTGCGCAACTAGAACAACCTATTAAATTTCATTAGCGGAAGTTTTCTCTTCTCATTAGTCTATAGGAAAATAGTGTATACAAGTATGACTGACTATCCGTACAACTTGTCACGACTTAACACAAAAAATCATTAATCATTAAAAACTCTTGTCTGCGAGCGCACCATAGGCTCTCTATTAAGCTTTATCTTCATAACAATACTTTGTAACACCTTCGATTCTTCTTCTGTAATATTGATACTCATTGAACTTGCCAATAAGTCAGATTTTGCGTTCATATCCTCCTTCAATTCATGCCCTTCGTGGGTTAATTCAACAAGCACGGTTCTCCTATCTTCAACACCATGCGTACGTAAAATTAAACCTTTTTTCTCCATCCTCGCGACCAGTGTAGAAACTGCAGAACTATCCAGCCCCAAACCTTCTGATAGTTGTTTTATCGTAATGCCTTTTTTTAAACGACACAGTTGTAACAAATAAACGTTTTGCGGGGTAATATCGTTTCCATAAACATCTTTATAAAAAGACGTGATTTCACGCCACCCTTGATAAAAATTAAAACAGATACGTTGGTTCAAAAGATCAGACATTTCAACCCCTTATAAATTGTGACTTTGACAAGTCAGTTAAACATTAAATGCGCAAATACATTTCATGCATCGCGGCTCATTCAAACATTCATATTAGTTAGTGTGTGAAAATATTGTATGACTAAGTATCTCGGCTAACGAAACGGTTCATTTTATTATTCTAGATTGGAAATCTTTGCACGAGCAATAGTGAAAGCAAAATAAACTAAAAGTACTACTAATTGAGGCGGAAAATTGAAGTTAACAAGGGGTTATTAGTACGTTTTTCCAAAGTAAAGCAATGAAATTTTAGTCATTTTACTCATTACCCAGTTCATGCTAAGGTATCTTTGTCACACATTTGTCGAAGCCGAGCCTGCCACATAATCTTTTTTACGAATAGCAACGACGCACTCTATATGTGTACACATTGTGCCATCTTCACGGTAAAGCCCGTATTCAAATACCGGGGTGCTCCTCCCGCGTTCAGCGAGTTCTTGACGAATAGCTTTTTCTTTTTCAGGAGGAAAGTCGAAGCGAAGCTCCAAGTCAGAGTTTCCTACCGCTCTAAAATCCACACTGAGTTTACGTGTCCAAACATGGTAATCATCAAAAACTTTACCGCAAGCCAAGGGCGCTATAGGATCGGCAAGTGAAGCTTGAAAGCCACCAAACATTCCACCACCCATGTTTTTTGAAACCCACGTTAGAGGCAATGTAATACGTACTTTACGCCAGTTATTTTCAAGCGAGGTCACTTTAATGCGCATCATCCACCATGCGGGCCACCACTCAAGTAGTTTTGTTTCTGGCAAAAAACCAAAACATTTCTTAGCACAGGCGATTGTATTGAATCTAGACATTAGAGCATTATCCACAGAACAGATAATCACGCCAACATTATTTAAACTTTGATCTCATCAAGATAAATAGTGGAATAGATCACTATCGCGATTGGCTTTACAGATTACTCATAAAAATATTGGCTTCACCCGTTCCTAAAGGAATGACTGATCAAGCCACTAATTTTAAGAATATTAGTGGCTTGATCAGTCATTCCTTAA
>Ga0256839_1005590_pt1 | contig 11530 bp, 13 predicted proteins | sample 354166metaG_FD_185968 | JGI IMG/M metagenome (GOLD analysis project Ga0256839, IMG submission 185968) | Hydrothermal vent microbial communities from Mid Atlantic Ridge, Atlantic Ocean - 354-166 | ecosystem: Environmental > Aquatic > Marine > Hydrothermal vents | place: Atlantic Ocean: Mid...
TGAAAAAGATTTTCTGGTTTACAGTCTGTTACAGAACCTACATCTAAAACCAAAGTTTTATCCTTTGTAATGCTTGGCATGAGCGTTGCAAGTGCTGGTTTTTTGATGCCAGGTATTCTTCCTATACGCAAGGTGGCTGCTGTCATAGTAGCCCCTGAATGCCCAGCAGAGAGTACACCATTAGCTTTCCCTTCACGTACAAGTTCAACTGCCTTGTAAATGGAAGAATCTTTACGTTTGAGTGCATCTGTTGCTGAGTCAGACATAGCTATAACGTCTGAAGCTTCTTCAAATTCAACTTTGTCTACATAATATTGGGGGAGGAATTCTAATATTTCTTCTTTTACGCCTACAAGTATAGGCAAGAATTTTTTTTCGTCTAGTGCTTGAATCACACCTTCTATAATAGGTTCAGGACCAAAGTCCCCACCCATTGCGTCAATCGCAATTCTAATCATTGTGATTACTTTTCAGTTTTTTTGTACTCACCAGTAGTCATATTCATGTGGTGAGGCATTCTCCATGTTCCATCTGCATCTTTAACAGGCATTGGTAATGTCAACTTGTAATGTGTTCTTCTTTTTGCTGCTCTCGTGTGACTCACACGTCTCTTAGGTACTGCCATTTTAAATCCTTTTTTATTGCTAATTTGAAGTAGAGCAAAGCTCCACTTCACGCTTATGTCCTCATCGGACTGCTCACAACGCTAGCGTTGTCATTCCTATATCAATATTCTATCTCAAACTCTTCATCATTTCCGTCACATTTGTTACAGTAATGGTAAGAACTTTCTATTGAAGTAATTTCGCTCTCTAAGATGTACAAAAGGTCTATTTTGCCATCTAAAAACTCAATTATATCTAAATCATCTTTATCTTCAGAAACCAAGTCACTTAGCTTCAGTCTTAACTTTCCATCCATGTCATAACTGTAAGTTTCGCCACATCTATCACAATCTAAGTTAATACATCCATTAAGTGTTGCATCTAAAGTTACTTGATGATAGCCACTTTTTTGTAAAGTTCCCTCAAGTGCCACACCTTTTGAAGAAAGTTCAATAGGTTTGGCTGTGGAATTTATCTTATCAAATACAATAGTCATAAGGAGTACTCCTTGCTATAAACTTATACTATTTACGATAATTCTCTTTGTGCAAAAAAGAAATTAATTTCATTTGTTGCATTTTCAACAGAGTCAGAACCATGCACAGCATTCGCATCAATACTGTCTGCAAAGTCAGCTCTAATAGTGCCTTTATCTGCTTCTGCAGGGTTTGTTGCACCCATAAGGTCTCTGTTTGTTTGCATTGCATTGTTACCTTCAAGTACAGTCACTACTACTGGACCAGAAATCATAAATTCTACAAGGTCTTTAAAGAAAGGTCTTTCAGCATGAATCGCATAAAATGCCTCTGCATCTGCTTGTGAAAGTTGTATCTTTTTTGTTGCTGCAATTCTAAGGTTTGCCGCTTCAAATCTAGCCAAAATTTGACCTACTACATTTTTTGCTACTGCATCTGGTTTTATGATTGATAATGTTTGTTCCATATTTAATTCCTAATGGGGATTATTTTACTTCTAACTACTAGAAATTAGAGAGTATTTGGGCGAAATTTTATCTGAAAAATTATTAAAATATGTTTAAGGTTTTTGAAGTTGTAAGTATATAATAAAGACTACCAAGTGGTAGTCTTTGGAAAGTAGTGAAGATTAATCTTCTACTACATTCTTTCTAGCTGCTCTGTCTTCAAGAGAAATATCATCTCTAGTTGGCATGATAGCATCTGCATCATTCATAACATAGTTTTCACCATCAATGTAGTTTCCACCTGCATAGTATTCTTTGTGATCTGCTGTAAAAGGCATATCCCATGTGATACAACCTTCAGTTGGACAAGCTTCAGCACATGCTGGAGAATCAAAGTGATCTACACACTCTACACATTTATCAGGATATACATAGTAGTATTCCTCACCTGTTGGATTATCATCCTCATCTACGATTGCCTCTACTGGACATTCATCAATACATGCCGCACAGTTGATACAAGTATCACCAATAATTACTGCCATTTTATTTCCTTTATAGTTGATATACTCAAACTATAGCAAAAAAAATTAAATAAACCTTTAATCTAAAGACTATTTTTATTATTTTTACATCTATGCTCTTTTTACCAACACACAATTGTATTGATAATAAATATTATCTTAAATTCCTAAATACTTTTTTATGTCATTTACACGTGTCTTTTGTTCCCAAGTAAAGTCCACATCTTCTCTACCAAAATGCCCATAGGCCGCTGTTTTCTTGTATATAGGTCTTAGTAAGTCTAATTCTTTCATAATGCCTTTAGGTGTAAGATCAAATAATTCAGAGATACATTCAGAAATTTTCTCCTCATTCACATGAGCTGTGTCATGTGTATCTACATAAATAGATACTGGTTTTGCTACACCTATCGCATAAGCTATCTGTAAAGTTACTTTTTCACATGCTCCAGCTGCTACAAGGTTTTTAGCTACATATCGTGCGGCATAAGCAGCAGAACGGTCGACCTTTGTAGGATCTTTCCCAGAAAATGCTCCTCCTCCATGAGGGCAAGCACCGCCATAAGTGTCTACAATGATTTTTCTACCCGTAAGCCCAGCATCCCCTTGAGGACCACCAATAACAAAACGTCCTGTTGGGTTGATATGATAAATGATGTCCTCATGCATAAGCTCTTTTGGAATCACTGCTTTTATCACTTCTTCAAGTACAGCTTTTTGCACTTGTTCTAAACTTACATTGTCATGATGTTGAGTGGAAACTACTATAGTGTCTATGGAGACTGGTTTATCATCTACATATTTTACTGAAACCTGTGCTTTCCCATCTGGACGTAAAAAAGGAACTGTACCATTTTTACGTACCTCTGCAAGTTTCGCTGTGATTTTATGAGCTAGAGAAATAGGCAAAGGCATAAGCTCGGGTGTTTCTTTACACGCATACCCAAACATAAGTCCTTGGTCCCCTGCTCCTATCTCTCCATCGGCTTGGTCAACTCCTTGGTTGATATCTGGGCTTTGTTCCCCTATACCATTAAGTACACCAGCTGAACGGTAGTCAAAACCAAACTGAGCATCTGTGTACCCTATCTCTTTTATGACCTCTCTTGCTATCTCTTGCATAGGTGCATACGCTGTTGTTTTAAGCTCCCCTGCAATAACACAAAATCCATTACTTACCAATGTTTCGCAAGCTACTCTAGCCTGTGGGTCACGTTCGATAATATAATCGAGTATGGCATCTGAAATTTGGTCAGCCATTTTATCGGGATGACCTTCGGTTACTGATTCACTTGTAAATATATAGTCTTTTGACATTCTATATTCCTTTGACAAATTTGTTCGCTGTCACTGAACTTAAAGAAATATCTTGAAAGATACTTGTTTAAATTCAATTATCTGGCTTCGACAAGTTCAGCCACCTTATGCACTAAGTTCACTGAGCCTGTCGAAGTGCTACACAATCTTTTTTGCTAATTGTTCTGGTAATAAACCTAAACTCTCTTCTACTAATTTTGTATTGCCATGTGTAATAAAGGCATCCTCATACTCAAAAGATGTGAGTGCCACATCTTGTATATGGTTTTCACTCAAACATTCAAGTATCGCGGATCCTACTCCAGCACGTTTTGCAGAATCTGAAAAAACAAACCATTTTTTATATGTTTTACTTAAGTCTATAAGCATATTTTCATCTAGGGGCTTCACAAAACGTAAATCTAAAATAGCTATTTCTTCTTCTAAATACTTTGCTGTTTGTTCTGCACGTCCCACACCATTACCATATCCTATAAAAAGTATCTCTTTACCTTCTTGCAACAAAATAGATTTTCCTAACTTATAAGGGACACTTTCTCTATCCTCTGCCAAAAAAGCACCCCTTGGGTATCTAAATGCACAAGGATGGGTATAGTCTTTAGCAAACTCCATACATAGTCTCATAGTTGTGTCATTATAAGGTGCTAACATAGTCATATTTGGTATGCCTCTAAGATAGGCTATATCAAAAGCACCTTGATGCGTTTCTCCATCTTCCCCAACGATGCCCGCTCTGTCCATTGCAAATGCTACACCTAAATCCATCAATGCAATATCGTGGATTACTTGATCATATCCTCGTTGTAAAAAGGTTGAATAAATAGTACAAAAAGGTTTAAAACCTTCTTTTGCTAAGGGTCCCATGGAAGTTACTGCATGTTGCTCTGCTATAGCAACATCCCAAAAACGTTCAGGATATTTCTCAATAGCAGCTGACATACCTGTACCTGTAGGCATTGCTGCAGTGACCCCTACAACTTTATCATCTTTATTTGCTAAAGAGACTAAGGTTTCAGAAAATATAGCAGTTGCCGCTTTGGCTCCTGCTTTTTTTGGTGCAACTCCAGTTTTAAGGTCAAAGGCAGACACACCATGCCAATGCTCCTTAGTACCTTCTGCAATCTCGTAACCCTTCCCTTTGGTTGTTTGCGCATGGATAATAACTGGTTTTCCTAATGCTTTAGCTACTTCCATTGTCTCAATAAGTGTTTCTATATTATGTCCATCCACTGGACCTATATATTCTATGCCCATCTCTTCAAAAAGTATACCTGGGGTAATAAGTTTAAAAGATTCTTCAAATCTTTTTGCCATATAAGAAGCAGACTCAGGTAAATGTTCAAGTACTTTTTCTACCTTTCCTTTAAATCTCTGGTAAAAAGAACCTGCCATGGTTTGAGAAAGTAATTTTGAGATAGCCCCTATGGGTTTTGCTATACTCATTTCATTGTCATTTAAAATAATGACAACTGGATATTTTTTATCTCCAAGTTCATTCATGGCTTCATACACCATGCCAGCAGACATAGATCCATCGCCGATGAAAGCAACAGGTACTCTATCTTCCCTTTTAAGTCCAATCGCTTTTGCCGCACCCACTGCCAAGGAGATAGAAGTAGAAGAGTGTCCCGCTACATAATAATCATATTTGGATTCTGTAGGTTTTGTATATCCACAGATACCTTCAAACTGACGTAAAGTAGAAAAATCATCCCACCTTTGCGTCATTAACTTATGCGCATACGCTTGATGGCTTACATCAAAAATAAAAGGGTCTTTTTCTACATCAAAAACCTTATGCATAGCTACGATTAAATCTGTTGCACCCATAGTGGAAGAGAGATGCCCACCGTTTTTGCTTACTGTTTCCAATATCTTTTTTCTAATGTCTTCAGCTAAGATATCGAGCTCTTCTATAGAGCATTTTTTTACATCAATCATTTACCACTCATTTGCTTTAAATATTCGTTCAATAATTTTTTAGAAAAAGAAATCTGAGCATCTTCATAAGGAAGACCTAATGAATCTGCTATATTCTTTAACTCTTTTTTGCTTACACTTTTGCTCACTTGTTTCATACTCTTATATTTTATAGTAGCAGGCATCTCTTTAGGTTGGATGAAATTTTGTAAATTAAAAGGTCTTACCTCTACTTGAGAACTTTTTACTACTTTAACCTTTTTCAAGCGATGACCTCAGTAAAGTGTTTAAAAAATGTATCATTTTGTTTTTGTGTTCCTATGGTTATACGTATAGCATTCATACCATACGAAGTCAAATTACGAATAATAACACCTCTTTTTAAGAGCGTATCTGACACCTCGGTAGCATCTATATTTTCGGGGAATAAATACGTAATAAAGTTCGTATAACTCTCAATGTACCTAAATCCATTGTCATCTGCAAAATGCTCATAACGCTTAATCTGTTCTTGATGCAAGGCTATAGATTCATCAATAAATGTATCGTCTTTACACGCTTCTATGGCAGATGCCAATGAAAGTGTAGAGATATTAAATGGTGGACGCATCTTATAAAGCTCTGAAATCAACTCTTTCTGTGCAATACCATAACCTACACGCATGCCTCCCATACCATAGGCCTTAGAAAAGGTACCTAAGTAGATAACATTGGAAAACTGCATAATATCACTTGGCGTGATAGCATAGCGTTTATCCTTTGCTGAGGCATACTCCATATAAGCACCATCAACTACCACAATAGTATCATCACTAATGGCACGAATGATTCTCATCACTTCCTCTTTAGATGTTGCGTCACCTGTAGGGTTATTGGGTGTACAGATGTAGACTATCTTTGGTTTACGCATCTCATAGGCTTCCATAAACTCGTCATATTTATGTTCATATGACATCGTGCGAAGTACCTTTGCACCCATTTGTTTTGCATAAATCTCATACATCGCGAAGGTTACAGCCGACATAAGCACAGAAGCATTTTCATCTAAAACTGCTCGTGAAATAAATTCCAATACCTGGTCAGACCCTGCACCAATAATAATATTTTCATCTTTTACATCAAATTTTAATGCCAATGCATTTTTAAGTTCAAACATCGAATCATCTGGATACAAATGTGCTTTGGCTGCGTTGTCAATAATAGCTTTTTGTACAGCAGACGATGTGCCTATCGGGTTTTCATTTGATGCTAGCTTTACAACATCTTTAACATCTATCCCAAATTCACGTACCACTAACTCTATGGGTTTCCCCGCCTCATACGTTTTTATATCTCTTAGTACTTTGTTAAATCGTATCATTTTTAGTTTCTACTTTTAAATTTTTATACATCATCAGTTTCCTTAACATAAGAACCCAATACTTTTATCTCATCTTTATGTGTCTGCAAAATAGGTTTAAGAATATCATTGTCTTTATGCCCATGACACTCTATAAAGAACACAGACTCCCCGCCCACAATATGGGACTTTATTTTGGTTAAGTTCACATGTGCTTCTTCAAAGTGGTTTAAGAAATTAACCAATGCTCCAGGCGTATTAGAAAGCCTTACAAGCATAGATGTTTTGTCATTTCCAGAAATAGCATTTTCAAAATCAGAAATAATAAAAAACCGTGTTCTATTATTAGCATTGTCTTCTACATTATCAAAACGTATAGGGATATTATACAGTTTCGCCGCAATAGAAGGACAAAGTGCAGCAGCCTTTTCATCTTCAGAAGCTAATCTTGCTGCTTTTGCGGTAGACTCTACAGGCACCAACTCTGCATTATCTAAGCCTAAGTCTTGTAAAAATTTACGACATTGTCCAAATGCAATATCTTTAGAATACACTTTTGTAATTTTCTTATAATCTTCACATAGTGTGGCAAATGCAAAATGCACATCTATCATCTCTTCTGCAATGATTTTTAAATTATATTTATCAAGGCAATGAATGGTATCACTCACAATACCATTAGAAGAGTTTTCTATAGGGATTACCCCGAACTTAGCAGTACCTTTTTGTACCGCTCTGAAGATTCCTTCTATCGCGGATATAGGAAGATACTCCGACATAGATCCAAATTTATTCTCAGCTGCTTGATGTGTAAAACTTGCCTCTGGTCCTAAATATGCCACACCTTCTGGTAATTCTAGGTTTCTCGAAACTGCAAACATTTCTAAAAAAAGTGCATCTATGGCTGCATCAGTAAGTTTACCACCCATCTTTTTATTTTCTTTTTTTAGACGATTTAAAATATCTTTTTCACGTTCAGGTCTATAAACAGGTGCCCCAGTAGTGTGTTTTAGTTCTCCCACTTGATGTACAAGTTCCATACGTTCATTATAGAGCTTTAAAAGTGTACCATCTATGTTGTCTATTTTAGTTCTTAAATCATCTAAAGTCATTTTTAAGCCTTATTGCTTTAAATACTCAAGTTCTAAACGTACTTGGTCATTGTACGTTTCTCTTGCACGTATTAGTCTGTCTTTTCCATTTTCTATCGCTACTTCTGCTGGTTTTGCACGGGTATTATAGTTACTTGCCATGGTAAAACCATAAGCACCTGCTGAATAAATCACCAATAAGTCATTATGCTTTAATACTGGTAAAGGGACATCTTTGCCAAAGAAATCTCCACTTTCACAGACTGGACCCACTACATCTCCTAATGACTTTTCTCCTTCTACATCTACTGCTTCTATTTTATGATAGGCATCATACAAACTTGGACGAATAAGGTCATTCATCCCACCATCTACAATAACAAAACGTTTTCCATCATTGTTTTTTTCATATAACACTTTCGTGAAAAACAACCCTGCATTTGCTACCATGTAACGTCCTGGTTCACAAAGCAGTGTGACATCAAGACCTTTGGTTGCTTGAAATATAGCTTGCGTATAGTCAGTTGCCGATATAGTCACTTCATCATCATACACTACCCCAATGCCCCCACCTACATCAAAGAACTTAATGTCTATTTTGATTGCTTTAAGTGAACGTACCAAATCTGCCACGATTTGAGCTGATTCACGAATGGGGTCAAGTTTAGTCAGTTGTGAACCAATATGAAAGTGAATACCCACTGGGTTTAAAAATTCAGACTTATTCGCATAGATATACATACGCTTTGCCATGTCTATCTCTACACCAAATTTATTTTCATGTAAGCCTGTTGAAATGTATGGATGGGTTTGCGGGTCAATGTTTGGATTGACGCGGATAGAAATACGTGCTTCTTTGCCAAGCTCTTTTGCCACTAGCTCTACACGTTTCATCTCAGCTTCACTCTCAAGATTGAGCATCAATATATCTTTTTGTAATGCCTCACGTATCTCATCATCACGTTTTCCTACACCTGAGAAAATAATCTTATATTTATCTACTCCTGCGGTGAGTGCTCGATTGACTTCACCGATGCTCACACAGTCTGCTCCAGCACCTAGTTTTGCTAAATGTGCAATGACTGAGAGGTTAGAGTTTGCTTTTACTGCATAATTGATGATTGATTTTTTGCCTGAAAAAGCTTCTTTAAGTGTTGTATATCTATTTTCAACATAATCAAAATCATATATATACAATGGCGTACCATACTTCTCCACAAGTGCTTTAGCATCAATCTTCATATCTCTTATCCTCTATATATTTATAGTGATTTTATCTAAAAATGACTAAGAGCGAGCTAGAGCAGCATAACACTTCATATCTTGACTATTGTCAAGACTATGTACTCCCTACTAAGGTAGAATCACAGCATATAATCTATAACGAGGAATAAAAATGAAAATAAAAACTGTAGTCATCACTGGTGGTTTTGAAGGAGGACATGGAGATAATGACTTTGTCGATCTTCATTGTGAATTTAAGTTTGATAATGGTGAAGTTTTAAATGAAACTGTTGAAAATTTTCCTTATTCTCCATCTACAAAAAATGTATGTTTTGATTTATTAGAAGATGACATATTTGAAATAGTTGAAAAATTAAACCTAAACGATAAGGAAAAGAGACTCCTCTCTCTAGCAAGTCGAGATGCACTTGAAAGACTTGTTTATAAAGTTTGGAGAACAGAAGGAAGTATTTAAGCTAAACTTTTTTCATCAGTAAAATAGACATACATTGCGTAGCTCCACAACAATACAATAGGGGCTATAGTAGCTAGTTCTGGAGAAAGTACGCCATTTGCTCCTATTTGTCCTAAACCAAACAATATACCCCAAATAACAAAGGTAACACCCAAAGAAAGTGCTATCACAGCTCCTATACTCATCATTCTTGCATGGAAAGGCAACTTGAAAAATAAGATGAGTAATAGTGCCAAGGAAAAGAGAGGAACCACTACTTTATCATAAAGAGATGCACGTATTTTTTCAGAATTTAAATTTTGTTTTTCCAAAAGCTTCCATGTATGGTATGCATCTATGATGTTAAGTGCCTTACCTTCATGGAGTGACTCTATAATTTTAGGTTTGTACCCTTTTAGAGTCTTTATACTTTTCTCATGTGTCACAGTATACTTTCTTAATACACCTTGTATATAATTATGGGTTTTGATAGTCGCATTTTGTGCATCCCATTCATTTCCGTTAAATACTGTTGTAGACGCATGTATAGTCGAGCGTACTTGGTCTCCTTGTACCCTAAAGATAGTCATATCTTGAATCTTCTTTTCTATAGGATCTAACTTATGTATATACACAAAGGTGTCATTATATTTAAAAAAAAGATCATTCACATCATAGGTATGTAATTCATTTTTGAGTAAAGCCGCTGCTTTATTTTTAGCGTAAGAAAACTCTGTTGTATGCAAAAAAGTAAATATCCCATACGTAAACACTGCAACTATCATCAAAGGGATTAGTAATCTTTTTTTACTATAACCAAAAGCATGCAAAGCCCCCATGGTATTGTTTTTAACCAATGCAAGTTTGCTCATAATGAGGGCAAATACTATGGCTAAAGGATACAGTAGACCCAATGCTTCTTGCCACATATAAAAGATATAGAGTATTTTATAGTTCCCTGACACATCAAGTTGTCCTATGTGCTGAAAGTAGTCTATAGCAGCAAAAGCAAAAGCTAGACCAAAAAGAATGGAAAAAAGGTTTTTTATATAGTGCTTCGTAAGATAAAAAAAATGCAGTGATGGCATAAAAGAGCGTATCACTTTAAGCCTTCTATAGATTTTAGACTATACTTTGATTTTACAGATGTGAGTGTTTCGTTCAACAATGCGGTACATGACTTCGTAATATGATTGACCAATACATCTAAGTCTTCTGACTCTTCTTTAGAAAATGCATGCAATACATAGTCAGCCACTTGTGACCTATGTTCAGGCTTAGCAACACCTACTCTCACACGTATATACTCTTTCCCTAGAAGTGCATCTATAGACTTTAAACCATTGTGCCCACCATGTCCACCACCTTTTTTAAAACGCAATGCACCAAACGGAAGGTCTATATCATCATGAATCACAATAACATCATCAAGTTCAATTTTGAAAAATTGCTTCACTGGTAAAACTGATTTGCCCGAAAGGTTCATAAAAGTATTGGGTTTTAAAAAAAATGAATTGGCTGAGCGATAAAGTTGCCCATGAAAAGAAGTTTTTGATAGTTCTCTAGCTCCAAAATTACTAACAAGTTTGTCAATAACTTTGAAACCAATATTATGTCGTGTATCTTCGTATTGTGATCCTGGATTACCTAGACCAACAAATAGTGTCATAATCTCTTACTTAGATTTTATCACACCACAGATAGCAACATCGAGTCTATCCATTAATTTGCATTTATCAGGGGTCTCTATATCTCTTATAAGTATAGAATCATCTCTGTTTAAACCTTCTACATCAAGATCAAATTTAGCAGGCATGTCTTCAATAGCCCCTCTTACTTTTAATCTTTTTTTAGAAATAACAAGTACACCTTTATTTTTAAGACCGATAGGTGTTCCATGCGTAATTACTGGGACTAAAAAATCTGTTACTTGTCCAGGGACTGCTATTCTCAAATCTACATGCACTACTTCGCCGTGTACAGGGTGTAGTTGATACTCTTGAATCACTACATTTAACTCTTTGTCCCCTACTTTTACTGGGAATGCTAGGCTCTCCTTATTTCTCACTGCTCTTACAAACTCACCACGTTTAAACGCTGCTTGAATGTTCTCTACACCATTGGCATAAAGGTT
>Ga0256839_1005591_pt1 | contig 11522 bp, 10 predicted proteins | sample 354166metaG_FD_185968 | JGI IMG/M metagenome (GOLD analysis project Ga0256839, IMG submission 185968) | Hydrothermal vent microbial communities from Mid Atlantic Ridge, Atlantic Ocean - 354-166 | ecosystem: Environmental > Aquatic > Marine > Hydrothermal vents | place: Atlantic Ocean: Mid...
TTCATTGAATTTTCCGCAAAGACCGGATAATTTTCATTCAGCTTAACATTATAACTTATTCAATAGTTCTTATCCAATGTTACGTCCCACGGACGGATTGCCAGGACTGCGTCAAGATAACAGGTGAGTGTCTCGGGAAAATAAATCTTAATGCAATGCTGCATAAGCGGACTCTCCCCCTCCGGTTTATGCAGCATTAAGGTCAAGTCCGGTGGCTGGTTATCTTTTTTTTATTTATATGAAATTTAAATTTCGATGCAGTATGGCGCAATTTCTTGTCAGCGGTCCTTAAAGGTATGTTTGTCAACAGTGAGGAGGCCGATAAGTGAACATCAATAAGACCGATTCCGATACCCTTAAGTTTTTTATGTTCAATAAATGCAGGTATTTCGTCATGCTCTGCAACCGGAGTCTGGGGAAGAGCTTGGAGTCCGGATCACACTATCATGATGGCACGGTGCTCATGCTAATCGCAATTGTATTTTGATGCCCGACTTATTTTTCCTGCCGTCCCAACATGTCTGGGTTCATCCCCACGTATGTGGGGAACACTGCATGGTTTTATATGCCGCGGCAAAGTCTTCCGGTTCATCCCCACGTATGTGGGGAACACGGTAAGGAAAGTGTCCTGGTTGAACAAGTCAACGGTTCATCCCCACGTATGTGGGGAACACGTGTCCGCAACGGTCTTGACGGCATCGGCATCCGGTTCATCCCCACGTATGTGGGGAACACCGCGGGGTATTGTGGGTCGCAATCGCCTATTACGGTTCATCCCCACGTATGTGGGGAACACCGCGAAAGAGAGTCTATCATTTCTTTAACTCTCGGTTCATCCCCACGTATGTGGGGAACACATTCCCGCAGTTGATGCAGGAGATTGCTCCCGCGGTTCATCCCCACGTATGTGGGGAACACACAAAGGAGCCCTGAATATCTGCGTGTAGTTTCGGTTCATCCCCACGTATGTGGGGAACACTCATACGAATGGCCTTGGAGCGTTTACGCTGGCGGTTCATCCCCACGTATGTGGGGAACACCACTCTTCCCCGACTTGGAAGAACTATACTGTCGGTTCATCCCCACGTATGTGGGGAACACAATCAAACTCCTGCTGCGCGTCAGCAGTTTCTCGGTTCATCCCCACGTATGTGGGGAACACTTTCGGATGGAGGTAATCCGGTGGATAGGAGCCGGTTCATCCCCACGTATGTGGGGAACACACGAATTCCTGGAATGCCTCATCCTGCATGGCCGGTTCATCCCCACGTATGTGGGGAACACAACTGCACGACAAAGTCAAGGCGCTGGAGCTGCGGTTCATCCCCACGTATGTGGGGAACACCTGCATGCAGGCGTTGATTTCGCTCGTCATAACGGTTCATCCCCACGTATGTGGGGAACACTGTACCACGTGTATTTTCTCATCCTCATCCTCCGGTTCATCCCCACGTATGTGGGGAACACCGGGGTTCCTGCGTTGCGGCGGTGTCAATGGCCGGTTCATCCCCACGTATGTGGGGAACACTTCCTCCTTCTTTCCTAATATCATCGCCCCCTCGGTTCATCCCCACGTATGTGGGGAACACACGAATTCCTGGAATGCCTCATCCTGCATGGCCGGTTCATCCCCACGTATGTGGGGAACACGCTTTGCGAAGCCCTGGACAAGGTTAACATGCGGTTCATCCCCACGTATGTGGGGAACACACACCCAGGACGTGGGCTCCGTAGAGCCTGTCCGGTTCATCCCCACGTATGTGGGGAACACCCAGAATAAGGTCGTTCCAATTTCCGAAAATGACGGTTCATCCCCACGTATGTGGGGAACACTTTTGAAGGGCATAAAGCAGATAACATACAGACGGTTCATCCCCACGTATGTGGGGAACACATCCAGCCGAAGGTTAAAGAACGGTATGTCATCGGTTCATCCCCACGTATGTGGGGAACACTCTTGTTTTAACCCACTGTTTTTACGTCAGTTTTCAAAGAGCAGTATATCTACCAACAAAATCATCATAAAAAAGACCCAATCATCCAGGGGAATTGTTTCTCCCTTTTTCGGGCAAAAATGACACCAGCTTGATACCGTCCATCTCCGTTGGAGTTCTCCTGTTTCGCCCCCACGTCATAAAATCGTACCCGGACTCGGTATTGGTGCTCCATGCCATGACCGCATTGCCATCATCAATTCCTTTGATTATGTGATCCCATATCATCTCGCGAACACGCCGGGAGACTTTTCCTATATAAACTCCGGCACGCACTTCAAGCAGCCATATTGCAAGCCGGCCGCGCAGGCGCGCAGGCGCGTTTTCAACCACGATGACCAACATCGCCTATCCCTCCCTTGTTTGGAATAGCAGTCTCCACAGCCTCTGCATGAGTCCCTGGAACCGGCAATCCGCCAGCAGACAGGACTTCTTCAATCATCGGTATTATACGGTGCAACAGTCGTGATTGACGGAATACGTCCCTGCACGCAAGCCTGACTTCGCGCTCCGGCTCTTTTGGTTTTTTTGATGCGATTCTGAAAGCCACGGGAACGACGGTGTCAAATTTGAAAATATCGGCTATATCATAAACAAAAGACTGCGGCTTGCCTGTGTGGATAAAACCCACGGCAGGCGCGTAACCGGCCGCAAGTATCGCCGCTTCACAAATGCCATACAGACAGGCCGTCGCTGAACTCAGGCAGCGATTGGGGATGTCCCCGCTGCCCCATTTGTTGTAATCATAATTGCGCGACTTCCATTCAACCCTGTATTGTCTGGCGAACAACTCATACATCTTGCGTACTCTCACGCCTTCGATCCCGCGCAACTGCTCAACGCTTCTTTTTGCGGGTGGAGCTTCCTTGAACCGCAATGCGTACATTTTCCGGACGATCTTTAAACGCGCTTCATCATCAAGGGCAAGTTTTGCCTGGTAGAGCAGCCTGTCCGACCGTGCGCCCCCGGGCTGGCCCGATGCATACAGCCTGACACCGGCCTCCCCGATCCAGACAAGCAATGTGCCGACTCTTGAGGCAAGCGTAACGGCTGCATGTGAGACTCTCGTCCCCGGCTCAAGCATGAGGCAAGCCACGCCTCCAAGTGGAATATGAGTCCGGACTCCGGTTTTATCAACGACTACAAAAGCTCCGTCAAGGACGTCGATATTGCCTTTCTCAACATAGACAACGGAAATCCTGTCCTTGATCGGTATCGGCCTTAACGGCGGAAGAATCGGTTCGATCATTTCATTTCTCTCCTTCCCATCCCTTTTCGTCTCTCACGTTCAGGGCGGTCCGTACGGGAACCTACACATCCGGGTTCGCCTGTCTATTATGCGACATTAAGGTTAAGGCTCTATACCCGTCTCACCAACATGAGCCCGCAGCCGAAGGCCTTCGCAGGACCGATGCCCTTAAAAAGGACAGCTATGACTTTACCGGGGTCTTTTACTCTCAATACACCATCAAAATCAACAGAGCTGAAACCGGCCGTCTTTCCTTTTTTCGGCAAATGATGCCAACGGTAACTCTCGGCCTGAAATTTCAGGCGATCTCCTTTTTCATCACGAATCAATTCAAATCCATTGGCTTCCGCCTTGTTAAGAAGCCATTTTTCGAGGTTCTTATCCATATAGGCTTTTAAGGCCATGGCAAGTTGCCTGTTAATTTCAGGTTCCCGGGCATATCTAAATCGTTCATTTTCATTTATTACGGCCTGCAATTTGTCTCTAACTTGCCGATTGCCTGATGAATTCACAGCATCTACAATGTTCTTTTTCAATTCAGACTTCGTGCCGGTTCCGTGAAGCCCCAGCATAGACGACAGCTCAAGAAGCAAATTTCGCTGTGAATCCATCACTACGTCATGACGGACTGAATTTTTTCTGCCGGCACACTTTCTGGCTATCACGGGATTCGCCCTCAGCTTGAACGCCAGTGTGTCACCTGGCCGGAGCTTTGGGGAATAGACTTTTGTTTCAACCTTCAGCAATGGGTCATCCACTGCAGGGCGTTCTTCTGAGACAAGATAAAAGATCGGTTCTCCTTTGACGCCGCTTTGGACTCCAAGCTGTTCTCTCGCGATTTCCTCCCTGTATAGAAACGACCGGATGTTTCTATTGGGAAATAAATTCCACAGTAATTGATGTATGCCGTACGCATTCCCCTGAATAAGACGATGCAATTCGGAAGACTGCTGGATTTTCGTTCTGATTCTGACTTGCGAAAAGTACATTATTGCTTCTCCTTTATGTACAGATTTTCCGGTCTTTGCACAAACTGCCAGCGGCTGCGTGATAAAGGCTGGTCATGACGCGTCAGTACCTGTTGCGGCTTCAGGTCAGCATCATCCCCTTCCCAGTAATATCTCACCGGCTCCCGGCCTGCGGACAGCCATCGCTCGTCTTCCTTTGAAAAAAACGCTACCACTCCGCTTTTTTCAGTCAGCCGGCCATGACATCTTCCGCCGGAAAGCTCGTTTTTCACCTGTTGCATTGTCCTGCCGGACAGATAGAGAGCGCCGAAAGAATACCCATCGAGAACCTGCATGAAACTATCGCCCGACCTGATGCATGGATTAAGAGGAGCTGCGAGCGGACAGGATTTACGACCGAGATACAGGTGAAACCTCGGTTCACGCAGATGTTCCGCAAGCATGGCTAATGTATATGGAGCCTGATCGAGAGGTTTTACGGCAACAAGAGATAATGCATCACAACGGTATTCGCGGCTGGAGAGTATTGTCCCAAAGTGATCAGGCTGCGATTTTCCGATCAGAATCTCATCGCGGCGTGTACGGAATACGCCCCTGAATGTTGAATCCGGAACCTGAGTTGTATGGTAATCACGCAACAACTGTCCTGTGCTGAGGACTTTAACTGCAAACCGGTAACCATCTGCCAGCGCCTGGTGTTTCTGTTCCTCGTTCCGTCTTATTCCGAGAGAAGCAGCCAGCAGGCCAAGCAATGCTGATTTGCCTGGATACACAGCCGTATGCCGGGATTCACCAACCGCGATTTCCCCCCAGCTTGCCAGGGGACCGTATAATCTGAATAACAAATAATCCATAAGTCCCCCCTATCCAGTCACAAAGTTCAGTAAATCATTAATGGTGCCCTCACCGGTAGATGCATTTATGGAACACCTGTCGTCCGCACAGCTCCCGTATACCTTGTCCATATTCTCCATCTGCATAGTAAGAGCGGCTATCGAATCTTTACAATAATTCTCTCCGGTGACAGGTTTAAGAAAAGCCACGGACAGAGACCTTGGCTGCTGATTTCCTTTTTCAGCCAACACATAACTGGCATATGCACGGGAAGCAAAGCTGTTCTGCTTACCCTGGGGGGCAACTTTTACGGCTGCTTCAACAAGCGCTCTTATCGTTTTATTTGCTAATTCCTTATCACCTCCAAGGTTTTCATTAAGCAATTCACGGTTGATACAGACATAGGAATAAAAGAGTCCGGCAGCAAATCCGGTTTCCCCGATGTGGGCGGCTCCTGCATCATCACTACCGTCATTAAGATCATCGACGGCTGTAAAATAATCATCTTCTATTGCTACCGGATGTACGCTGATTGAATGGGCCACCTGGCAGGCAGCTTCAACATTATAGGCAGGAGCAGAGGCAAGCATACGTCCAAAAAGGGCAATATCAACAGCACTCACCTTTTTACGCAACAAGTTCAGCTCATCACTGTCCGCACCCTTCTTCCTATCGGCAATTATGTCTAACAGCGCAGTAATTGCACGCTCCTCTTCAATATCAATAAATGCCAACTGCTCTATTTCCAGCTCAACCAACTCCTTCTTTTCACGCTCCTCCTTGCTTAGCTTTTCCAATTCGTCTTTATCTTTTTTGGAAAGTGTTTTAAGTTTGCCAAATACTTCTGCAACAGGTTTTGACCACTCAAGGGCTTGCTTATGATCAATTCCCTTTTCTTTCAGTTGATCGTATATTTTCAACCCCATTTCCTTTGTGCGGAACCCGATATGCCCTGACAATTCCTGCTCGAAGATTGAAGAAGTTCTCCATGCCCTTTTTAAACTCTGAGATGAAACACGAAGGCGGTCGACGCCGCCCATTTTTGCGGTCTTGGGCCTGCCGAGGTCGTCACGATTGAGATTTGCAGGCGGGTAAGAAGTCAGAAGGTGCAGCTGGATAAAACGTCCCATGATTTTATTCCTCCTTTTATAACGGATTAAGATTTTGGTAAATTTTTATAATAGTCAACAGCCCACGATACAGCCAGCCGTTTCACGGGTGTCCGGTCAACCCCATATTCGTACTCCTTCATCCAGTGAAGGATACCGTCGGACAGTGATAATACATTCACTGTGGCGTTAAGAAGATGAACCACCCGTCGCAAACACCTGAAGAACTCTTCGGGGTTGCGGCTTTTCTGGAGCTGTCCAAAGCGCAGTTCGCTTACTGCTGGTTTGTCAGTGCCCTCTTTACGGGAAGCCATCTGCGCAGCAAAGGATTTATCCTCCCGCGACTTCTTTACATGGGCAAGAGTGGCTGCTACCAATGCCGACGATTGCAATCTATAGCGGGTTGCCCATTCTTCCGGCATTCTTTGAAGAAAGCGGAAAAACGGTTGACTTAAAAGCACATCATCAGGAGTTTCTGCGCGCCGAAGCCTCGCCCTGTCGCCGTGTTTCTCATCCAATGAGCGCCACCACGCCAGTAAATTCCGGCGTTCATCGTCATCTTTGAGGTAAATATAATTCACTATTGTTCGTCCTCCTTTTCCGGTTTTGCTTTATCTGCCAAACTCTTCATGATTTTGCTGGCATAGAGTTGTTTTTGAAGTTTCAGCCTTGCTGCCGTTACACGTTTCATGTCCAGGTCTTCAGCAGGTGATTCCAACACCCATTCGTCAAACAACCGATAAGCAAGTGAACGAATGGATTTAAGCCACGTATCATACAATTCAGGCGGCGCTTGACGCTGACTCCCCGGTAATTGAGACAATCTCTCAAGAAGTTGATAAAACATATTCTCACTTTCTCGCCAAAACGGGATTGAAACAAAGCTCATGTCTCCTTTACTGTCTTTAGGTCCGCTAAACCAGGCTGCCTTGACTTGCGATTTGAGAGCTTCAGCAGTATCCCTCGCAGATTCAATTAATTCACTCACCCAGCCCATCATATTGTTCTGCTGATTCTTGTCTAATTTGAATAAAGGCATGGTATGGTCGTACCAGCAGCGAGCCTTCATGTTATCCATGTCGTATCCGAATGCCCATAATACCGGCAGATACGACCCGTTAATGTCTCTCGCCCGCTCTTCCAGATATTGCCTGACTACCTTGGCTGCCGAATCTCCTTTGGCTGTATCACTCAATACCAACCCTAACCAATGTTGATAACTGATCCTGCCACGCCGGCCTTTTATCGAGATGGGAGGTTTTTCTTTTTTCTTGTCAAAGAGATACGGCGTCAGCGGATGTATCCATTCACCCTCATAGTTGACTCCATACTTCCGAGTCGAATATTTTGTAACGAGTTGTTTGTCTTTTGCTCTGCATATATCGCAACCGCCATCTGTTTCATGATTGAATTTCAGCCGGATTCGCCGGGGCATTCCCCAGTAAACCTGCAGCTTGTGGACATCGGCAGGTCTTGTTTCCGAACCTTTCTTCTCCGAGGTCCGCGTGTCAGCCATCCAGGGGAATACATCCGACGATAAGACTGAAACGCTTGCCGTGAAGGATTCAGCGTCCAACACATTCAGCCAAAGTTTCTGCCACAAAGTAGATGCCTGTGCAGGTCTGACTAATGTCGTAACAGGACCTCCGCCCCTTAAACTAACGCGGTGTCCCCGACCACCTGACGGAGCATTGATCTGAAGAGTGAAAAGAGCCGTCGCTGCACAGCCATAGCACATCTTGTTAACGGTATTGCGTTTAATGAAGTGATCCGTGTTGTCTTTCAGTGTCTTGCCGCCGGGAAACTCCATCAGTAATGCAGCTATTGCTTTTTCCTCTCCTTTTCCAAGGTCAATATCCTGCATGAAAGCTGGGCCGTTAGTATTATCCAACACGAAAGCCGGGGCTATATTCATAAAGCTGGTGTTCAGTTTATCAGCATCAGGCATCTCTTCCCAGTATTCAAGCCAATCATCGTGATCTTCGGGAGCAAAACAAGTTTGAAGCAGGCCAATGAGAAACTGGTATAGTGCGCCCTGGAAGTCCGGCCTCGGCGCTTTAAGTTCTAATACCGGATTATCTTTCTCAGCGATCTGCCAGGGTGCAATTATGTCATCTTTCCCATCGGCCCTGACAACAGGCAACCATTTATCTTTAATCAGATTCATTCGCTTCCTCCTTATTAAGTCCCCAGCCCATGTATGGGTCATAATAGGGTTGAATTTCAGAAGTCAAGGGCAATACCTCCACCCATTTTAAAACCCGAACATCTTTTTTAAGTTCTTCGATATTATCTTGCAAGTCAGCGCTGATTTTCTCCCGAACCTTCTTCCATTCTCTTTCAGGCAGCTGGATCATGCTCTGCTCCCATGCAAAGTTTGGGACATCTGCATATGGTACAAGGTTGCCGCTGTTAATTTTTGCCAGCGCAACTGTGATGGTTTTATTTGATAACCGGGTTGGAATACGGGTCTCGTCAGCCCAACCTCCACTGCTTTCAGCACTTGCCCATGTATATCCCTTTGCCAAATCCAGAGCATTCAAACGCGCAAGACCGATCTTGCCGAATGCATCGCCTTCAGCATCAAGGGAACTTGAAAGCAGTTCTTCCGGGATTTCAGATTGTGCACGATCTCCGTATACATCATCTATCAATCGCCTCGCACCTGACGGCATCCTGATTGCCCCGGTTTTAATCAAACACCTCTGGGTAAGCCACATCCGACCTGAATGCCTGTACACTGCCTGCGTACCCGGCAGCTTGGCCTTGAGCCAGTCCGCTCCGGGAGACTCCGTCCATTCAGGCCCGAAAACATACAAAACCGCTTTCCCGCGCCTGTCGGTTGCGCCATGTCCGGAAAGCACGGCCCCGTCAATATCCCTTACATGCCGGTGCAAGCGGCCTGCACGCTGGATAAGAAGATCTATGGGAGCAAGGTCGGAAATCATAAGGTCAAAATCAATGTCAAGAGACTGTTCAACAACCTGAGTCGCGACTAAAACTCGCCCCTTCCGCTTTTCAGAAGAAGATGCCCTGACACCAAAACAATCAAGCGCATCATTCTCGATCCGCTGGCGGTCAATCATTGCGAACCGGCTGTGGAACAAAGCCAGTTTGGTTTTATCAATCCAAGGCTGCAGATAAAGTCGATCATAGGCCTTTCGGGCATCGCCTACTGTATTGCGCACCCAACAGACACACTGCCCTTTTTCTGCGGCAGCCCTTATTATTTTAAGAACATGTTCTTCTTCCGTCAGCAGCGATATATCCACATCCCGAACAACATCCCTTCGTGGTTGCAACGGGGTTTCACATCTGTCCTCTGAAGGCACATGCGTTGCAAGTGGATAGGGAGGTTCAGCATTAAGCGCCGGGGGTTCAATGCCTGCTCCGGCGCAAAAAGCATTAACGTAGTTTTCCCTCATATTCTGTGGTAATGTAGCTGAAAGAAGTATGACGCTTCCCCCCTGCCGGGCATGCGCCTCCAACAAAGTCTGTAACAATTGGTTCATATACGGATCATAGGAATGGACTTCATCAACTATCAGGATTTTCCGGGTCAGGCCAAGCAGACGCAGCGACTGATGTCTTGCCGGCAAAACACCCAACAAGGCCTGGTCCAGCGTCCCGATGCCGATCTCGGCCAACAGCGCCTTCTTGCGGCTGTCCGCAAGCCATGCGTTGCAATATGCACCGGCTGATAGTTCATCCTTATCGTAGTCTGTTCCTGTGCTGCTGCATTCATACAATCCTACCGAGTTCCGGAAGTCTTCAGACAATCCGCCGGCACTGTGCGCCAAAACCAAAGACGGTTTAACACCGTCTGCATAAAGTTTGCGGTAAGCTGTCCCTAATCGTTTATACATGGCATTAGCCGTTGCCATGGTGGGCAGGGCTACGTAAATTCCGTCTGCCGCGCCCTTTGACATCAGCCGGTGTGCCAGTCCAAGAGCAGCCTCGGTCTTTCCCGCACCGGTAATATCCTCAAGGATAAACAACTGCGCGTGATCACTAATCGTCACTCTCTCCGCCCATTGCTGAAGGTGTGTGGTTTTTTCAATAAAAGGGAAAAGATTCCGGATGGTTGTAAAGTTGCTCACCCTTGAAGGGATGAGGTTTGCCTTTTCAAGAATTTCGATACTCAGAGGCAGGGCGTATCTGTTCCAGTATGTTTCCAGTGACATTTCATCTGAATGATAATCGGAATGATCCAATCCTGAAGCAAGCCAGTCTGAAAACACAACAAGTCCGGCGAGTTGCCAGGATAACGGTTTAAGGTGTTTTTTAAAGTGATTATCACAAATCAATTCAAGATTAATACCTGAAAGAAACAATGCTGCCGTTTCTTTGAAATATAACCAGGCAGCATGTTCATCTTGTCCGGTAAAAAAATCTGCAACCAGAGTTGCAGCCACATCTTTTTTGGGTGGGACGCCATGATGTCCCGTTACAATTTCCATCCATGGGCTGAAGGCCCTCAGTATCTTCCGCAATTCAGCGTCTTTTGATTTATAACCCAATCCTCCTTCGTTAAACCAAAGCTCTTCTATTGTTTTGCGCCACAGAAGAAAACCAAGAGTATCATGTCGTTCCGTATACGGCATTTTGCTGCTGAAGGAAACGAGCTTGTTGGATAAGTTTGTCGCCCGGCTTTGAAAAGCCGTTGCAAATTTACCCATATCATGCAAGCTCAGGCAGAATGAAAACCACTTTTGCAACCATGAAGGGGCGGCGTGCAATTCACCTGCTATCCTGCGGCACAAAGGCTGCTCGATGTGCAAAAGGGAATATCCCACCGCCGCCACGTCCAGGCAATGATACGGAAGAAGATGATACAATCCCTCTTCCGTCGCCTTCCCCCAGTATTTACAATATGTTGGCATTCAACCGCTCCCCCGCGTAAAGCAATGCTGTCTCGTGCATTGCAACTATGTCCTAAGCCGCTGCTCAAGGTATATTACATTCCAGAACGCTTTTATGCCGCTTTTTTGTACGTGGACATGCAGAGAGACTTGCTGCCGGAGGCATAGGATTATCCGTCTGCGTTCAAAAGTCTTGTTCATGGAAATTATAAATTATTCAGGCCTGTCGGGCAAGGAAAATTTCAGACCGACAGCTCGCCAGGCGGAGAGGTTGGAGTCCCGAGCTGTTCAAATTGTCCTGATTCCAAGCAGCAGTATCCCCAAAAGGTTCCCACAGCTTGGGGGTCAGGCTAGGACTGCGTCAAGATAACAGGCAACCGGCTCAAGAAAATAAAGAAACAAAAGCAACCGGCTTGCCTTGCTGAGCCGGCCGGCAGCCGTATGTTGGACAAGTCCTGTGCATCCGCAGAGAATCCATATATCTTAAAACCGGCAGGAAAACAAAA
>Ga0256839_1005592_pt1 | contig 11522 bp, 9 predicted proteins | sample 354166metaG_FD_185968 | JGI IMG/M metagenome (GOLD analysis project Ga0256839, IMG submission 185968) | Hydrothermal vent microbial communities from Mid Atlantic Ridge, Atlantic Ocean - 354-166 | ecosystem: Environmental > Aquatic > Marine > Hydrothermal vents | place: Atlantic Ocean: Mid...
TGCAGGACCAGGTCCAGCGGCAGGTCGTCGTCGGTCATGTGGATGGCCCGCAGCACGGCCTCCGAGTCCTGGATGTCGATGTAGCGCATGAGGGGAAAGCCCAGCAGGCGCATGGTCTCCTGGCGATGGACCATGACGATGAGGCGCGAGCCGTGGCTCTGCTCGATGCGGGAGATCTTGCGCTGGCGTGCCGCTTCCAGCATGCGCTGGTGCAGCACCGGCTGCAGCGCGGAGAGGATGAAAAACAGCCAGAGGAGGTTCAGCCACTCGGTATCCATGAATAGACGCTCCAAGATGGTGTATTGCCGGTCAGCGGCGCTCGCCGTGGGGACCATGGCCCAGGATCCCCTGGTCCCGATGGTAGCGCCGGTAGCGCGGTACGATAAAGCGGATCAGGGCCACGCCGGCGACGAAGCCGCCGATGTGGGCCCACCAGGCCACGCCGCCGCCGAGGCGCGGGGCCAGCAGCTCGCCGGCCCCCTGCAGGACCTGCAGCAGGTACCACAGGCCGGCGAACACCGCCGCCGGCAGCTCGAAGAAGAAGGGCAGGAACAGAACCGGGACCAGGACGATGATGCGCGCCCGGGGGAACAGCATGGAGTAGGCGCCGATGATGCCGGCGATGGCGCCGGAGGCGCCGATGGCCGGGATCTGGGAGGCGGCGTTGAACAGGTAGTGGGTCACGCTGGCCAGCAGGGCGCAGGCCAGGTAGAACAGGATGAACCGGACCATGCCCAGCCGATCCTCCACTGCGCTGCCGAACAGCCACAGGGTCCACATGTTGCCCAGGAGGTGGAGCCAGCCGCCGTGGAGAAAGGCGTTGGTGATGAAGGGCAGGCGATTGCCGGGGTCCAGCCCGTTGATGACGGCCCATACCGGGTCGGTGTAGCGGGCCGGAACCAGGCCCCAGTGACGGACCAGCCACTCCTGCTCTTCCGGCGGCAGGCCGGACTGGAAGAGAAAGATGGCGCTGTTGATCAGGATCAGGGACCAGACCACCAGGGGCGGGTAGTGTCGGGGGACCGTATCGCGCAGGGGGAACATGCGGTGACGCCGGCTTGATTTTGCGCCACCTTACCCCATCACAGGGGGACAGGGAAACCACTCCCGCCAGTGCCGGGAACCACAGGGAGACGAAGCCATGCCCACACCCTCGGCCATCCGGATCGTCCGCTTCGCCTGTGCCGCCGTGCTGACCCTGGCCGTGGCGGCCGCCCCGGCGGCCCCGCCCTTCCTCATGGGGACGGATGGGCACAAGCCCACCCTGGCCCCCATGCTCAAGAAGACGCTGCCCGGGGTGGTGAACATCTCCACCCGCTCCACCATCCGGGTGGAGGAGAACCCGCTGTTCTCGGACCCGTTCTTCCGCCGCTTCTTCGACATCCCCGACGTGCCGCTGGAACGCGAATCCCAGTCGCTGGGCTCGGGGGTCATCGTGGACGCGGACAAGGGTTATATCCTCACCAACAACCATGTGATCGACAAGGCCGACGAGATCAGCGTCACCCTGCGCGACGGGCGCCATTTCCAGGCCCGGGTGGTGGGCACCGATCCCGAGGTGGACCTGGCGGTGATCGAGATCGAGGCCCGGGGCCTTGTGGCATTGCCCTTCGGGGATTCCGATGCGCTGGAAGTGGGTGATTTCGTGGTCGCCATCGGCAATCCCTTCGGCCTGGGGCAGACCGTGACCTCGGGCATCGTCAGCGCCCTGGGCCGGTCGGGACTGGGCATCGAGGGTTACGAGGACTTCATCCAGACCGATGCCTCCATCAATCCCGGCAACTCGGGCGGGGCGCTGGTGGACCTGGACGGCAGGCTGGTGGGCATCAACACCGCCATCGTGGGGCCGGCCGGGGGCAACGTGGGCATCGGGTTCGCCATTCCCAGCAACATGGCCCGCAGCATCATGGAGCAGCTCATCCGCTACGGCGAGGTGCGGCGGGGACAGCTCGGGGTCTTCATCCAGGACGTGACACCGGACCTGGCCCGGGCCTTCGGCCTGAAGCGGGCGCGGGGGGCGGTCATCACCCAGGTCATCCCGGGCTCGCCGGCGGACCGCGCGGGGCTCGAGGAGGGCGACGTGGTGGTGGCGGTCAACGGCGAGCCCATCGACGATGCCGCCGGCCTGCGCAACGCCATCGGCCTGCTGCGGGTGGGCGCGGAGGCCCGCATCGAGATCGTCCGCGACGGCCGCCGCCGCACGGTGACGGTCAGGATCCGCGAGCGCGGCCAGGAGCGGGCCAGGGCCGGGGCCATCGATCCCCGCCTCGACGGGGCGGTGCTGGGGGCCATCGAGCCCGGCCATCCCCTGGCCGGCCGGGTGGAAGGGGTGGAGGTGCTGGAGGTGAAGCGCGGCAGCCCGGCCTGGGCCGCCGGGCTGCGCCAGGGCGATGTCATCGTCTCGGTCAACCGGCGGCGGGTGAAGTCGGTGGCCGACGTGAAGCGCGCGGCGCGCCAGGGGCGTGACGGCCTGCTGCTCAACATCCGCCGCGGCGACGGCGCCCTGTACCTGGTGATCCGGTGACGCCTTAGCGCCCCAGCATGCGGTGCAGGGCCGGCAAGTGTTCCCGCATGCACTGGTGGCCGCGTTCCATCTCCTGGTCGGGGTGGGAAAAATCGTTCCACTGGCGGAAGCCCGGCACCGGGCACACCACCAGGTCGGCGAAATCGGACTTGTACTGGCGCAGGTAGAAGGACTTGACCCGCATGGCCCAGTCCAGCATGCCGATGACGCTGCGGGGAGGGTGGGCCGGGTCGGGACGGGCGCCCACGTCCACCGCGATCACGGCCTGGTCGGGCCGGGCCAGGTTGCGCGCCTCGCGGGCGGGCAGCTCGCTGGCGACGCCGCCGTCCACATACTGGCGGCCGTCCACCTCCACCGGCTCGAACACGCCGGGAATGGCCATGCTGGCGGCAACGGCGGGTATCATGTCCCCGCGGGAGAACAGCTCCACCTCGCCGTGGGGGAAGCTCACCGCGGTCACGTGGAGGGGGATGTCGGCGTCTTCCAGGCGCACGTCGCCGCACAGCGCCGCCACCACCTGGAACAGCTTGTGGGCCTCCACCAGGGCGATGCCGCGGGCGGCGCGGGCGTAGAGCACCGACTGGCGGGCGGCGGCGGTGAGGCGGCCGAGCCAGGTCTGGTCGGTGGTCTCCGCCTCGCTCAGCATGGGCAGGCCCAGCTGGTCGAAGGCCTCGGAGTTGAGGAAGGCCTCCACCTTCTCCTTGACCCGCTCGATGTCGGGTTCCAGGGCGTACATGGCCCCGAACAGGGCGCCGATGCTGGTGCCCACGATGGCATCCGGGCGCAGGTCGTGTTCCTCCAGGGCCTGGAGCACGCCCAGGTGGGCCAGCCCGCGCCCCCCGCCCCCGCCCAGGGCGAGGATGAAGCGCCGCTTGCGCGGGGGCAGGCCCAGCAGGCGGCGGGGCAGGTCGAGGCCGAGTGTCAAGGGCATGGCGGCGTTCTTCACCCGGGGGTTGCAGCAGCGGCGTGGACAGCATAGCCTCCGGGCGTCCCGCTGGCGAGCCTGGGGCCGTGCGGCGCCCGGCATGGCCGTCCCGGCGGCGGGGCGAGGGAGAAACGACCGGCATGCATGACCAGCATCATACGCACCCTGGCGCCGACGAGCGCCGCATGCTGGTGGCGCTGGTGCTCACCGGCGGCTTCATGGTGGTGGAGGTCATCGGCGGGCTGGTCTCGGGCTCGCTGGCGCTGCTGGCGGACGCCGGGCACATGCTCACCGACACCGCGGCTCTGGCCATGGCCTTCATGGCGGCCCGCATGGGCCGGAAACCCGCCGATGCGCTGCGTTCCTACGGCTACCACCGGCTCCAGATCCTGGCCGCGTTCGTCAACGGGCTGGCCTTCGTCGCCATCGTGGGCTGGATCCTGGTGGAGGCGGTCCAGCGCCTGCTGGCCCCGCCCGAGATCCTCGGCGAGCTCATGCTGGGGGTGGCAGTGCTGGGGCTGCTGGTGAACCTGGCGGCCTTTGCCATCCTCCACCCGGGGGCCCGGACCAATCTCAACGTGCGGGGTGCGATGGTCCACGTGCTGGGAGACCTGCTGGGGTCGGTGGCGGCCATCGCCGCGGCGGTGGTGATCCTGCTCACCGGGTGGACCCCGGTGGATCCGCTGCTGTCGGTGGTGGTGGCCCTGCTGATCCTGCGCAGTGCCTGGTTCGTGGTGCGGGAGTCGGCCCACGTGCTGCTGGAAGGCACGCCCCAGGACGTGGACGTGGAACGGCTGCGGGCCGCCCTGTGCCAGTCCAGCCCCGCCATCCTCGACGTTCATCACGTGCATGTCTGGTCGCTGACACCGGAACGCCCGCTGCTGACCCTGCACGTGCGCATCGCCGAGGACGCCGACTGCGCCGCGGTGCTGCGCCGGGTCAAGGAGGTCCTGGCCGGGCGCTTCGGGATCCATCACTCCACCATCCAGGTGGAGCCCGGCGGGTGCGTGGACCAGGGTGGGGACGGCTGACCCGCCGCTGCCCTGCCCGGGCCGTCGGGCCGTCGGCGGGAGGCGGCCCGGGACCGTTTCAGCCGGCGCAGCAGGAGAGCCTGCGCACGTCCTTGCGGAAGGTCTGGGCGCAGAGCTTGAGCCCTTCCACCATGGTCAGGTACGGAAACAACTGGTCGGCCAGTTGATCCACGGTCATGCGGTTGCGGATGGCCAGGGCGGCGGCCTGGATGATCTCTCCGCCTCCCGGGGCCAGGACCTGGCAGCCCAGCAGGGTGCCGTCGCGGGCGTCGGCCACCAGCTTGATGAAGCCGCGGGTATCGAAATTGGCCAGGGCCCGGGGGACGTTGTCCAGGTCCAGGCGCCGGCTCACCACTTCCCGTCCCTGGGCCTGCGCCGCCGCCTCCGACAGGCCCACGGTGGCCACCTGCGGATCGGTGAACACCACCGCCGGGAGCACGGACAGATCCAGCGCCGCCTCCCCGCCGGTCATGTTGACCGCGGCCCGGGTGCCGGCCGCAGCGGCCACGTAAACGAACTGGGGCAGGTTGGTGCAGTCGCCCACCGCGTAGATGTTTTCGGTGCTGGTGCGCAGGTGGTCGTCGACCACGATGGCGCCCCGTGCATCCGTTACCACACCGGCCCGCTCCAGGGCCAGGTGCGCCGTGTTGGGACGCCGCCCGGTGGCCACCAGCAGGGCATCGCCGGTGATGGTTTCGTCCCCGCAGTCCAGGACGAATCGCTGCCCGTCATGGCGGACCTCGCGGGGAACGGTATGGGTGCGGACCGTGATGCCTTCATCGGCCAGGATGGATTCCAGTGCGATGCCAAGGTCCGGGTCTTCCCGCGAGAGCAGGGTGCCCCGGGCGACGATGGTGACCTTGGCCCCGAGGCGGCGCCAGGCCTGGGCCAGCTCCAGCGCCACCACCGAACCACCCAGGGTGATGAGATGCTCCGGCACGGTGTCGGCGGCCAGGGCCTCGGTGGAGGTCCAGTAAGGCGTCGCGGCCAGTCCGGGAATGTCCGGTATCGCCGGGCTGGCCCCGGTGGCGATGAGGATGCGGTCGGCGGCGACGGTGGCCTGGCCTCCGTCAGGCAGGTCCACTTCCAGGGTCGTCGCGTCACGGAAGCGGGCCCAGCCCCGGACCAGGGTGACGGCGTCCTGGGCCGCCAGGATGTCCTCGTACTTGGCCCGGCGCAGTTCGGCCACCCGGGCCTGCTGCTGGGCCAGCAGGGCGGTGCGCCGGATGCGGGGTGCGTGGCGCTCGATGCCGGCGAAGGGATGGTGCGCCTGCAGGTGGGCCATGTACGCCGCGCGAATCATGATCTTGGACGGCACGCAGCCGATGTTGACACAGGTGCCGCCGATATGCTCCGCCCCCTCGATGAGCGTGACCCGCGCGCCGGCCTCGACGGCACGGAGGGCGGCGGCGAAGGCACCGGATCCGGAGCCGATGATGGCGATGTGCAGGTCGTTGCCGGTCGCCGCCGTTTCGTCACCTTCGGCGAGCCGGGCGGTGTAGCCCTTGGCGGACAGTGCCTGCCTCAGTGCTTCCAGGTCCAACTCGCCGGTGGTCTCCACCTCGGCCTCGGCCCCCGGCCAGGACACCCGCGCCTGCACCCCCGGCAGGGCATTGAGGGCGGCCTCGGCACTGGCGGCGCAACCGGCACAGGTCATGCCCTCGATGTGGAGCCTGATCCGGGTCATGGGGCAGCCGTTCCCCCGCCCGCGGCGTCACCGGCCACGGTGGCCGGGTAGCCGGCCTCGGCAGTGGCGGCGAGCAGTGCCGCGACATCGGTCCTGGCCGAATCGAACAGGACCACGGCGCTCTTGCTGTCGAAATCCACGGTGGCCCGGTGGACGCCGTCCACGCTTTCCAGGGCCTTGCGCACGGTGATGGGGCAGGCGGCGCAGGTCATGCCGGGCACGGACAACATCACCTGCTGCAATGGCGCGGTGTCGCCGGCGGCCGGTGGCTCCGCCTGCGCGGCGGGTTCCGGGACCGCCCCACGGTCACAGGCGGCCAGGAGCAGGAACGGGACGAGCAGAAGGACGAATCGCATGGCCGTGACTCCGGGTTCAATAAAACAGGAAGGCATACCAGGGGAAGGCCAGCAGGGCGGCCACGAACGCCGTCACCACCCAGAAGATGATGCGCTGGTTGCGCAGGGTGGACGGCATGGCGCAGGCTTCGCCCGGGGCACACCGGCGTGGCACGACGTACAGCTTGTAGAAGGCCAGGACCAGGAACCCCACGGTGATGCCGATGAAGACGGGCCGGTAGGGCTCCAGCGCGGTCAACTGCCCGACCCAGGCGCCGCCGAGGCCCAGGCTCACCAGCACCAGCGGGCCCACGCAACAGGCCGAGGCGCCGATGGCGGCGGCAATGCCTGCGATCAGTGAACGGCGGCCGGCCGCCACGGGGTCGGGCGGGGGGGGCTTGGTGGATTGCGTGTCCATGCCCCGTAGTCTGGACCCCGTAGCAGGGTACGGAGTCAAGGGGGGCGGCAACAAGCCGGGTCCCGGTCCGGCATGCTGCGGGGCCTGGCCTTTTCCAATTCTTCGGAACTCAGGTACTTTGCATCCCCGACTGGGGACGAGGCCGCCCGGCCCGGTTTTGCCGGCATGTGTTCAGCCGGCCCGGGAATCAAGAGGTTACGGGCCCTGCCGCCGGACTCCATATTATTAGTCATCCCTGGCGGCTTTCCCTCCGTGGCCGTCGCCCGTATAATGGCGCCCGCGCGGTGTCGCCGTCGGCTCTCCCGGGTCTCGCCACAGGCGGTGCGCCTGCACCGCGGGGAGCCTTGTTTTGTCTCGACCGCCATTGGTCTGACAGGAGCGTTCCTTGACGGAGTCCATTTCGCCACGGCTGCGCAACCGCCTCATTGCTGGAGCCGCGTTCGTCGCCTTCGCGTTCTACCTGGCCAGCGTCGTGCCCTCGGTGGAAATCGCCTGGGTCAGCGCCATCCTCCTGCTGACCATCTACCTGTTTGCCTTCGAAATCGTGGGGGTGGACGTCGCCGCCATCACCATCATGGTCCTGCTGGGCCTGACCAGCCTGCTGGCGCCCGTCATGGGCCTGGAGCAGGGCCTGGTCCCCACCATCCACCTGTTCGACGGCTTCGCCAGCAACGCGGTCATCTCCATCATCGCCGTGATGATCATCGGGGCGGGACTCGACCGTACCGGCCTCATGTCGCGGGTGGCGGCGCTCATCCTCCGCATCGGCGGCACCACCGAGAAACGCATCATTCCCATTATTTCCGGCACCGTGGGCGTCATTTCCTCGTTCATGCAGAACGTGGGGGCCGCGGCGCTGTTCCTGCCGGTGGTCAGCCGGATCTCGGCCCGATCGGGGATCCCCATGTCGCGGCTCCTCATGCCCATGGGATTCTGTGCCATCCTGGGCGGGACCGTCACCATGGTGGGATCCAGCCCCCTGATCCTGCTCAACGACCTGATCCTGAATTCCAACAAGGTGCTGGCCGCCCAGGGCATGACTCCCATGGAGCCCTGGAGCCTGTTCTCGGTGACGCCCGTGGGGCTGGCGCTGGTGGCCACGGGGATCATCTATTTCGTTCTCGCCGGCCGCTACGTGCTGCCGGCCCGTGGCGACGAGAAGGCCGCGGTGGGTGCCAACACCATGCAGTACTTCCGCGAGGTATATGGCATCGATTACGGCGTTTACGAGGTGGCGGTGCCGGCGGACAGCCCCCTGGTGGGCAAGGCCCTGGACGAGATCGAGCGGCCGGAACGGGTTCGCGTCATCGCCATGTTGCGGGGGCCGGACGACCTGCGCATCGGCCCCGGCGCGGTCGCCCGCGACGTGGGGATCAACGCGGGCTCGGTGCTGGGTATCGTGGCCTCGCCCAAGCACCTCCGCGCCTTCGTGGACAAGTACGGCCTGGTTCTGCGTGACGATCTCGAGACCTTCGCCGATTCGCTCGCCGCCACCAAGGCCGGCATCGCCGAGGTGGTGATCCCGCCCGGTTCCAGTCTCATCGGCAAGAGTGCCCGCGACGTCTGGATGCGCAAGACCTACGGCATCTCCATGGTCGCGCTGCACCGGCAGGGGGAGACCTACCGTGAAGGGGACGGTATCCGTGACATGCCCCTGCAGCCCGGCGACACCCTGGTGGTCCACACCACCTGGGACGCCCTGGCCCGCCTGGAAAAGGACCGCAACTTCGTGGTGGTGACCACCGAGTATCCTCACGAGGAGCTGCGGCCGCACAAGGTCCCCCACGCGGCCGTGTTTTTTTCCATCGCCCTGGGCCTTGTGCTGTTCACCGACGTGCTACTGTCGGTGGCACTGCTGACGGGGGCCATCGGTATGATCCTGAGCGGGGTACTGAAGATCGAGGAGGCCTACCGGGCGGTGAGCTGGAAGACCGTGTTTCTCCTGGCCTCCCTGATCCCGCTGGGACAGGCGGTGGAGACCTCGGGCACCGCCAAGTGGATCGCCGAGCAGACACTGTCGGTGATGGGTGAGATGCCGGTCTGGGTCATTCAGGCCGCGGTCGCCGTGCTGGCGACCTTCTTCACCCTGGTGATGTCCAACGTGGGCGCCACGGTGCTGCTGGTGCCGCTGGCGGTGAACATCGCCATCGGGGCCGGGGGCAATCCCGCCGTGTTCGCCCTCACCGTGGCGCTGGCCACGTCCAACTCGTTCCTCATTCCCACCCACCAGGTCAACGCCCTGATCATGGGGCCCGGCGGCTACCGCGTGCCTGACTTCATGCGGGCGGGGGGCATCATGACGATCCTGTTCCTGGTCGTCATGATGGCGATGATGAACCTGGTATTCTGACGTGGCCCGCCGGTTGCCTGGCCGCCCCTTGGGGCTGACCATGATGGGGATGCTGGTGCCGGCCGGCGCCCAGGCGGCACCCGCCGTGGCGGCCTGGACGGACACGGGCGTCGGCATCGCCGCCCTCGTCGTCTTCGCCGTCGCCTACCTGCTGGTGATGGGCGAGGAGTTCACCCACCTGCGAAAGTCCAAGCCGGTGATGCTCGCCGCCGGGATCATCTGGGGGCTCATCGGCTACCAGGCCGCCGGCACGGAACTCAGTCACCAGGCCGAGGAGGCGCTGCGTCACAACCTCGAGGAATACGCGGAGCTGATGCTGTTCCTGCTGGCGGCCATGACCTACATCAACGCCATGCAGGAGCGGAGGGTGTTCGATGCGCTGCGGGCGTGGCTGGTACGCAAGGGGTTCGGCTTCCGGCAGCTGTTCTGGCTCACGGGCTTCCTGGCCTTTTTCATCTCGCCCGTGGCCGACAACCTGACCACGGCCCTGCTCATGTGCGCCGTGGTGCTGGCGGTGGGGGGAGGCAATACCCGCTTCATCAGCCTAGCCTGCATCAACATCGTGGTGGCCGCCAACGCCGGCGGGGCGTTCAGTCCCTTCGGCGATATCACCACGCTGATGGTGTGGCAGAAGGGTATCGTCGATTTCTGGACCTTTTTCGCCCTGTTTCTTCCCTCGCTGGTCAATTTCCTGGTGCCGGCGGCGCTGATGCACTTTGCCATTCCCAGGGTCCAGCCGGATGCCATCCAGGAAGACGTGTACCTGCGCCGCGGAGCGCGCCGCATCATCGGCCTGTTCATCCTCACCATCGCGACCGCGGTGTCGTTCCACAACTGCCTGCACCTGCCTCCCGTCGTCGGCATGCTCACCGGCCTGGCTTACCTCCAGTTCTTCGGGTTTTATCTCAAGGTGACGGCGCACAAGGACCGCAACTCGCCCGAGGCCCGGCTGGGGGAGGTGGTGCCCTTCGACATCTTCAACAAGATCGCCCGGGCCGAGTGGGACACGCTGCTGTTCTTCTACGGCGTGGTGCTGTGCGTGGGGGGGCTGGGTTTTCTCGGCTACCTGGCACTGGCTTCGGAGGCCATGTACCAGAACTGGAACGTGACCTATGCCAATGTCGCGGTGGGGGTGCTGTCGGCCGTGGTCGACAACATCCCGGTGATGTTCGCGGTGCTGAGCATGGAGCCGGCCATGTCCATCGGGCAATGCCTGCTGGTGACGCTCACCGCCGGGGTCGGCGGCAGCCTGTTGTCCATCGGCTCGGCCGCGGGCGTCGCCCTCATGGGGCAGGCACGCGGCCACTACACCTTTTTCCGCCACCTCGCCTGGACCCCCGTCATCGCCCTCGGGTACGCGGCCAGCATCCTGGTCCACCTCTGGATCAACGGCGACTACTTCCAGGTGCCGCCCTAGCGGCGGGCGGCCCGCCGCCTCGCCGCGCCCGGCTCCATGATCACGCCGCCCGGGGAATGGCGGAACTAGACTTTTATTAATCAATAAGTTACGTCACCAACCCGCGGGGAGCGCCGGCCCGGCCCGCCAGGCGGATTTCAGGCGCCCAGCCCAACGGCGGATACCCCCCGGCGGGGGTGATCCGGCCCTTGACCTGGAGTCAACTCCATGTTTTAGGCTGTGTCCGGTGGAGGGACGCCGGGCGTCCCGGTAGAAACTGGAGGTGAGTCCACATGGTCAGATTGGAAGGCGTCAGGGCGGGGCACGGGCCGTGGGTCCGGATCCTGGCGGCGGGGCTGGCAGCGGCCTTCGCCGCGCTGGGCCCGACGCCCGCCCGGGCCCATGACCCGGTGTTCGGGCTCGGGCCGCACGTCCTGTACAAGGGCGGCATCGAGATTGCCCCGGAGTTTCACACGGCACGGCGACCCGGGTCCCGCGAGAGCGAGCTGGGGCTGGAGCTGACCTACGGCCTGACCGGAGACTGGTCGGCAGGCATCGAGCTCCCCTATGCCCGCCGCGAGGCGGGCGCGCGGCGCAGCGGCGGGGCCGGTGACCTGCGCCTGTTCACCAAGTACCGGTTCTGGCGCCACGACCGGCTCGGGGTGCAGGAGAGCATGGCGGTGGCCCTCAAGGTGATCGCGGACACGGCGGCCGGGGGCCGCGATCCGGCCCTGGACAAGGGCGCAACGGATGCCATCGCGGGCCTGGCCTACGGCTACGAGAGCCGCCGGTGGTACCGCTGGGCCAGCGTCCGTTACCGGGCCAACGGCCGCGGCCCGGGTGGCCTGGAACGGGG
>Ga0256839_1005593_pt1 | contig 11522 bp, 8 predicted proteins | sample 354166metaG_FD_185968 | JGI IMG/M metagenome (GOLD analysis project Ga0256839, IMG submission 185968) | Hydrothermal vent microbial communities from Mid Atlantic Ridge, Atlantic Ocean - 354-166 | ecosystem: Environmental > Aquatic > Marine > Hydrothermal vents | place: Atlantic Ocean: Mid...
AATCATGGCCACAGTTTCCCCTTGCTGCTGTAGGTTTTGAATAAATGCCAGCTTATCCGTTGGGCTCTGGTTAAATTTCACCAGTGCATTGTGGCTAAAGTATTGTTGCAAGCGATGTTTTTCTCCGGCGTGGTCGCCGGAAATAAGTCCTTGTTGATAGGTTTGCCCCAGTGTCTGGAGAACTTTTTGAATTTCGGGACGGTATTGATTCCCCAGGCGGAAGCAGCCGGCATACTGGCCATCTATGGAAACAAACACCAGCGAGGCAGTTTCTGACTGCTGCCGCTTTTGTTCAGCTTCAGGGACGGAAACAAACCGTGCACTCCCCAGCTTAATGGAATGGCCTTCCACAATGGCTTCAATACCTTCGCCAGGGAATTCCTGAAAAGTTTCCGTTTGTTTTAAAGAATAATGAGTTAAGGCATTTTCCAGGCGGCGACTTAACGGGTGGGTAGAATGATGGGCGGCTGTTCGTACCATGGAGAACAGCGCTTCTTCCGCCCAGGCGTTATTCCGCGCAGCCATAAATTCCATTTGAATCTGGCGACCGGACGTTAGGGTACCCGTTTTATCCCAGATAATGGTGGTAACACGAGCTAATTTTTCTACAACGTTACTGTTTTTCAGGTAAAATTGCTGGCGTCCCATTACCCGCATGGTGGTTCCTAAGGTAAAGGGTACGGTAAGGGCAAATGCACAGGGGCAGGCGATAATCAACACGGCAGTAAAGACGTTTATGGCGGTGGCAGTAGAAATTGGTAGCCAGTAAGCGGCGGCACCCGTTGCGATGGTTAAGACAAAAATTGTAAAATATTTACCTGCAAAATTGGCAATGCTTTCAAAACGCCCTTCGGCTGGTTGTTTAAAAATTTCATTGTTCCACAGGCGCGTTAAATAACTCTGGGATACTTCTTTAATAACTTCCAGCTCAATGGCTCCCCCAATTTGCCGGGCACCAGCATAGATCATATCTCCCGAGTGTTTAATAACGGGTTCCGATTCGCCCGTGACGAAACTGTAATCGATAACCCCTTCCCCGTTAATTAACACGGAATCCGCAGGAACCAGTTCGCCGCTGCGGATTAATATGCGGTCTCTCGGTTTTAACTCGGATATGGCTACGGGCTTCCAATCGTTCCCATTTTTCCGATGAACAGCAACAGGGAAATAGGATTTATAATCGCGTTCGAAGGAGAGAGCATCCTGGGTGCGTTTCTGGAAAAATTTACCCACTAAAAGTAAAAATACCAGAGCAGTAAAGGAATCCATATACCCGGGACCATGGGCATAAGCAATTTCATACACGCTACGGAAGAACATGGCGATGATGCCCAGGGAAACGGGGACGTCAATGTTAATATTGCGATGGCGAAGACCTGCCAGGGCAGAATTGAAATACTCCGTACTGCTGTAGAGAAACACCGGCAGGGCTAATAAAATATTTAATATACCAAAAAATTGTTTAAAACTGGGTTCAATACGACCCCCGGAAAAATACTCTGGCAGGCTGAGTAACATTATATTGCCAAAGGCAAAACCGGCAACGCCCAATTTCAATAACAAGCCTTTATCGGCCTCCCGGCGTGATTTTTTTTCCAGGGATTCCAGACTGATCTGGGGTTCATATCCCAATGCTGCCAGCAGCTCGGCAATTTTGCGCAGGGAAGTGGCTTTATTTTTAAAAGTAATGGAAACGGTTTTGTTCAGAAAGTTTACCCGGGAAGAAACAATGCCTGCATCAATTTTGTGCAGGCTTTCCAGAACCCATACACAGGAGCTACAGTGCATGGTGGGGATAAAAAAGGTGACCGCACTGCGTTGCCCATCGGTAAAATCCAGCAATTGTTGTTGAATGGAACTGTCGTCCAGATAAGCAAAGCGGGCCTCAGCATTATATTCTGGCGGGGTAGTGCCGGGCGCATCATTGAGGTCGTAATAGGTGCAGAGGTCGCTTCCTTCTAAAATTTCATAAGCGGTGCGGCACCCCTGACAACAAAAATATTTTTCGCCTACAGAAATATCCGTACCGGGGCAGGCCAAACCACAATGGTAACAGGTAATCTGGTCTATGCCCTCACTGGAATGATTCTCCGGGTGCACTGTGTTTTTTTGAATATAAAGCTCAAGCCCCAATGGGGTAAACCTCCACACTCAATTGCTGATAAAAGAACCCAAAGGTCAAACATTTTTACTGTGTTTTTTTTTCGTGCACCCGATAAAATATTGAAGCGACTTAAAAAAATATCGATTTAAAAATTTCGGTATTTTAAATATTTTTTTAAGTGCCAAAAGTAAGAAGTTGTAAAGGGATAAAACAATGACCATTGTCATGTTTTTTTATGATATAGGTCATTGTTTTAATTACATGGCCATATGGTTATGCTGTTGGTGTTGCTGTAGCTTCTGGGGATTACTTAAAATCAGGTAACCCCGATATATGGTAAACAAACCTAAAATAATGACCAGCACGGTTGCCACCTTTAAAAATCGTTGCCTTAAGGTTGTAGAAAACCATTGGGTGCTCAAGGCAACCAGAATAAGTGCTGGTATGGTGCCAAGCCCAAAAGTAAGCATTAGCAAGGCTCCCTTTATAGCGCTACCAGAGGCTGCCGCTGAAGCCCCTGCTGCATAAACCAGTCCGCAGGGAATAAAACCCAGTGCCAAGCCTAACTGAAAGGTATTCCGCCGATTGACCCGCTGAATTAGGCGTTGAATTCCCGAAATAAACCAGTGGAATCCGGGCAGGTATCCTCCCTTACTTAACGGAAACCAGCCTCCCAGATCCAGACCCATCAGCACCATGATGCTGCCCGCTACCATTTCCAGAGTTCCCTGAAAATGGGCAACCTGCAAAATCACTTTAAGGGTTTCCCCCAATAACCCAAAAAAGAATCCCAGAAAAGTATAAGTCAGTATGCGGCCACTATTGTACAATAAATGGGGATAAAATCGTTGCCAGAAAGAAGAGGGGGTGCCGGCAGTATGGATTTTAAGGGAGTAGGTCATAACAAAACCGCCACACATGCCAATACAATGGCCGAAACTACTGAACAGGCCAATAAGAAAAATAGAAAAAAAGCCCAACGTGTGTTCCATTATAGTGCCTTCAACATTTTGCTTTTTGTACAATGTTTCAATTTAACCGTTGAGACTATGGGAAATAAAGGTTATTTTTATGAAATAAATTGTGGAGGTGTAATGGGCAAAAAGCAAAAAATTTTGCCCACTTGTGAGTTTTGTGAAGCCCACTTGTGTTTTGTTTTAAATGAATTAAGTAAGGAAGAAATTCAGGAAGTGACCCTGACCAAGGGTGGCAATGTTTATAAAAAGGGTCAGATTATTTTTTATGAAGGAACCCGGCCAACGGGTTTATATGCCATCAGTAAAGGGATGGTAAAAGTTTACAAAATCGATTCCACCGGCAAGGAACATATTGTTCGGTTAGCCCGTGAGGGGGATATTCTGGGGTATCGGGCACTGATTACCAATGATGTATATTCAGCTTTCGCTTCTCCTCTGGTGGAAAGTACCATTTGTTTCATTCCCAAAGAAACATTTTTGCAATTAATGGAAAGTAACTCACGGCTTTCCATGCGGATTGTGCAGTTGTTGGCACAGGATTTAAAGAATGCGGAGGAACGGCTGGCCAAGATTGCCCAGAAAAGCGTGCGGGAACGATTGGCAGAAACCCTGCTTATTTTAAGGGAATTTTATGGAACGGAAGGTGATCAGGCCACATTGCGAGCGCAGTTGAGTCGGAGTGACTTAGCCCATTATGTGGGCACCGCCACCGAAACGGTGATACGGTTGCTGGCAGAATTTAAAGAAGAACAACTGGTAGATGTGCAGGGGCGGCGGATTCGGTTATTGAAACCCCAAATACTGGCGCGAATTGCCAATTTGTATGATTAACCACGGCAGGTTCAGGCAGTTGGTACACGGAAAGCAATGGTTGACCCTACCCATTGTCGACTGCGGTTAAAATCGACCCCCATCATTTTACCTCTGCTTAACCGTACCAGGCTGGTCGCCAATTGTGGGTGATCTTTCCAGAGGTACATGAGGCGGCACTCAACTTTTGCGGCGCCCGCCGGGGTTTGAATTAGCGGGGCATATTGCACTTTTTCCTGTAAAATGTAGTGGTGTGGATCTCCAATGGCCTGCAGGGTGGCAGGGGTAAGATCCAGTTGAACACCAGAGCCTGCAAAGGAGAAGAGGGGCTTTAATACAAACTTTTCCAGCTCGATTGTTGTGGAGGAGATGTCCGACAAAAAATAGGTTCGGGGACAACAGGGGTTTTGGATAAAGGGTAGTGCATATTTGCTCAGTTTGAAATACCAGTTGGGATGTCCAATCCATTCCACTTCCAGAGGGGTTTTCCAGAAGTGCGGTACCGAAATACCACGGGCTTCAACTTCGTCGAAAATGATGCGGCTATATATGCGGTGGATAGGAATGCGTTGACCCTTACGCTGATAGTATAACCTCCCGTTTTGATGGTGAATCTCTGTAAAGCATACGGGTGTAACCCCAAAATGGTGTTGCGTACAATAAAAGTCAATTCGGGTTTTTTGTCGGTGGGGGAAAAGGTCCAGCAGCACCACGTTTTCAGGTGCGTGTTTACCCAGAATTATTTCCCGCAATGCTTGAAGGTATGTTTGTGCCGTAAACGGCGGCACCAGATAAGTGAAAGTATCTGGTAGTTGATAAACATGCTGGTAGGTTTGCCCCAGCAAGTGTTGGAAACAATAAAGGGTAGGAAATCCCTGGAGTTCGATGAGACGGGGCTCAATGGTACCACTTTCATCATTTTTTACCAGTGCAAAATCAATTTGCAAAAACGCTGGATGCGGTGGTTCTCCAGGGAGGCGGTAACGTTCTGGAATGGCTGCCTCCATTTGTTGTAAAAATTGAGGATGGGTAATGATGTTAACAATTTCATTGCCAGCGGTTTCCAGTTGCTCCCAGAAGCTTTCTTCTATAAAAATTGGTGTTTCTGCCACCCGAAAATCCAGTGCCCCGGGAAAATGCCGGTGCAGTTCTGCCAGTAGGTGCTCGTATTGTGCATCCCGAAAATGCTGGTTGAACCATTGCCGAACTGGCGGGTACATTATCTCCTCCTATTGGTGAATTATTGGCGCTGGATGAAAATTGAATTTGTGAAATTGGAACGTACCCTCCTGCATAATCACCTGGTCGTCTACCTGGATAGTGGCCTGTTGTATCACACAGTCAATATGTATTCGGCTGCTCCAGTATTGACCGGTATGCTCGGAATAAGGATGCCCAAAAGCAATATGTACACCGGGGATTTTCTCATCTTGTAAAATTTCGCCAATAAGGTGAGTTACAGCAAGATTGGTGCCGATGGCAAATTCTCCTACCCGGTTACCATTGGGGTCGGCCTGGATATAGGTTAAAAAATCCTTTTGCAAGGCCAGGTTGTTGCAGGTAACCTTGTGTACCCGGGAATTTTCGATGGTCATCACTAATGGGGTTTTTTCCAGGATGCCATATTTTGCACACAGATAGTCGCCAATGACGCCATCCACTACAAATTTCCCGTCTACACGATAGGGAGAGGTAAAAATTTCGCCACCAGGTAAATTTCCCCATTTCTGAGGTGAAATGATGCCACTGGTTTTTACCCAGCGCAGGTGTGGTGCCAGATGCACTCGAAGGTCAGTGCCTGCCGGTGAGGTAACCCGAATGTTCCGGGCTGTTTGTAAAAGACATAGGAGATGTTGCGAGAGTTTGTCAATGAGGTGGAAATCGGCTTGCATGCCCTGCTGCATGATGCGTTCAGAGATATTGACCATATGCCCGTGGCGAATTCGGCGCTGGTTAATGATGTGCATCAGTTGCATACGGGCAGAGAGCTCGCCGGGCCAGGCGCGGGCAGCGAAAATGCTAACCTGGCTTTCCTGCAGTGCCTGTAAAATGGGGTGGGGCATCCCAGACATAGGGCGGTCCACAAAATCTTCCAGTAAAAATAATTGCGGTGTAGCCTTCTGTGCCAGGACTGCACGTTCCAATGCCCGGGCAATGCGAATCGTGCTGCGGTCGTAAATTAGTACCACCTGTTCGTCCGTTTGTACCCGTAAACATGTAGCAATGGCATTACGTGCACCACGATAGATGGTAGCGTTAGTGGTTTGGGTATGGGGCATGGTTTCCATCCCTGGTTAATGCAGGCCTTCTCTGGTTTCTTTGATAATGAATTGCACAACTTTACGCAGGTCGCGTGTTTTTTCCCACACAGCCAGCTGGCGGTCGGCTCCCGTGCCTTCTTTCAAAATGGTGTGGACATATTCCAATTCCCTACGGATTCCCAGATCATCCACCACATCATCCACAAATTCCAGCAATTCTTCTGCCAGTTGAGGGAAAGGTACTTCTTCCTTTTTGCCAAAATCAATTAATTTTCCATGAATGCCATAGCGGCTGGCGCGCCATTTGTTTTCATTAATTAAAGCCCGACGGTATAAACGAAACCCCAGATTTTGTTTAATAAGTTTGTACAATTTTGCTACAATGGCCTGAAATAGTGCTGCCAGGGTCATGGTTTCCTGTGCCCGCATTGGCACATCGCATACGCGAAATTCCAGCGTATCGAAATAGGGGTGCAGCCGAATGTCCCACCAAATTTTTTTGGCATCATCAATGCAGTTGGTTTTGACCAGGATATTTAAAAAATTCTGGTACTCTGCCAGGCTATTAAAATAATCGGGAATGCCAGTGCGGGGAAAGCGGTCGAACACCTTAACGCGGTAAGATTTAAATCCGGTGTTGCGTCCTACCCAGAAAGGCGAATTGGTGGAGAGTGCCAGTACATGGGGAACGAAGTAACGTGCCGCATTCATGATGTGAATGCCGGTTTCCCGATCATCTATACCCACATGGACGTGCAAGCCAAAAATCAAGTTGGCGCGAGCCACCATTTGCATATCTTCTACAATTACTTTATAGCGGGGGTGTTCTGTAATGGCCTGGTCCTTCCAGTGGGAAAAAGGGTGTGTGCCTGCAGCAGCAATGCTTAGGTGTTGTTCCTCCGCCAGCTGGATCAAACCTTTACGTAGGGAAATAAGATCCTCAGTGGCCTCGGCAATATTACGACATACCCGCGTGCCAATCTCGACCACAGACTGGTGTAATTCGGGTTTAACTTTTGCTTTAAGTGCTTCATCCCCCATTTCCAGTATTTGTTGAATGTGGGACTGCAATTCTCCGGTGCGGGGGTCCACCAATTGAAATTCTTCTTCAATCCCAATGGTAAATAAGTCTTGCTGCATATTTCCCATAATCCTTGCCCAGGTTTTACTGATGGTGTTCTGGAAATGTCAAAGACACACGTTGTGCAAAAGATAACGGAAAAAAGGCAATATTCCAATTTTTTTTACCGGATATAAAAAAAATATTGCAGGAGCCGATTGTCTGTTTATATTAGTCAACTAATAAGAAATGTGGTTTATTGAGAATTATCAACTAACCAACATAAAGGAGTACTGCTATGAAGAAAGTATTGAGTGCATTCGTTGTCGTGATGTTCACCATGGGGTTGGTGTTTAGTGCCCCCTGTGGGGATAAAGCAGCTAAGGCCAAGGCAAGCAAGAAAGGGGAAACCTGCGCTGTGAAGAAAGCCAGTGCAGTTAAAGCCAGTGCCGATGCTCAAAAAGCTGAACTCCCCCCATGCTGTAAAGCTAACAAGTGCAATGAAAAGGATGCAGCAAAAGCTTCTATGGATGTGAAGCAAGAACAAGAATAATTATTTCACTACTCACGGAATAAAACCGCCTCCAGTATTGGGGGCGGTTTTTTTGTTAGTTAGCAATTTTACTTGAATAATTAGGCAGAAGGTTGTATTGTATTTTATCCATTAAACCAATAGGGGGAAATCCATGAAGGGAACACGGTGGTCTTGGTTTCGGTTGTGGGCAATTGGCCTTCTGGGATTGCTTTTATGGATAGGTTGCCAGAAGTCGCCGCTACCGATGCAAAGCACAGGTAAGCCCCAATCTTCCCCAATACCGGCAGTAACCGTGGAGGTTTCGGATGGTCTGGTGTGTGTAGAAGGGGTGCAAAATAGTGGGGCGTTATTTAAGCTATGTATGCCTGAAAACTGGAATGGTGATTTGTTCGTCTGGGCGCACGGGTATGAATCGCCCTTAAAGCCCATTTCGCTGCCAGAAGACGCGGAATTAGTGTCTCTTGTGACCGGCATGGGGTATGCCTATGCTACCACCAGTTACAGCAAAACTGGATTGGCTATTAAACAGGGATTGCAGGACGTTGTCGATGTAGTACATTTGTTTCAAGAGCATTTCGCTGAACCTGTAGATGTGTTTCTGGTGGGCGGCTCTGAAGGTGGTGCAGTGACAACCCTGGCCGTAGAACAGCACCCGGAGGTATTTAGTGGTGGATTAGCCTTGTGCGGACCGGTGGGTGATTTTGCCCGCCAGATCAATTATTTTGGAGATTTCCGGGTGGTCTTTGACTATTTCTTTCCGGGTGTCCTGCCCGGCTCGGCGGTGGATATTCCTCTGGAAGTCATGTTCAATTTTGAATCGAAATATATCCCCCGAATTTTAAATGCCATTCATGCCGAACCCGATAAAACCCTTCAATTATTACGGGTAACTCGTGCACCGTATGATCCAACCGATCCAAGCACGATTGACGAAACAGTGGTAAGCGTGTTGTGGTTTAACGTGTTTTCTACCAATGATGGACGACAAACCCTGGGGGGACAACCGTTCGATAATATGAACCGTCGCTACCGGGGTTCCGAAGATGACCGCGCGCTAAATGCTGGTGTACAACGTTTCGCTGCTGATCCCGCAGCGCTGGCAGAAATCGAACGCTACTACCAAACTTCAGGGAATTTGCAGCGTCACATCGTATCCATTCACACCATAGGAGATCCGGTCGTGCCTTACTGGCACCAGCCCATGTACCGTAAAAAAGTTCAACAGGCAGGGAAATCTCATTTTTACGATGCTGCACCCATTTTGCGCTATGGTCATTGCACTTTTGAACCGGAAGAAGTTCTGGCAGCGTTTGCCGTGCTGGTAGCCCGGGTAAAAGGGGAATCCGTTGCCGATGTCCAGATGAGATTACCCACCCCAAAAACCCGCAAAATATTCCGCCAATTCTACAATACCCTGCAAGAAACTATGGCCGTAAGTGAACCTGCATTTTAATGATGGGTGGAAAGAAAATGCTCCGGGGTAACCATTTTCTTTTTCCATGGAGCCAGTACTACACCAGGCTTTCAAGGTGGGTGCTATTCATATTTCTGGCAGTTATTCCCGGATTGACAGCGGTGGATATTCTGGATAGCGGGGGTCCTTTAACCCCCCAGCAGGCTGCTTATGATGTTCACTTTTACGACCTCCATGTGGCCGTTTTCCCGGAGGAAAAACGGATTTCCGGTACGGTAATTGTAAAAGCGACCATGGTGCATCCCTTTGATTGGTTGGTTTTGAATCTGGACACTGTTTTTTCCATCCAATCCATTCAATTTCAGCAAGGAGGAAAATGGCATGCTACCCTTTTTCAGCAAAAGGGTGGGGAATTATGGATTTACCTGAACGGCACTCGCCAGCCGGGAGAAGCGGTTGCAGTAAAAATCACCTACGAAGGTCACCCCCGGGAAGCCCGCCGTGCCCCATGGGAAGGCGGATTTACCTGGGCACACACCCCTTCTGGCGCGCCCTGGATTGCCACCACCTGCCAGGAAGAAGGGGCGGACATCTGGTGGCCTGTAAAAGACCACGTCTCCGATGAACCTGACTCCATGGCAATCCACGTTACCGTTCCCCGAGGATTATTTTGTGCCAGCAATGGGCAACTGGTAAAAATTGACCATCACGCCAACCACACCACAACCTTTCATTGGCGGGTACGCAATCCCATCAATACCTACAATGTGGCTCTCAATATTGCCCCATATCAACAATACGACACCACCTTTGTAAACAGCACGGGAGATTCAATTCCCATATTCTTCTGGGTACTACCGGAGGATGCTTCTCATGGACACACCTTTTTGAAAGAAATTATTCGGCAACTCCAGTTTTTTGAACGCTACTTAGGTCCGTACCCCTTCCGTGCAGAAAAATGTGGCGTGGTGCAAACCCCTCATCTGGGAATGGAACACCAAACAGTAATTGCTTATGGTGCCCAATTTAACAATGCTGTGTTAACGGGCGAGGACTGGGGATTTGATGCCCTCCTGCATCATGAAATGTCCCATGAATGGTGGGGAAACCTGGTTACCAATTTTGACTGGAAAGATATGTGGCTCCATGAGGGATTTGGCACCTACATGCAGGCATTGTATGTGGAAGCGTTACATGGGGATTCCGCTTATCAGGAAATTATGAAATTTTACCGCCGTTTTAGCAATCACCTTCCCGTTGCCCCGCGTGAGAGCCAGACAGCCGATGAAATTTACAAAGCCCCCATTTATTACAAAGGTGCCTGGATTCTGCACACTTTGCGATATGTTATGGGAGACTCGCTTTTCTTTACTGCCCTCCGCCGCATGGCTTATCCCACTCCGGAAATGGAACGGGTTACTGATGGCCGCCAGTGCCGCTTTGCTACGACGGATGATTTCTTGCTATTGGTCAATCAACTAACCGGCAAGGATTTAAGCTGGTTTTTTGAAGTTTACCTGCGCCAGCCGCAGCTTCCCCAATTAATCGTTGAACCCCACGCTAACACAATTGTTCTCCGCTGGAAAACCCCTCAGAATCTACCATTTCCCATGCCCCTGGATGTAACCATGGGCAATCGACGCCAGCGCATCACTATTCCGGCAAAGGGCGTTCAACTCCCCGTTACTGCGGAGGATACTTTGTTAATCGACCCTGACCAGCGGGTGTTATTCACATACGGACAACTCAGCCAGGCAGAACAGCTCATCAATAGCAAACAATATAATGCCGCTCACAAAGCACTAACCCCCCTCCTGCGGGTAACCAACTTACGCCTTCGGATTGAGGCTTTGCTTCAACATATTCAATTTTTGCAGCAATATAAAAGTGACAGCCTGCTTGCCCACTGGTATGGAAAATACCAGAAAGATGCCAATACCTTTATCATCTTCAGCAAAACGGGAGTGTTAACCAATCGGCGCAGCTTTGAAGCGGTCTGGAGTATTGCCCCCAATCAGGTGATTACTCGCGATGGCCGGTACATTTACCAGTTCAAAGAAGATGCCCGTAGCGGAAACGCCTGGTTGGAGAAAAAGTCCCGCAATGGAGAGACGCTTTTTCGTGCTTTCCGCTCAAGGGGAGATTAAAGTTCTTCGTTTTAAAACTTAACGAAAAGTAAATGCGCTTTTGGGGTGACTAAAAAGCAATGTTTCACGCAATAAAATAATGAAATGCGCAGATTGTCAATTTAATATTCATTTATGTTCAACGTTTGACACAAAATTTGATTAAGTCCATAAATTTGTGTAAAAAGGCAAAAATGAGAAAAATTGCCATATCCTTCCTAACTTTAGATTTTTT
>Ga0256839_1005594_pt1 | contig 11521 bp, 13 predicted proteins | sample 354166metaG_FD_185968 | JGI IMG/M metagenome (GOLD analysis project Ga0256839, IMG submission 185968) | Hydrothermal vent microbial communities from Mid Atlantic Ridge, Atlantic Ocean - 354-166 | ecosystem: Environmental > Aquatic > Marine > Hydrothermal vents | place: Atlantic Ocean: Mid...
GGCCCAGATGAATTAACCGCCGAGGCTGCAGATTTATTATACCATTTGCTGGTTGTGCTGCAACTTGGCGGCGTTACATTGGAAGACGTTCTGGGTGAATTACAACGCAGAACCGCACAGTCTGGTCATGAGGAAAAGTCCAGCCGCTGATTTCAATAGACGGGCAAGCGAATTGAAAGGCTTGAATATGGACCAGAAAACCAAGCTGAATTCCTCCGTAATCGGAGAATATGAGGATGGACTTTCGCCATATCGGATCTATACCGCCGAGGAATGGAGCGAATTTCGCGCCGATACCCAATTAACATTAAGCGAAGATGAGGTGTTTCGCCTGCGCTCAATGAACGACCCGATTTCATTAAATGAAGTGCGGGTTATTTATCTTTCCCTGTCGCGGTTGCTTTCAAGCCATGTGGAAGCAGCCCAGCAATTGTTTCATCAACGCCGCAGGTTCCTGAATATAAAGAGTGAAAAAACCCCGTTTATCATTGGTATGGCCGGTTCGGTCGCGGTTGGAAAATCCACCACCGCCCGTATCCTGAAAGAACTGATGTCGCGTTGGCCAAATAGCCCCAAGGTTGATTTGATCACTACGGATGGATTTCTGTATCCCAATGCAGAGCTTGAGGCTCTCGGATTGATGCAGCGTAAAGGCTTTCCCGAGAGCTTTGACCGGCGGGCGGTGTTACAATTCCTATCTGACATCAAGGCCGGTAAACGGCCGATTAAGGCGCCAGTATATTCCCATTTCAGCTATGATGTATTGCCCAATGAATATGCAATAGTTGATCTGCCGGATATTCTGATTTTTGAAGGGCTGAACGTCTTACAGGTCAATGATTTGCCCAAGGATGGCAAGTCAGTGCCCTTTGTTTCCGATTTTTTTGACTTCTCTATCTATATAGACGCGGATGAAGAACTGATCCGTCACTGGTATGTCGAGCGTTTTATGCGCCTGCGGGAAACAGCTTTTACCGATCCCGGTTCCTATTTTCACAGATTTTCAAAAATTTCCCCAGAAGAGGCATTGAAAACCGCAACTGCTCTGTGGGAAGAAATTAACCTGCTTAATCTGCATGAAAACATATTACCGACCCGCCCGCGGGCCGATCTGATATTGCGAAAAGGTGCTGATCATCTGGTGGATCAGGTAACTTTACGAAAATTGTAAAGCGCCGGACTAAAATAATCAGCCCGGCGCTTAAGTGTATTTCGGTGATCGTATAAATCAAATCTGATCTGCGCGATTAACTTCCATCAGCAGTTTTTCAGTTTTGGCATCTTCAATTTTATTGACCAGCTTTCCAGCCTCCTCGTTATCCCGCATTGTTTTGGTGAGTGAGATAGAGGTGTTGACCAGCATAATGGCGGCCATTGCGTAAAATCCCTTGGCCGAAAAGCTCGCTTCGAGAAAATAGATACCACCAGCCATCATTCCGGCAGCCAATACAAAGCTTGCGGTGGTGAATGTGGTCCATGCGGATGAGTGTTTTACAGCTGTCTCAGTCATTTGTTTGTTCCTTTAATTGGTTGAGTTGGTCAGTTTGTTCAGGTAGATTTTTTACCGGCTTTTTTGGCCAGTTTTTTTGGAAAGACGGGCAAGCACATCTTCAGCACTGGTTTTAAGTGGAGTGCCACAACCGGCCTCTGCCAGCTTTTCGGTGATGTTGATCGGGTTACCTGTCTGCAGCATCTCGTCAATTGCCTGCGAAGTAAGATCATGCCGGGTCTGGCGCTGGCGCAATTTATTCAGAGTTGTTTCTGCATCTTCAAGCGTGTTCAGCCCGGTTTGCAATGGCTGGTCGCGTAGTTTGTGCACCCGGTCGGTTGCGGTGGCAATTCTTTGTCCACGGCGTAATTCACGCAATTTCATTTCGGCCTGCTGAACATTTAATTTTAGGCGTGAAAGCTCTTTTGCATATAGTTCCTGTGCTTCGGCAGATGTTTCCCGTTCGCTTTCCATCAATGCAATGCAAGTGGCAGCTTCCTGGGCAAGGTCGTGTTTATCTTGTTTGAGTGCAACAATTGTTCGTTGTTCGAGGTCATCAATACGTTTTACCAAAACCTCATGTTGATTTTTTTCCTGCCTGCTTTGGGCAATGGCAACTGCTACGGATTTTCTGGCAGCCGATACACCCTGTGCGGCCTCTCGCATTTGTTGGTCTAAAAGTGTCAACGCATGGCGGTCGCTAAACTCTTCAGCCGCGGAATGGCTAGCACCTCGCATGAGGGTTAGAATTTGTTTGATCATCTGGTTTTCTCCTTGTATGGTCTTCATGAACGTCGTTCACAAAACCAATATAGTAATCGGTGAACGATGTTCAAGATTTAAATGAACGATGTTCACAAATCGACTGATTAAGGTTAATAAATGGGAAAAAGAGAAGCTGCGCATAAGCTACTGACAGAAAAGCTACTCACTGCTGCAATCAATCGGGTAGAAAAATCAGGGTTGGAACAATTGCGCGCGCGCGATATTACCAATGATGCGGGTTGCGCATTGGGCACATTGTATAAATGCTATGATGATCTGGATGACCTGATTATTCATGTGAACTCAAAAACCCTGGGCTTGATGAAAAAAGCCCTGGGTGATGCTGGATCGAATATATCTGATCCAGTCGAAGCGTTAAAAGCATTGGCGATTGCTTATCTTGATTTTGCCGTCGAGAACAAAAACCTGTGGTCTGCGGTTTTTAAACATCGATTGCATGAGGACCAACCCACCCCGGAATGGCACCGGCTGGAGAATATGGCATTGCTTGATTTGATCGCAAAACCAATGAGCGCGATTAATACAGATCTTGATGAGCAACAATTGCAAGTTCGCTGCCGCACCTATTTTGCCGCCGTGCATGGCATTGTATCAATCAGTTTGCAGGACCGGTTTATTTCGCTTTCCGGAGACCTGCTTCGCTCCGAACTTGAGCATTTTGTCGAAAGATTGGCCAACTAGCTAAAGCTTGTCTCAGAAATGCGGGAACCGGTTTTGGGAATAAAGACATGCGGCAACAAAGAAAGCTTGTCTCCCAAAAATGGGAACCGGATAGAATTAAAGTATGTCGAATGAGTATGCCTGAATGTGATATGCTTTAGGTTCCAGCCCCTAACTCTCCTCATCAAAGCGATTTTCCACCAGTTCCTGCAAAGCATCGAGAACGTCGTTGGCTTGCCTGCCGCTGGCGGAAACTTCAATACAGCACCCGGAAGATGCCGCGAGCATCATCAATCCCATGATTGACGTGGCACATACGGACGCGCCGTTCTTTGTAACCAGAACCTTTGCATCAAACCGTTCTGCGGTTTTAACAAACTTTGCGGAAGCACGGGCGTGCAGGCCCTTTTTATTGATAATATTCAACAGGCGCGATGGTGCAGTGCCCGATTTTGTTTCAACACTAGGGTCAGGACCCATTAATTTCATCCATTCTGCGTTGGTTAAGTTAATGGCCCCTGACTTTATTCACTGGCCTGATAACACCTGACTTGCCACATTAATATATTTACGGCCTGAATCCTGCGCCTCATTCAGGGCGAGATCCATGTCGTCCTCACTGCGCACGCTGGCAAGTTTTATCAACATTGGCAGGTTCACACCGGCAACAACCTCTATGGTGCCGGTTTCCATGACAGAAATTGCAAGATTGGACGGCGTGCCACCAAACATATCTGTCAGTAGGATAACGCCTGTGCCATTATTGACCTCGGATACGGCATTTAAAATATCAAGCCGCCGCTTTTCCATGTCATCATCCGGCCCAATGGAAATCGTGCTCAGTTGATTTTGTGGTCCCACCACATGCTCCAGTGCCAATCTAAACTCATGTGCCAGCCCGCCATGGGTAACCAGTACAAGTCCTATCATTAATTAGCTTCCTTCAGCCGTTGCACTATTCGTTTTTTAAAAACGACCCGCAAAAATGCCTAATATTTTTCTGAAAGTTCATTGTGGCAGGCTTGAAAGTGGTTGCAAGTTTTTTTCTTAGACTGCGTCATGTTTTCATGGAAGCAGTCAGGTTGCGAAGAGTGGCCCGATGCTTATGCATCGCTCCCGCGAAGGCTGGTGCGTAGCGCCAAATTGCCGTGAGCAAAAAAAACAGAGCGATTCCGTCAAAGACGGACACGCTAGTGTCCCTATGATTAAAAGCGACAATTTTAAATGCGGTTAAGCATCAAACTAACCGGTCAGGTGCATAGCTTACTTAGATTTGCGGTAATAATCTGGTAAGATTGTTCCAATTGATATTGGGGAACATAAATTTCAGGCAGGGAAACACCATTGATATTTCGGCTGTTTTCCAAAGGCATACGGCTCAGTTTTTTCAGCGGTTCAATTTTAACCACCAGATTAATCACTGTTGAGGCAACAAAGGTTTTTTTATAAATACCAAATCCACGAACCTCACACATGCCTGATATATCCATCGGGCATTCGCCAATCAGGCGACCATTGGCGCTGTGCAATAAAGTCTGATCATCGGCAACCATTGCCGCAAATTGGACGTTTTTGCTTGCCCGGTCAATTAAATGCAGCATCAAAGATGTTTTTCCAGACCCTGACGGCCCACAGATTAAAATGCCCCTATTGCCAATAATCAGGCAATTGGAATGCAGGTTTTCATGGTTTTGATTATTCTTCTGCAAGGCATCATACCTATTTATCAGCAGGTAATTTGACGATAAACCGGGCACCGGTAATACCGGTGCCATTTTCCACATTGGTCACCCGGATTGTACCACCATGCGCTTCAATGATTTGTTTGGAAATTGACAGTCCAAGGCCTGAATTTTGTCCAAACTCTTCCTGATCAGGACGGTCAGTATAAAATCGCTCAAAAATGCGGTCGATTTGTTCTGCCTGAATACCTGGCCCATTATCTTCTACCGTCAGAAAAACCCAACGGTCCCTGCGCTCCAGTGTAACCGAGATTTTGCCGCCCGGTTTTGGAACAAATGAGCAGGCATTATCCAACAGGTTGTTGATCACCTGTCCAAATCGGCTTTCGATGCCGGAAATAACAAAGGGTTTGAGGTTAACAACCGGCGGGATAGTCAGGAGCCGTCCGGAAAGACCTTTTCCAATGATGCCGGTGGTTTTGAGAATATTAAAAAAGATTTTAACCCCATCATCGGCTTTATCCCGACCAAGGCGCTGTCTCTTGATATCAAGCAACAGCTCTTCTAAATCAAATTCATTTGCGTCCTCGCGGGCCAGTTCCGCATCCAGTCTGGAGGCATTGGAAATATCCGTAATCAGCCTGTCCAGCCGGATCACATCATGCTGAATAACATCCATCAATCGCTGGCGTTGCAGGTCGGTTTTCACCAGCGGCAGAGTTTCAACCGCACTGCGCAAAGAGGTGAGCGGGTTTTTCAGTTCATGACTGACATCAGCGGCAAAACTTTCAATAGCTTCGATGCGCGAGTAAAGCGAAGACATCATATCGCGAAGGGCAATTGAAAGGTGGCCGATTTCATCTTGCCGATCAGAGAAATCAGGAATTTCCTGTCTGGAATTCCCTTTTAACCGCACCCGCTCGGCAGCCGCAGATAAACGGCGCAGGGGTTGCGCAATAGTGCTTGCAAGAAAAATCGACAACAGCATTGTCACAATTGCTGCAACCGCCGTTACACGAACAATTGCCAGCCTTTCAGCCCGTACAATTTTGTCAATGTCATCGCCCTTAGTGGAAAGCAACAGCACTCCAAGAATCGCCCGAAAACGCTGAACTGGCACCGCAACAGACACAACCAGTCTGCCCGCATCGTCTACCCGCACAATACTGGCAGGAGCTCCGGTCAGAGCCGTTACCACCTCAGGGTATTTTGTTCCATCGCCACCAGGATATTCTTTATATACAGGCAGGTCAGTACGAAGCAGCCAGCCATTTACAATATCATCAAACCTATCGACTAAATTTTTGTCTCCAGCTGCAACGGCAGGCAGGTCGTACCTTAAAATCTGGCCGCGGGAATAAAGATGGCGCGAGTCAATAATGATCAACCCATTCGGGTCATAAATTCTGGCACGCGTTCGGGTCGGTGAAATCAACTGGCGTAAAACCGGTGCAACCTGTTCCGGATCTATTGGAAAATCTAGATTGCTTAAACTGTCATCGGTCGGAAAAATGCTTTCGCCTGCCTGTAATTCAACCAGTTTATCTGGATCAATTGTCAGGGAATTCGTCTCGACCGTGGCCGATGCTGCAATGGCGCTGGAAATAATTTGTCCTTGAATTAAAAGGCTTTCAACTCGGGCATCGGTAAGTCCGGCTCTAAACTGATTAAGATAGAGAATGCCTGAAAGTAGAATAATCAGTGCAGTAAGATTGAGAAAAATTATCCGCCGCGTAATGCTGGTGAGCAAATGCAATCGAAAAAAACGGGTAATCTTGCTCAAAATTTTGCGGATTAGACCAAACCGCCGGGTGCTGCCAACTTTGCCTTTGGGCGGATTCCCGGTTTCAGTTGATATATTATTGTCAGCCTCAATGGCCATTGCTTAGTGCTCCGGGAAGGGCCCGGTTCAACAATTTTGGTGGCTCAAGTTTGTGCCGATATTTGTTACACTGAAGCAACGGTCCCCTAGCCTTCCTTAAATCGGTATCCCACGCCATAAAGCGTATCAATCATATCGAAATTATCATCAACCGCCTTGAATTTTTTTCTCAACCGTTTGATGTGGCTGTCAATCGTCCGATCGTCAACATAGACTTGATCATCATAGGCCGCATCCATCAGCGCATCCCGGCTTTTTACCACACCAGGTCGTTGTGCAAGCGAATATAAAATCAGAAATTCAGTAACCGTCAACGTAACCGGCCGTCCATCCCATTCGCAGGTATGGCGTTCTTGGTCCATGCTGAGCAACCCCCGCTCAAGGCTTTTGGATGGGTCACTTTTTGTTTTTAAGCCGCTTTCGCCCCGTTGGGATACCCGACGAATAACCGCACGCACCCGTTCGATCAGCAATCGTTGTGAAAACGGTTTCTTGATAAAATCATCGGCGCCCATTTTAAGGCCAAACAATTCATCAATTTCCTCATCCTTCGAGGTCAGAAAAATGACCGGTAAATCTGATTTTTGGCGCAAGCGGCGCAGTAATTCCATACCATCCATGCGCGGCATTTTTATATCGAAAATCGCCAGATCGGGCAGTTTGGCAGTAAGGCCATCCAGCGCCGATGCACCATCCGTATAGGTGTCGACCTTATAGCCTTCAGCTTCGAGAGCAATCGACACTGATGTCAAAATATTTCGATCATCATCGACAAGAGCGATGGTCGTCATGATAGTATTCTCCAAAATTCTTTTATGCTTATACGTCAACAAATGGTCAATGGCGATAAAATTGCGCGTAAATTGTGGCAATCCGGTTAACTGGCGGGTTAACCCGCAGGTATTTTGCCGATTTATCAAGCAGTTAACCAGCAAATGAAGCGAATAGTGAATAGGTAAATAATGACTTCCTCAAATAATACCACCATCGCCAGCAATATTTGGCACCAAATGCAAGTTGCAGCATTGGGCACACTGGAAAAAAGCGGTTTCCCGCATGTCTCATTAGTAACAGTAGTACCGCGAAATGATGGATCAGCCCTGTTGTTACTTTCCGGTCTTGCAAGGCATACAGAGAATATCAAACGCGATGGACGTGCATCCCTGCTGGTCAGTGCCGTGCCGATGCGGGAAGAAGTGCCGGCAGAAAAGCTGGGTAATCATGATCCCCAAAAAGGTCCCCCGGAAGATCCATTGGCAGATGAGCGCATTACGGTTCACGGACATATAGAAGAACTGCCCGCTGATCAGATTGAATTCGGGAAAATCACTTTTCTTGACCGTCACCCGACGGCAAGCCTCTATATCGGATTTCAGGATTTTGCACTTTATAGGTTTTGTCCATCCAAAATATTCCTGGTTGGTGGGTTTGGTCGTATTGAAACGCTGCCTTCAAAAATTTTGCAGATGTAATGGCCCCGCAATAAAATACTAATCGTTTAGTGTTGCAATTAATTTACACTGTTTGGAATTTAATCGATTAAATAATTGAAAAGACTACTTAATTACATTTTTTTACTTGTATTGAATATAGTTTTAGGCTCTTAGGTTAGCCAAGCCTCTTAGGGCTAATGATTTGCTCTAAACATATCGCAAAACTCAACACATATACCCAATCTGGTAAAAGGTAGGCACCGTGAAACAATCAGGCACCTGGAATAAAGCATTTGATTTAGAAAAAAGTGGCCTTGTCGGTTTGGGCGATCAAAGCATAATTCACTGGAATTATGACGAAAAACTGCTTCAGCAAACTGCACTGATGCGCGGTGAAGGCGTTGAAACCAATAAGGGTGCTTTACTGGTAACAACCGGTCAGCATACTGGTCGCTCGGCGACAGACAAATATATTGTGCGTGATGAAAATACCGAAAACACCATTTGGTGGGATAATAACAAATCCATTACAGCCGATCAGTTTAGTCTGCTGCATCAGGATTTTCTTATACACGCAAAAAACCGGGAACTGTTTGTGCAGGATCTTTACGGCGGTGCTGATCCGGAGTTTCGCATCAAGGTAAGGGTGATTACCGAGTTTGCATGGCATTCTCAATTTATCCGTCATTTGCTGCGTCGTCCGGAAATTGCAGAATTGGCTGAATTTGTGCCGGAGTTCACTATTATCGATTTGCCAAGTTTTAAAGCAAACCCCGAGCGTCATGGTTGTAAATCTGAAACCGTCATTGCCGGTGATCTGACCAAGGGCATTGTCCTTATTGGCAACACTGAATATGCGGGCGAAATTAAGAAATCCGTATTTGGCGCCTTGAATTACTTCCTGCCAGAACGTGGGGTTATGCCGATGCATTGTTCGGCAAATGTCGGTTCGAACGATGATGCGGCTTTGTTTTTTGGTCTTTCCGGCACCGGAAAAACCACCCTTTCTTCCGATGCCAGCCGCACCCTAATTGGTGATGATGAGCATGGCTGGTCTGACAATGGTATATTCAATTTCGAAGGTGGCTGTTATGCCAAGACCATTCGTCTTTCTGCCGAGGCGGAGCCTGAAATTTATGCCGCAACCCAGACCCCTGGCGCTGTGCTTGAAAATGTAATTCTGGATGAAAATGGTCAGCCGGATTTTGATGATGGCTCATTGACCGAAAATGCCCGTGTCGCTTATCCGATCCATTTTATTCCTAACGCATCTGATACGGGCATGTCGTGTAACCCAAAAAATATCATCATGCTAACGGCCGATGCCTCTGGCATTTTGCCCCCAATTTCCCGGATGACCCCGGCTCAGGCCATGTATCATTTCCTTTCCGGTTACACGGCAAAAGTTGCTGGCACCGAAAAAGGTGTTGTTGGTACACAGGCAACCTTCTCCACCTGTTTTGGGGCACCGTTTATGCCGCGCCATCCATCAGTCTATGGAAATCTGCTGAAAGACAAGATCGCTAAACATGGCGCAACCTGCTGGCTGGTGAATACCGGCTGGACGGGTGGTGCTTATGGAACCGGTTCGCGCATGCCAATCAAGGCGACCCGCGCTTTGTTGAATGCAGCCCTTGATGGCAGCCTGAATGATGTCGAAATGCGCATTGATCCAAATTTTGGCTTTGAAGTGCCAATATCTGTTGCGGGTGTTGATGATGCCTTGTTAAACCCACGTGAAACCTGGGCCGACAAGCAGGCCTATGATGCGGAAGCGCGGTTGTTGGTAAGCAAATTTATCGAGAATTTCGAAAAGTTTGAAAGCCATGTGGATGGCGTGGTGTTGAATGCCGCACCACAAATCAGGCAGGCGGCTGAATAAGCATTAATTCAAGAGTTAACGAAAAAGGCCTGTCATCATTCTGACAGGCCTTTTTTATTTTGGCCAATAAATAAAATCTACCGCCGTGCCATAAAGGCAAGCCGTTCAAACAGGTGCACATCCTGCTCGTTTTTCAGCAATGCCCCATGCAGTTTCGGCAGTGCATTGACGGATTTTTCCCGCAGGGTTGCCGGGTCCACATCGTCGGATACAAGCAGCTTTATCCAGTCGAGTGCTTCAGATGTGGATGGTTTTTTGCGCAGGCCCGGGGTATCGCGAATTTCATAAAATTGAGTGAGTGCCTCACGCACAAGGTTCTTTTTAATGTCAGGAAAATGCACATCAACGATCTGCTCCAGAACATCGGCTTCCGGAAAGGCGATATAGTGGAAAAAACAACGGCGTAAAAACGCATCTGGAAGTTCTTTTTCGTTGTTTGAGGTGATGATCACAATCGGGCGATGCCGTGCCTTGATGGTCTCGCTGGTCTCATAGACAAAGAACTCCATTTTATCGAGCTCCTGCAAAAGGTCATTCGGAAACTCAATATCGGCTTTGTCGATTTCATCAATCAGCAGCACAATTTTTTCGCCCGCTTCAAAGGCTTCCCACAATTTGCCCTTTTTAATGTAGTTTTTAATGTCATGAACGCGCTTTTCACCCAGCTGTGAATCACGCAATCTTGAAACCGCATCATATTCGTAAAGCCCCTGTTGCGCCTTGGTGGTAGATTTGATGTGCCATTCCATCAGTTTCAGCCCCAATGATTGCGCAACCTGAATGGCAAGCTCGGTTTTGCCGGTGCCGGGTTCGCCCTTAATCAGTAAGGGCCGTTCCAATGCAATCGCTGCATTTACCGCGATATTAAGGTCGTCAGCTGCAATATAGGTGCTTGTTCCGGTAAATTTGTTCAACTGTTCGCTCATAGATTTGCTCGGCCCTTATGGTTTTAGCGGGGATAAGTCGGGCAACATAATGGCTTCATTGGGTAAGCGCAATGCGATGCCGGGTAAATCGATTTAAATCATGAATTCTGTAACTTGCATGGGATTGGGTAATCTCTTGGCCCAGGGCATTGCTCAACAAATCTCACCTTTTATTGACAGATCTGTCCTTGTTTACGCCGTTAATGGTACCAATCTTGAGGGTGAGGACAATCAATGTTCAACAAGTGTGGAGCAAACAAATGCAAACTGAAACCATGTTTTAGGCGCATTAATCGGGACCGGTTAAACGGCAATTTCCTGATGCGTTTAAGAGCAAAAGGAGGTTGTTATGACCATCTCAAAATTGAAAACTCTTACTGTTGCAACAATTTTTGCTGTTGGTGCATCATTTGCCTTATCGGGTGGCTCTCATGCCCAGGGCTTGCAATGCGGCAATCGTGCAAAAATGGTGAAAACACTTGATAAGCGATTTAAGGAAGCCCGCTTTGCTATGGGCCTCGCCTCTAACATCAATTTGTTTGAGGTGTTTATTTCCCAAAAGGGTACATGGACCATTCTTTCCACCCGCGCCAACGGTGTGACCTGCATCGTTGCGGCCGGGAAATCATGGGTCAACATGCCAGCAGAACTTTCAGGTGATGCGGTGAATTATTAGGAGTGAATAGACTTTTAAGTGGCTTTCCAGCTCGTCGTAACACTCCAACTGAGCCGATAGGCGAAGCGCTTTTAGTGATCGCACGTTGACCCCGGACTTGATCCG
>Ga0256839_1005595_pt1 | contig 11518 bp, 8 predicted proteins | sample 354166metaG_FD_185968 | JGI IMG/M metagenome (GOLD analysis project Ga0256839, IMG submission 185968) | Hydrothermal vent microbial communities from Mid Atlantic Ridge, Atlantic Ocean - 354-166 | ecosystem: Environmental > Aquatic > Marine > Hydrothermal vents | place: Atlantic Ocean: Mid...
GCCACTGGCACCGAACGGATGGCAGCGGGCGATTCGTCGCAGGCCCTTCCAACTCCCCTTCCACGGACCGTATTTGCGGACGGCCTCAATGAAGTACTGACTGCACGAGGGCTGGAAACGACACCGACCACCCAAAAGCGGACTGAGCACCACCTGATACGCTCGTACTCCGGCAATCAGCCACCAGCTCACCACACGCGCGAGCCATTGGCAGATCGCTGGGACGCGGCCGAGCCACGTCGAACCGGCCGAACCGTCGCGACTGGCAGCACCCGCGTCGTCTGGCATTTGGTCCGGCGCGCATGTCATCGTTTCTCTCCGGCCGCCGGTCTCTCCAAGCGATGGGCGACTGCCCGAGTCAATGCAAGCAGGGAACGCCGAACCTGCTCGGCATCCCCACGAGCTCCTTTTCGCGGCCGCACCACGAAATCGATTCCCTGCGGAATGTCATGTTGCGACAACCGGAACGCCTCACGAATCCACCGCTTCCAACGGTTCCGCGTCACCGCGTTCCCGACTCGGCGAGGGATCGTCACGCCCAACCTCGACCAGCCCAACCGATTGGCGACTCCGTGAACCACCAGTGTGCGGTCGACCGCAAACACACCCTGCTTCAACACCAGCGAGAATTCATCCGACCGGCGCAAACGCTGCCGCCGTCGAAGTCGATAACCGATCGAAGACGTCATGGCAAACCCGAAGAATCGGCCCCTTCGTCAAGACCGTCCCGGCCGGGTTTCCGATCGGTCCGGTCCCCATCGGAACGCCCGGTTCTCTCTACGGCTTCCAGCGGTGCAACCAGCGGTTTGCGAGCCCAGTCGTCGACGGGGGGTGGCGAGTAGGGGCGCGGCCGGCGAGGCGTGTCCGACGTGCGCTGAATGAATCGCTTGCAGATATTGACCAGCAACAACCCGGCCGTCACCAGCACGAACATCAGCACCAGCGCGGCCACACCGCGAACCGACCAGGCCAGGCGCGCGGCGATCAACTCGCTGTAAAGCTGCCAACCGAATACCACGCGCCGACTCCTATCTGAAGGGTGAAGGGTGAAGGGTGAGCCGCGCGGGACGTTTTGTTGGAGACTCGTGGAAATGAGACCACTACCGGGTGTCCAACATGCGGCAGGGCAAGGAACACGGCCGAAACTGGAGAACCGCACGGCGGTCTTGTTTGCAGGCTCGAACACCATCGGGCCCACGACTACCATCGTATCTCAGTCCGAGGGTCGAAGCGAGTCCGCCGTTCGAACTGCTCGAGCAACCGGCGGCTCTCGTCGTCCATCTCCTTCGGAAGCACGATGGCAACTTCCAAATAAAGATCCCCCGTGCCCGACTTGCCCTTCACACCATGCCCTTTGACCCGCAGGCGGCGGCCGCTGGACGTTCCCGGCGGAATGCGAACTCCAATCGTACCGTACGGCGTGGGCACGTCGACCTGCGTTCCCAAAGCGGCTTCGCCAACCGTCACCGGCAGCGTCAATTCCAGGTCGAGCCCCTTGCGGCGAAAAACCGGGTGGGGTTTCACGTGGACGGTGATCAGCAGATCGCCGGCAGGCCCCCCCGCCGTACCCGGCGCCCCTTGACCTCGCAGCCGGATCTTCTTCCCGTCCTCAATGCCTGCGGGAATCGAAATCTCGATCGTCTTGGAACTTCCCCCCGACTCCGAAAGCACCACGGTCTGCCGTCCGCCCACCACGGCCGTCTGAAAGTCGACCGTGATCTCGGCTCGCAGGTCGGCTCCCCGCCGGGGCCCCGCACGCCGGCCGCGAGTCCGTCGTCCTCCGCCAAACCCGAACAAGTCGGCGAACGCGCCGAATCCCTCTCCGTGCTCGCGCCCACCGAACAGGTCCGCCAGGTCGATCTCCTCTCCCATGCCGCCAGGGCCGCCGGTGAAGGTCTGCCAGGTGCCCCCACCGGGACCACCCGCCCCCATCGTTTCGAACGCGCTGCCGTAGCGGTCGTACTTTTCCCGTTTGTCCGGATCACTCAATACATCATACGCGGCCTGGACTTGCTGAAACCGCTCCTTGGCCGTCTCGTCGTCCGGGTTCATGTCGGGATGGTATTTGGCCGCCAGCTTCTTGTAAGCCTTCTTAATCTCTTCCGGAGAGGCTTCCCGACTCACTCCCAGCACCTTGTAGTAGTCTTTGTCCATTTGTGCCTGAGTCATCGTCTGTTCCACATGAGTTCTGGCGTGTCCACCGTACCGGCCAACACCGCTTCGCCGCCCATCTTAGCAAACACAAACCGCCACCGGCCAACCCCGGATCGACGGGACGGCTTCGGTACTCCCATTGCCTACCATGGCCTGCTTAACCAGCAAATGACATGCCGAGTCTCAATCCAAGGGGGGCCAGTTCCGCCGTCATCGTCACCTAGAGGATCAGCGGCTGGATCACTCGGCAGCCCAGCGGCCGCAGATGAGTTTGCAGGCGGTCGAACATGGCGGCATCGGTGTAGGTACCGACGATGGCTCCCCCCGAACCGGCGAACTTGGCCGACGCGCCCGCTTCCCGGGCCCGCTCGACCATCTCGATATGATCGGCGGCCAACTCGCAGATCTTCCGCCGGGTGTCGAAGTTTTCGTTGATCAGCCGAGCCAGTTCGGTGGCGTCGCGAGCGAGGATGGCTTGGCGGGCATCCTCGGTCAGCCGAGCGAAGTTCGCCATGGCCTCCACTACGTCCTTATCACCTCGAGCGAACCGGGACTTCAGGTCGTTGTGCAATCGTTCCGTCGGCTCGCTCGCATCCTCACGAAAGGCCACGTACACCGGAGGCAGCCACTGCGGGTCGAGTTCTTCATAGCGTCCGCAGGCTAGACCTTCCCTCACCGCCACCGCCTCGGGCGAAAAGTCCATATAAACCAAACCCTCGTAAACCTGAATCACACGGTCTTGCAATCCCGCGGCGATCCCCAATTCGTCCGTCTCCACCGACAGAGCCAGCGACGGCTGCACCTGTTTCGGAATCTCGACACGGAAGAATTCCATCAATGCCCGCAGCGTCGCCACAATAATAGCGCTGGAACCGGCCAACCCGACGAGCCGAGGAATACTGCTTTCATAGCGGATGGAGAAGTTTCTCCGCCGGAGTTCATGCCGCCCATCGCAGTACTCGTAGAAGCGTTTGATGGTCGCCTTGACGAGTCGAACACCGCCATAATATCCGTGCAATTCCACATCCTGAACCAGCTCTTCCATCGACCCGAATCGAGAGTGATCTTCCTGGCTGGGGACGATTTCGAGATCTTCCCACTCGTAGAGCACAACGCTGGCGGAGAAGTTCTTGATAATGTGGGCGATCGTCTTGCCGCCGTAACCGTCGGACGGATTGCCCACCAATCCGGCGCGAGCGTAGGCGCGTTTGCGAATCAGTTCCATCAGCGGCTACTCCGGTGGCGAAGACGGCTTGACCAGGCGGGCCAACAGGTACTGCCGCAGTGCCGGGCCGTATTCCCGGTCGGCCAGTGCAAATTCCACGAAGGTCTGAAAATAACTCTCGAAGTTTCCGATGTCGAATCGAGGCTCGTCGGGGCGCAGCCGCACGCCCAAGCAGCGGTGGCCGCGCTGGATCAACTGTCGAATGGCGTCGGTCAGTTGGATCTCCCCGCCCTTTCCCGGGGGCGTGGCGTGCAGCATCTGGAAGATGCGAGGGCTGAAGACGTACCGCGCGGCCACGGCCAGGCGACTGGGAGCGTCCTGCACCGACGGTTTCTCCACCACATCGGCCAGTTCGAACGTCTCCGCCTCGCCGTCCTTGGGCTGAGCGATCCCATAGCGGAAGACCTCTTCCCTGGGAACCTCCTCGAACGCGACCACGGCATCCACGCCCTCCTTGACGAACAGTTCCTTCATTCTCTGCACGATATCGGACTGGGCGTGAACGCCGATAATCGAATCTCCCAGAGCCACGACGAACGGCTGATCCCGAATGAGCGACTCCGCACAGAGGACGGCATGTCCCAACCCGAGCTGCCTTCGTTGCCGCGTATAAAAGTACTCGATCGCCTTGCGTTCGAACGCCAGGTCCGCCAGCAACTCTTCGCGCCCCGTCGTCCTCAGGTATTGCGTCAACGACTCATCGGTATCGAAATGGCTCTCGATGGAGTGCTTCCCGCGAGAGGTGACGAACAGCATCCGCTCGATTCCCGACTGCGCCAGCTCTTCGACCACGTACTGTACCACCGGCTTGCGCCCCACCGACAGCATTTCTTTCGGCTGACTCTTGGTTGCCGGAAGCAGCCTCGTACCGTGACCGGCTACCGGTATCACGGCCATATCGATCGTTGGACTCATGGATCTTCTCGTCTGTGCACTTTTTTCGCCAGGTTTCGTCATTTCTGTCCTTGGCGGTCCAGTTTGGCTTCGATTTCCTGCACCAGCTTCTGGTACCCCAAATTTCGTGGTTCTCGGCGGGCCAGTTCTTTGGCCAACTCCAGCGCTCGATCGAGCGGACCGAACTCGTGATAGTAGGTGGCCAGCGCCAGCAAGTAATCGTTGTTCTCCGGATCGAGCTCCCAGGCTCGGCGCAGTGGCGCTTCGGCCTCCTTGACGTTGCCTACCAAATAGAGATTGAGTCCATAGTGGTACAACACGGCCGGGTTGTCCGGCGCCAACTGAGCGTCGCGTGCCGTCAACGGCAGCTCTTCTTTTCGCAACTGGAGGCTCCGCTGCCGGTACTCGTTGGCCCGAGCCAGCCGACTCTGGGCATCTTCCATTCTTCGAGCCTGCATCAACTGGGACGCCATCGCCTCCTGCTCTTCGGCCAGTCGATCCAACAGCGATGCCAGGTTGCTGCGCGAGCCTCGCCCCAGCGGATCGACGCGGATGGCCGTCTCGTATGCCGCGATCGCGTCCCGATCCCGTCCCATTCCCTCATACAACAGGCCTTTGGCTCGGTGCGCATCGCCTCGGTCCGAATCGGCGTCGTACCGTGCCAGCAACTCCCGGGTGACCTCGGCCAGTCTTTCTCGCTGCGGCGTCGTCAGCAGATCCGGGCGCAGCGCCACCGGCAGGCGCTGCAGCACCCGCGCCGCTTCGATCCTTACGGCACGCTTGGGGTCTTCCAGCGCCGGTACCAGCCGTCGCACGATCGGCCCCAACTGTTCCCGCAAGCCGGCCGCGGCCTGCGGAGCGATCCGGCGGGCACCAATCGCCGGGATCCGCCGCTCGTAAGCTCGCACGGCCGCCAGTCGCAACTGCGGATCAGAGTTCTGCAACAGCCGCTCGCACAGACGATAGAATTCGCCGGCCGGTCCAGCCGGCAATCGCTCGGTCGGCTCGATCGGCGGCAACAGCCGCATCGCCTCTTGCACCAGCGTGGCGCGCACGATCGGTGGATACGCGCGCGCAGCGGCCTTGCGAATCAGCATCGATAACACGGACGTGTCACCCCGGCGAGCCTTCACGATCAGGTCGGCAAACGTCTCAGGGGGCTCCCAATCGGAATACCACTTCTCGAAAGCGTCCCAGCACCAACGATCCACCTCACGCAGCGCTTCCCGCACTTCCTCATTACCTCGCAACGCCGCAACGACCCAGTCTCGATATTGCTTGATCGTCTCATCGTCGGTCTGGGGCAACTTGGCACGGTCGAGATGGCAGCGGGTGCAGGCGTTGGGCGTCCCCAGCGAAAGGCTCAGATCAGGACGAGGCACCCGAAAACTATGGTCGCGCCGCGGATCGACCTCCATGTAGGTCGTCTCGGGAATATGACATTCCACACACCGGCTCCCCATAGAACCTTCCCGGTGATGGTGGTGTGCGGGCGTATCGTACTTGCCGGGCGAATGCTGATGGCAGGAAGTACAGACCCGGTTTCCCTCGTATTTGAGCCGAACCGAATGCGGATCATGACAGTCGCTGCACTTCACGCCTTTGTGGAACATTTTCGACTGCAAGAACGAACCGTAAACATAGACCTCGTCCATGATCTGCCCGTCGGGAAAATAGCTGGTCGGCTCGAGCAATTCGTTGATGTAATGGTCGTAGTACCCGTCTTGGGGCCGGAAATGCGGATCGACGACACTTCGTCGCGAGTGGCACGGCGCGCACGATTCGACTTCCACCACGTTCGACTCGTCCGCGAACCTCATGATCGAAGTCCCTTGCCGCAGCTTCCACACCGGATTCCGGGAACGAGCCCACTCGACGTGCACGCTCCCAGGACCGTGGCACGTCTCGCAACTCACATCGATCTCGCTGAAGCGCGAGTGATACTTCAATGCCTGGACGTCGAATCGTTTCTCGAAACCGGTCGTGTGGCAGTCCGCGCACATCGTGTTCCAACACTGTGCGGACTGTGTCCAGTGCAAGGGATCGTTGGGGTCGAGTTTTTCCGGAACGTCCGGGGGTGGAACATAGAACCACCGTTGCTGTTGGGTATCCCACGAAATCCGGAGCACCTGCAACCGGCCGACCTCGTTGGGCGACGACGCAGTGCGGTCGAATTCCACCATATACTGCTGCAGCGGCGTGTAGCCCAACACGTATTTGATCTCGAACTCGGCCATCTCGCCCCCCGGCCCCTCGGTGTAGATCCAGTAGCGGCCGTCACGGCGAAACAACCGCGAAGTGACGTCGTGGTGTGTCACTTCGACATCGGAAAAGTCACCGAGCACCGTCTCGGGAGTCGCCCGGTCCATTGCCAAATCGTGGTGGGAACCGGCGAACGCTCGAGCCTCCGCCCGGTGACACTCGGCACACGTGGCACGACCGACATAACCGGCCGTATTCCAGTCGCGAACGGGACGCCGCCACGCGTCCGCAGCCATGCAAAGGCCGACCACCACGAGTGTGACCAGCCCCAGCAAAGCGAGACGGCGACGCAGAAAGCCCCCCCTACTTGGCGAAACCGAAGCATCCGGGGAAGAATGAGCCATATCGATCAAACGGAATCTAACGGGAAGCGCGACAGGAAGACGTGTGGCATGGCCGGGCCAGGCCAAACCGCCATTATGTTTGGCCATCGCACAGGCGGCAATGCGTGCGGATCCGACCTCGCAAGGCCGATCGTGACGAGTGTCGCGGAAATCGGGTTCCCATCGATGGCAGCAGCCAAGCCAGTTTGGCGAGAACAGCAAGACCCCATTCGGCGATAAGAAAGCCTGGGCAGAGGGAACCTGCTGCGCCGTCTCCTCGAGATGAGAACGGCGCCCGTCCCGTACACGACACCTCCTGCACGGAAGCAGCCTTGATGAGAAAACAGAGGCGGGTGTTCACCTGTTGTCCACGAATCGCCTGTGTCGTGCTCCTGCTCGCCGGAAGCACGCTGCCGGCGCAGTCGCCCATGACTCACCCCCGGCCGGACTATGCCCCCGACTGGCCGGAGGTTTCGTGGATCATTGCCACCAAATGCACCGGCTGCCATCGCCCCCAGTCGGAGCAGACCGATCTGACGTCGTACGCTGCGATGATGGCTGCCGGTCATGCCGAGGACGATCCGTTGATCATCCCCGGTGACGCCGAAAACTCTCCGCTGTGGCAGAAAGTCGCCTGGAATGTGGATGCTCGCGTGGGCAGCGAGCTGCCGGACGAACCGGAAATGCCCCCCAAGCGTCACGAGTGGCTGACGCGCGGACAGCTCGAGCGGCTGCGGCGGTGGATCGATGCCGGCGCCAAGCAATTCGCTCTTCCCGGTACTTGCCAACCGCGCCCTTTGAGCGAGCTCGACTTTCCCTCCGCCAAACAGTGCGGCGCGTGCCACCCCCGCCAGTACGAACAGTGGTCGCGGTCGATGCATGCCTACGCGCAACACAGTCCCGTCTTCGAAGCGTTCAACCTGACGCTGATCGAACGGACCGGCGGCACGCTGGGAACCTTCTGTTCACGATGCCATACGCCGATCGGAACGACACTCGGCGAAAACGGATCCATGCGAAATGTCCACCGGACACGCATCTCGCGGGAAGGAGTGACCTGCGTGGTCTGCCATCGGCGCGGCGACGGCGTCTACCGCGCCAGCGGCCGCATCCATGTCGAGCCGGGCGGGATTGTCAGCGGTTGCATCTACGGGCCGTTTGATGATTCCCCGTCCCAGCCGACCGGCGCCCATCCGTCGATCGGCCGGCCCTACCTGCAACAACCGCAGTTTTGCGCCGAATGCCACGATGTGGTCAGCCCCAGTGGCGTGCGACTGGAAGAGGCGTTCGCCGAGTGGCTGCACAGCCCTTCGGCACGCCGCGGTGTGACCTGCCAACATTGCCACATGGGACCCGTGCAGGGGAAACCGATTCCCGAGGACCATTGGCCGGTGGGACCGGCTGCCGAGGTTCCCGGAATCCCCATCGAGAAAATGCCTCAACGGCCACTCTCGGACCACACTTTCGCCGGCCCCGACTATTCGATGCTTCCGGATACCGAGTTCCCCTGGAAACTCGATTGGATGTATGAGGTCGACTATCGCGACGAGTCCCGTTTGACACCGTACCAGCGGCGCTCGCTGTTGGAGTTGCGGCGCGCCAACCGCCGGCAACTGGCCATCGCCACCGCCAAACGGTATGAACTGCTCGGCAACGCGGCCCGCATCCAGGTGACCCATGCCCCGGTAGCCCGAGCCGGCCGGTTGCCGGTGACCGTCACCGTCACCAGCATCTTCGGCGGTCACCACTTCCCCACCGGGTTCTCGGCCGAACGCCAGGCGTGGATCGCCATCGATGTTCGCGATGCCGGTGGCCGTGTGGTCTACCGCTCCGGAGACCTGGATCCCAATGGCGATCTGCGGGATGCTCACAGCGATGCCGTGCGAGCTCACCAGGTCCCCGCCGATCTCCATCTGTTCAGCCTGCAAAACAAGTTCGTCACACTGACGCAGAAGGGAACCGAGGGATCGGTCGTGCTTCCCGTCAATCGCTTTGTCGCTCCCATCAGTTTCGTCCGTCCGGCGCCGCTACCGTCGATGAGTTTCGGGCGTCCGCCGGGACTGCGGATCGCCAAGGCCAGCTTGCCCGCCGAACAATCGATGCACCGTACGTTTCACATCAATGTTCCCTGTGACAGCGACTCGCTGACCATCGACGTACGGTTGCTGTTTCGGCACCTGCCTCCCAACCTGCTCGACCGAGTCGGCGTCGCCCATCTGAAGCCTCAACTGGAAATCGTCACCATCGATCAGTATCGCGCCGTCGTTCCCGTCGTTTCTCGACCATCGAAGAGGCTGTCGCGAAACTCCATGCCCCAAGCAACACCCCCGAGGCCGGAAAGCGGCGTGGCCGGTCTTGTTACAGGCTCGAAAAACCCATGATGCAGTCGCGTTGCCAGTGTCGTCACTTCCGCCGGCTGGTCTTCGGATTGGCTGCTCTGGCGGCGCTGCGCGCATCGGCCGACCCGCCAACTCGCGACCTGATCCCACCCCCGGTCGGCGTGTCGTTTCCCGAGCTGCCCCCCGAGCCCGTTGCGCCGGGTCGGCTCGAGCTTCCATCCCTCCAGCACGAATTGGCGGAGAAAGGGGGCAGTACGCTTTACGTTCCGGAAGGGGACGCGGTTGCGTCGGGATACAGTTCCCAACTGACGCATCATCCTCTGCTTCGTCTCAGCGAAGACTGGACGGAACCCCAACCGTTCACCATCGGCCCGCCCTACCTGGGCACCGGCCCCGTTCAACTCTACGGTCGCTGGCCCGGTACCGACGGCTACGCCTGGGAACCGCGGTTCGTCCAGTACGGCTCCTACCAGCTTTTCGGTTTCGGCATCCGTCAGGGAGGTCGCGATCAGGTGGCCCTGGGCCATCAACTGCTGCTCGACTTCGATCTGAGACTGACGGGCACCGAGCGTTTCCACGTGCAGTACCGGCCGATCGGTCGCGACGGCAGCGGGGGCTCGTATTACCAGTTCACCAGCCCCAGCGGGTATGTGGACGCTTCGACGGCCGAGCCGTCTCGCTACTGGTTCGAGGGGGAATTGGCCAGCATGTTCGGCGGATACCTGTCACCGTTGGTCCGAGCGGACATCACGGTCACCGCCGGCAAGTTCCCCTTTGCCGTTCACAACTTCCTACTGATCAACGACGAACTCCTGGGCGTGATGCTCAGCCAGGACAATCTTACTGTCGGCAACCTTAGCAATATCAACCTGCAAGCCTTCTATTTCTTCAACGATGTAAGTGCTCCCTATCCGGAGCAGGGGCGCGCCGTCGGTCTGCACGCGCAGATCGACCACCGAGGCGCATTTCATGAACTGACCTACGTCTACTGGGATCCCGATGATGGCGGTGACGGCGTTCACCACGCCGCGTTCAGTCGAACCCAGATGATCGGGGCTTGCACGTTGGCCGCTCGAGCCCTGCTGAAGATGGCCTCCGCCCGTCGATTCGGGAACGGACAGTTGTTCGTGCTGGAAGCCAATCGCGAATGGGATGTGCCGATTCATTTGGCGGGTTGGGAACCCCATCTGCTGTTCGCCAACCTCTACTGGGCCACACCGGGTTGGCGCAGCATTGCGGGTGCCAACTTCAATCGCCTGGAAACGGCGTTCGAGGTCAACCCGCTGGTCAACATCGCCGCCGGCCTGCAACCCGACGACCGCTGGGGGATTTCCGGAGGTGTCCAGTGCTTTCGCCATCACGAAGATCAATCGCTCACCCTGGAAATGGCGATGGAGAGTATCCGCGGGGAGCCGGCATGGGGATTGGGAGCACGCTATCAACAAAAGCTGACAGCGCGAACGTGGTGGGAACTGCTGGCCATCGCCAACGAATCCGAAGATGCGGCCCGAGACCGACTCGGCGCCTTCGCCAGTTGGTTTATACTCTGGTAGGCTTGGGCGAATGCCACGCGGATGAGCGAATAAGGGATCTCATGGAGACACAGAGACACGGTGCGTTTCTCTTTTCGTGTTTCCCTTTTCCGTGTCCGTGTGCCATTCTCTTGACAACTTCGAGATCACGCATTCCATTTCGCCATGCCCACTTCCCTCGCGCACCTTGTTGAATCGCTTCGCCGGCAATTTCCGGCGCTCGGGCGCCGAGTCGCCGGCAAGGCGGCCGTCTTTCTGGATGGTCCGGCTGGAACCCAAGTGCCCCACTCGGTCATCGACGCGATCTCCGACTACTTGCGTTTGAGAAACGCCAACCACGGCGGCTGCTTCGCCACCAGCCGGGAAAGCGACGCCCTGCTGGCGGAAGTCCATCAGGCGGCTGCCGAGTTTGTCGGAAGCGACGATGCGGAGACGGTGTGTTTCGGTCCCAACATGACCACACTGACGTTTCAGTTTTCGCGAGCGCTAGCGCGAACATGGCAGCCGGGCGACGAAGTGATCGTGACGCGACTCGACCACGATGCCAATATTCGCCCCTGGGTTCTGGCCGCCGAGGATGTCGGCGCTCGAGTGCGATTCGTCGGCGTCCGGCCTGGAGACTGCACGCTCGATCTGGAAGGATTCGAGCAAGCCCTGACTCCGCGAACGCGTCTGGTCGCGGTCGGCCTCGCCTCCAATGCCGTCGGAACGATCAACCCGGTGGGCGAAATCGTAAGGCAGGCGCACGCGGTCGGGGCCGAAGTCTATGTCGACGCGGTTCACTGGGCC
>Ga0256839_1005596_pt1 | contig 11517 bp, 12 predicted proteins | sample 354166metaG_FD_185968 | JGI IMG/M metagenome (GOLD analysis project Ga0256839, IMG submission 185968) | Hydrothermal vent microbial communities from Mid Atlantic Ridge, Atlantic Ocean - 354-166 | ecosystem: Environmental > Aquatic > Marine > Hydrothermal vents | place: Atlantic Ocean: Mid...
TGTATATATACATATATATATATATATATATATATATATGTGTGTGTATATATACATATATATATATATATATATATATATGTGTGTATATATATATATATATATATATGTATATATATATATATATATATATATGTGTATATATATATACATATATATATGTGTGTATATATACATATATATATATATATATATATGTATATATACATATATGTATGTGTGTGTACGTGTGTATCTATGTGCATATATACCAGACATACTGCACATAGACACACATCTATACATTTACCGTACCGACCAGAACCACAAGCTAAATGCCCTAACATCCCGTCCAACTCTTTTGACTGATGCTAAAAACTGCTAAATGATCTTAAACCTTGGTTGTCATATCTGAGATCACCTTGTCACCCAAAATACTCACGATTTCAGTAATTAGACCTATTTTTAGCCAAAAACCCGAGTGAAAACCTACCGTCTCGGATAGATTATTTGGCTGCAAGCCCTTTTATGTGAGTATTTCATTTAACAAATCTAAGATAGGAAATAAAAAGACACACCCCCCCCCCCTTTTTTTTCCCATTTTGACCCCCTTCCAACTGAGTTAGGCTGGAATTTAAATCGTCAAACGAATGTTTTTGAGGTGTAATTGCACGTTAGATTTTCGTTCTAAAGGGGTGAACAGGCTTCATCAAAAATTCACAATTTTACAACCTTTTTAGTATAAATTTGTACAATTGCCTTCCAAGCAATAGGTTTAGATATTTCTAAAAAAGGTACTGTAAGGAGGTGTGCTGGCACGAAGAATTTTGATTTCTTAGGAAAAAGGTTACTCCTTTTCTTTACAAACAGAATCTTAGGTTAAACACAAACCATTAGCCTTCAAAGCTTAAATCAAACTTTATTGTTTAGATTCTGCGGTTTTGTAGTTGATAAACAATATTGAATTGCAAGTTCAAAGGTGAGAATTACTCTCTAAAGCCTTAAGTTTTGCGAGATGGCCGAGATATAGGTGAAAGATTGTAGCTCTTTTAACGGAGCACGTAAGCTTCTCTCGTAATAAAAGCTTAGGGTAAAGTAAGCTAAGCATGAAGCTATCGGGTTCATACCCCGAAAATGGGTGAATGCCCCTTTACCATTAAAGTTTGGCTCTGGCTTATCTTATAAGTTAGTCTTTATAAAATACATGGTTTACAACTAATAAGGCAAAGCTTAAGTAGTTTATTTTTCAATTAAAAATTGTAATTTAAACCACTTTAAAGGTCATTATCCAATGAGATTATGACATTAAGTTTGCTCACCCAGTATTGAAGATTAAATATAAAAGAAATTTAGATTTAGTAATAGACTCTACTCTTGGCCAAGTCTGTGCCAGCAGCTGCGGTTACACAGACAAGGGGACTTATAAATGCGTCGGTAAAAAGGACAGTTATAGAAATAACCTTCTAAAGCTAAATCACTATATGAAGAGGTAGAATTCACACATAATTTTAAATAACATAGAGCTTTTTATCTAGAAGCTGTGAAATCACTAAGTAAAACCAGGATTAGATACCCTGTTATTAGTGGCATAAACTTTTTCCACCACCAGGGAACTACAGATATTCTTCTGAAACCCAAAGAGCTTGGCGGTACCTTAAATCCTGTTAGGGGAACCTGTTCCATAATCGATAATCCGCGTAGGACCTGTCTTTCTTTTGACCTAGTCTGTATACCGTCGTCGTCAGACAACTTTCAAGAAAATAAAAGTTCTCTCCAATAAATTATTTACAGACGTCAGATCAAGGTGCAGCCAATAAGAAAGTGAGAAATGGGTTACAATTTTAAAATCAAAATATGGACTCAAAATTGAAATAATTTTGACGAAGGCGGACTTAAAAGTAATTCTGATAAGAATGTCAGGATGAATTAGGCTCTGAGGTGTGCACACATCGCCCGTCGCTCTCGCTGAAAAGTGAGATAAGTCGTAACATAGTAAGGGTAATGGAAATTGCTCTTAGTTGAGTGAGACATAGTATAATATAATATAACTCGCTTACACTGAGTTGATGGTTAAAATTAACCTGTCTCAATTTCTATAAGTTAGATCTTTTTCCTTAAAACGCTAAAATTATTAAACCATTTTACCATTTTAGTAATCTTGAATGAAAAAACATAATATATAAAGTACCGCAAGGGAACAATTACTAATTTTACTAGTAGAGCTAAACGCTTGTACCTTTTGCATCATGGGAAAACAATATTAACTTTAAATTTAAATAACCCGAACCTCAAGTGAGCTATTATGAAGAGAAATTGTAGTGTTGCAAAACTATTAATAACTCCATAATAGATGCGAAATACTTACCGCACTGAGAGATAGCTGGTTGCTCAACAAAGATATAAAAGTATCTTCCTTTTTCTAAAGGAAAAAATAACAAAAGGATAAGCTTTTGTTAATGTAATGGGTCGAAACTACCATATTTTTAACAGTAGGAATAAAATTTTCCACCAACAATTTTATTATAAAATATAAAACTATATTTGGAAAATAAATCTCTATACCCCTTACTCCACATTGAGCCATATAGACAAACTAAGTGTCTATAACATCGATGTTTTCATGAGTATTACATAACCCCCTAATAACTTATTCTAGAACATAAGTAGATATAAACTTAGGAAATTAAATGCCTGTAAGGAACTCGGCAAACTTACTACTTCGCCTGTTTATCAAAAACATGTCTCTTAGTAATTATTAAGAGTCCAGCCTGCCCAGTGATTACTTTAACGGCCGCGGTACCCTGACCGTGCAAAGGTAGCATAATCATTTGCCTTTTAATTGAAGGCTAGTATGAACGGCTAGACGAGAGTAAAACTGTCTCACATGCATTTCACAGAAATTAATCTAAAGGTGCAAAAGCCTTTATTTACCAAAAAGACGAGAAGACCCTGTTGAGCTTTAATCCTAACTAGGCATACTTTTATATTCATATAATTCATCTGCCTAGCAGAGATTTTAATTGGGGCGATTAAGGAACAACCCAAAGCTTCCTGATAAGCAATTAAATATTGATAAATTAAATCGATCCAGCACTGCTGATCAACAAAATGAGTTACCACAGGGATAACAGCATAATTCTTTTTAAGAGCCCATATCGAAAAAAGAGATTGTGACCTCGATGTTGGACTAGGGTAACAGAAAGGTGTAGCCGCTTTTCTGCTTGGTCTGTTCGACCAATAATTCCCTACATGATCTGAGTTCAGACCGGCGTAAGCCAGGTCAGTTTCTATCTTTTATTCAACCCCATCTAAGTTAGTACGAAAGGACCACTTAGAATAAATACTTTATTACGTGTAGAAAGCAACTAACACTCAATTATGGAGTTGGCAGAGAACATGCAGTTGACTTAGGATCAACAGACAAAAATTAGAATTTTTACTCCATATTAAGGTGGCAGAAATAAGTGCATTAGGTTTAAGCCCTAAATATGAAGAATAACTTCTTTCCTTAATAATGCTAACACACACAGTCAGCACTATCTTTTCTTACATCTGCGTTCTTCTAGCAGTGGCTTTTTTTACTTTATTAGAACGTAAGGGACTAGGATACTTCCAAACCCGAAAAGGCCCAAACAAGGTTGGAATTGCTGGTCTCCCACAACCTTTGGCAGATGCCGCCAAACTCTTAACTAAGGAAATAACTAAACCATCACTAGCTAACCAATCTCCATACTTCATTGCTCCTGTATTGTCCTTAATTTTAGCCCTCATACTCTGACAACTAAGCCCATTAGAAAGAACAAGAACATTTATAAAATGAGGAATCCTATTTTTTTTATGTGTTTCAAGATTAAACGTGTATGGGACTCTCCTCGCTGGTTGATCATCCAACTCAAAATATGCCCTATTAGGAGCACTGCGAGCAATTGCTCAGACTATCTCTTATGAAGTAAGTCTAGCGTTAATCCTCTTGTTTTCCCTATTCATTAGGGAAACATTTAACATTTTAGAAATTAAGTCTTTCAATGGACTAATTTGATTAGGCCTCTTACTATCCCCAATTGCTTTAGTTTGACTTGTCTCCTGCATTGCCGAAACAAACCGAGCACCATTTGATTTTGCCGAAGGAGAATCAGAACTGGTGTCAGGGTTCAACATTGAATATGGTAGTGGAGGGTTTGCCCTCATTTTTATAGCAGAATACGCAAACATCCTATTTATAAGTATACTTACCGCAGCACTTTTCTTCGGAGGTAGAAGATTCCTAATTTCAGACGATATTATTTTATTTATAAAAACCCTATTCTTCTCATTCTTCTTTGTCTGAGCCCGAGCTACCTTACCGCGATTCCGATATGACCTACTGATAGGACTAACATGAAAAGGATTCTTACCAGTAGCACTAAGAGCACTCTGTTTAATCATGGGTGTAATTATTATATTCTAGTCCACTTTAACCCAAGAAATAGTTTAAATAAAATACTAGCATTGGAAGCTAATGATCCAGTACAATTCTGGTTTCTTGACATGACTCTTTGTATAGTAGCTTCCCTACTCCTCGCCCTCATTTTTGCAATACCTATGATAATACAACCTCTCAGACTAGGCCTTTGTATTATAATAATCAGCCTTATATCCTGTATATTACTTGGATTAACCTTTTCTTCATGGTTTTCCTACGTTTTATTTCTAATTTATGTAGGAGGCCTACTAGTTATATTTGTATACGTAGCTGCTTTAGCCCCTAACACACTATTCTCAAGACTAAAATCGCTAATAGGCATTTCATTTCTGTCGGTTATTATATTTCTACTTCTTACACTACTTTCCCCAACCGATGTTTCTTTTCTCTATGACACCTTAACTCTAGATCATACATCCCAAAACACAAAAACAGGCATCGCAATAGTCTCTTCCTCGAACGTCAGAATATTAATTGGACTAGCCCTGATTCTTTTAATAAATCTGCTAGCAGTAGTTAAAGTATGCTTTTATCAACAAGGGCCTTTACGCCCCTACAATGAACTAAATTAAATATGCACAGCCCTATTCGAAAGCAACACCCACTTTTAAAAATAATTAATGGCTCTTTAATTGATTTACCTGCTCCTATTAACCTATCCATCTGATGAAATTTTGGTTCTCTTCTAGGACTATGTCTAATTATTCAAATCGTTACAGGCCTGTTTCTTGCGATACACTACACCCCTCATATTGATTTAGCTTTTGCCTCAGTATCTCACATTACACGAGATGTTAACTACGGATGGTTGCTTCGCACAGTACATGCTAATGGCGCTTCATGGTTTTTCATCTGTTTATACCTCCACGCAGGACGTGGAATCTACTATGGGTCCTACATGTTTGCACACACATGAAACATTGGAGTAATTCTAATGTTTTTAACTATAGCAACTGCTTTTCTAGGCTATGTTCTCCCATGAGGACAAATGTCATTCTGAGGAGCGACAGTTATTACTAATTTGCTATCGGCAGTCCCCTACATTGGAACCGACCTAGTTCAATGACTATGAGGAGGATTTGCTGTAGACAATGCCACCTTAGTTCGCTTTTTTACCTTCCACTTCCTTCTTCCCTTTGCCATCTTAGCACTAACAATTATCCATCTATTGTTTTTACACGAAACTGGCTCAAACAACCCGCTAGGAATCAACAGAGATAGGGACAAAATCCCATTCCACTCTTACTACACATTTAAGGATGTCGTAGGCTTCGTAGTGCTTTTATTCTTCCTTACTATACTAGTGATATTCAGACCTCAGTTATTAGGGGACCCTGAAAATTTTATTCCCGCCAACCCGCTAGTTACGCCTGTCCACATCCAACCAGAGTGATACTTTTTATTTGCTTACGCGATCCTTCGCTCTATTCCAAATAAATTAGGCGGAGTAATTGCCTTGGTTCTATCAATTGCCATCCTACTTATTTTACCTTTCACTCACCTAGGAAAATTCCGATCCACGGCATTCTACCCACTAAGACAGATTCTATTCTGGAACTTTGTAGCATTCTTTCTTGTATTAACATGAATTGGGGCTCGACCAGTGGAACCCCCTTATGTTTTAATTGGACAAATCTTTACGGTCCTTTACTTTAGATATTTCTTACTAAACCCGCTAGCCCAACTTCTATGAGATAAAATTTTAGAATAATAAAAAGTTAAAGCACGGCGCAAAGTTGATTTGAAACCAACTTCATAGTGTTCGACTCACTAGTTAACTTATTAAGCAACGAGAAATTATTATTTCATTCTTCGGATTACAAAACCGACGTTTAAACTTAAACTGTCGCTGCAGACATGACAATAAGAACCCTAACTCTCTGTGCCTTTTTAGGAGTGTTAATAGCAATTTTAACAGTATGTTTTCAATATAAACACTTATTAAGACTGCTACTGGCACTAGAAGCAATCACCCTATCCCTGTTTCTCCTCTTCTTAGCAAAACTAAGAATAACGAGAGCGGAAAGATATGTTAGCCTCGGACTAATCACCTTGGGAGCCTGTGAAGCAAGCCTAAGCCTCGCAGTTTTAGTATCTTTAATTCGAACTCATGGCAATGACTACGTAAGAAGTTTCAACACTTATAAATGTTAAATATAATTTTCATAAATCTCTTAGCCATCATGCCCTCCACTAAACATCTTAATTTCTGGTACATTCGCCTATGATTCTTATGTATAGGCTGTTTATTTTCACTATTTACTCTCTACTCACCGAATCTCACCTTCACCCAATTCACCCCCAACATCTGAATTGATGGTCTTAGGGCCCCCCTAATTACCTTAACATGATGAATCTCCATCTTAATACTGATCGCTAGTCAATCAAGAGTACTTCAAACAAAAAATAAAACAAACTATTTCACCTTTCTTATTGCATCACTTAATTTGATCCTTCTATTAGTTTTTATGTCCTCAAACTTAATTTGATTTTACTTCTCATTCGAGGCCTCTCTAATCCCAACCCTCATCCTGATTTTAGGTTGAGGCTATCAACCTGAACGACTACAAGCAGGAATTTATATAATACTCTACACTGTCACTGCCTCTTTACCACTACTTATTTTAATCTTATATTGATATTCTACTTGGGGATCCAGATCCATAATTCTCATAGCAAACACCCCCTCATTTTTCCCATCTTGACTAAGGAGAGCCTTAATATTTGCGACTTTAGCAGCCTTCCTAGTTAAACTCCCAATATTTACTGTCCACCTATGACTCCCAAAAGCTCATGTAGAAGCCCCAGTAGCTGGGTCAATAATCTTAGCCGGGATTCTTCTAAAACTTGGAGGGTACGGACTACTGCGCATATTCCAGCTTGTACCAATAGCAATAACCCCAGTCAACAGATTTCTATTCTCATTAGGCTTATGAGGAGGAGTTATCACCAGATTTATTTGTGTACGTCAAACAGACTTAAAATCTCTTATTGCTTATTCTTCAATTGGTCACATAAGAATCATAATGGCCGGAGTATTTTCCACGTCTTCCTTAGGGTTCCAAGCCGGACTTTCAATAATGGTTGCTCACGGCCTTTGTTCGTCAGCCTTATTTTCCCTAGCTAATTATTCCTACGAAAAAGTCCAATCTCGAAGTCTATACATTTGCAAGGGGATATTGATAATTTTACCATCCATCTCATTATGATGATTTATCTTCTGCATCATTAATATGGCCGCACCACCATCAATCAACCTCCTAAGAGAGGTTTTACTCTTTCCGGTCATCCTGTTTAAATCTCCGTGAGTCCTAGTAACAATGATAATTATAACTTTCATAGGGGCCGCATACAATTTATTTATATATACCTCGACACAACATGGGGGATCTCCTTCATTTCTTCATGCGTATAATCCAATTAAAAGATCCCAAAACCTCCTCCTCTTTGCACACGCAATTCCAGTAAATATTTTAATTCTTAAACCAGAATTAATCTGTAATTGATTAATATGCTTAGTTAGTTTAAATCAAAACACTAGAGTGTGGATCTAGAAATTAAACCCAGTTTAACTAGGCAATGTTTCAACAAATAAAATTTTCATCCATTTGTTCAGTCATCCTATTCACTTATTTTACTCTTATACTCCCCCTCCTGATATATCTAGTACTTAACAATAAAATCATCCTTCTAGAATGAGAAATTTTGTCCAACACACCCCACTCTTTTACATTTCCATTAATTTTAGACCCTATTAGGGTTAGATTCAGCTGTGTAGTCTGTTTAATCTCTGCATGCGTTATGTTTTTCACATCTAGATATATATCAGGCGACCCCTTCCTGACCCGATTTGTCTGATTAGTTATGTTATTTGTTCTATCTATAAATCTCCTGGTATTCGTTCCAAGAGTAATCTCTCTGCTCCTTGGTTGAGACGGCTTAGGAATCACCTCCTTCGCTCTAATTGTCTACTATCAAAACATGAAATCTCTCGCCGCAGGAATAGTTACAGCTCTGGCAAACCGTATTGGAGACGTACTCTTACTAATCTCTATCGGAATTTGTGCAAATGAAGCGAATTGAAACATAATGCTTATGTGAGAACATACTATAGTGGTACCACTATGCTTATGTATTACAGTAGGAGCCATAACAAAAAGCGCCCAAATCCCATTCTCTGCCTGACTCCCAGCAGCTATGGCAGCCCCAACCCCAGTCTCAGCACTAGTTCACTCTTCTACCCTTGTTACAGCAGGAATTTTTATCCTAATCCGCTTTTATCCCCTTCTCTCTTCCTGATCAATATTTCAACCCATAGCCCTATTCTTCGGAACGATCACCCTTCTCATAGCAGGAATTGGAGCAAATTATGAACACGACCTTAAAAAGATTATTGCCCTCTCCACCCTTAGCCAACTCGGAGTGATAATATTAAGCCTAGGACTAGGTGCATGAAACCTCACTTTATTCCACCTCTACACGCATGCTATATTTAAAGCCCTACTCTTTTTATGCGCTGGAGCAATTATCCACAACAATAACAATGTCCAAGACATTCGATCTTTCGGAGCACTCTTCAACCAGATGCCACTGACAATTACATGCCTTAACATTGCAAATCTAGCACTGTGTGGTGCGCCATTCCTTAGAGGCTTCTACTCAAAAGACCTGATCCTAGAAACTTGTCTTTACAACCCCACTAACTCCTTAGCAGTATTAATAATTTTCCTTGCTACAGGAATGACGGCAGCATATTCTATCCGCTTATCCTTATCAACACTATGACAAGAGTCATCAAATATCACCCTTACACAAAACACAGATGAAGATTGAGTCACCACCACACCAATCATTATTCTCACCACTGCAGCAATTGCAGGAGGTCTTCTACTTCAAACTTTATTCTTCTACTTTAACGAGACACTCTTCCTACCCATCACCCATAAACTACTAACACTCACAGTTACAGCACTCGGAGCTTGAACCGCACTAACAATCTGAAATCTAAAAATCATAAGGATCCCTCAACAAACCATTGCTCTATCATTTTTTTCTACTATATGATTTCTCAGAATAGTTACTACACAACCGAACATCACCAAACCTCTTCAATGAGCCAAAACTTTAACAAAATCTATTGACCAAGGATGATTAGAAGTTCTTGGAGGTAAAGGTACTATACACCTAACTATAACCTCCTCAACTACCATACAAATGTTCCAAAGCAAATACCTAAACTCAATCCTATCGATGATAACATTTACAATCGTCTTATCACTCCTTCTATTAATATAGTACTCCGATAGCTTATCTCAAAGAGCATAACGCTGAAGACGTTAAGGTGGCAATTTATGCCTTGGGGTAGAGTAAAAATAAAAAGTATAAGCTACATTACTTAGGGTGCTCATCTGAATACAAAGTTAAAAGAAGAGAAAAAATATATGCTTGAATTAGCCTTACACCGATCTCAAACATAAAATAAATAATCTGCACGACCACAAGGGTACCAATGGCAGTGATAGGAAAAATAAACACTCTCGCCCTCATATAGACCCCAATCAAGCCTAAAACAATATGACCAGCTCTTATATTGGCAGCCAACCGTACTGAGAGAGTAATTGGGCGGACACAAATCCTTACAGTTTCTACAATTACCAAAAATGGATTTAAAGCCGCAGGAGCCCCTGCAGGAAGTAAGGAAGCCGCAACAGATGACGGGTTAAAAGCAACTCCAGACACAATTAAAGAAAGCCATAAAGGAAATCCGAGTGTTAAAGTAACAGCCAGATGGCTAGTGGCCCTAAATACATAAGGAATCAGCCCAGCTAAATTAAAAACGATTAAAAAGAGAAATAACCCAGACAAAAATCTAGTAAAACCACCTAAATTTTTCCCAAAAGACCGAGTAACCTGAGAGAAAATTACAGACTTAGGTGTCAAAAAAATTTGAGAAAAACGCGAAGTCCTTAACCAATAACCCCTATTGAAAGAAAGTAATAAAACTAGTGAAATTGTTCATACAAAAACATAAGCGGATAAAAATACAGAGTTGTGATCGTCAAAGGAAGAAAAGATATCTACTAGCATTCTTTTATTTATCATATTCACCCATTTTCTTTAGGCTGCTCACTTAGTCCAGCATCCTTCATTCCAGAGTAATTGGTAAAGTGAAATCATCAATTAATTCTTATAATTACAAATAAACAAGCTCAAAACAAAAAAAACAGTAAAATTCAATTAAGGGGAGCTAATTGAGGCATAGAAGAGTACTAGATCCCTAGTAATTTAAGATTGACAACCTTATGTTATAAAATTAACTAACTCCTCACCACTAAATAATTTTAGTTAAAACTTAAGCAGTAGCAAGCGAGTTAACTCATCTCATAAAGTCTTCAACATCAACTGCTTCAACTACAATAGGCATAAAAGAATGATTGGCCCCACAAATCTCGGAACACTGACCATAAAAAACTCCGGGATGCTTCACATAGAAACTAACCTGATTCAGTCGTCCAGGAATCCCATCAGCTTTTACTCCTAAAGCTGGCACCGTTCAAGAATGAATAACGTCAGCTGAAGTAATCAGGAAGCGAACATCACTTCCAACAGGAACAACCGCCCGATTATCTACCTCTAAAAGCCGAAAATCCCCTTCTCTTAGATCGTCAGTAGGGACCATGTAAGAATCAAATTCAATATTCAAAAAATCAGAGTACTCATAACTCCAATACCACTGATGACCAACACTTTTAATAGTTAAATTACAAGCATTAACTTCATCTAGCAAATAAAGTAGTCGAAGTGAAGGAAGAGCTAAAATAACTAAAACAATTGCTGGCATAATCGTCCAAACAGTCTCAATTTGTTGACCTTCTAAAGTAAACCGAGACTTATAAGAATTGGTTAACAATGATACAGACGCATATCTTACCATAGTTATAATCAACACTAATACCACCATCGCATGATCATGAAAAAAAATCAATTGCTCCATTAACGGAGACGCAGCTTCTTGTAATCCTAATTGTCCTCATGAGGCCATATCTTATATCCATACTAAATTCAATTTATCTTCT
>Ga0256839_1005597_pt1 | contig 11517 bp, 10 predicted proteins | sample 354166metaG_FD_185968 | JGI IMG/M metagenome (GOLD analysis project Ga0256839, IMG submission 185968) | Hydrothermal vent microbial communities from Mid Atlantic Ridge, Atlantic Ocean - 354-166 | ecosystem: Environmental > Aquatic > Marine > Hydrothermal vents | place: Atlantic Ocean: Mid...
TCAGTTCGTCGAACTGTTTCTTGTAGGCCGCCCGGGTCTCGGCACTCAACTTGCCGGCAGTGGCCGCCTGGATATCGGCCCCGGCCCGTTCCGCCAACCGTAACGCCTCGACGCCGTGACCAGCATCGAGGGCGCTCTGGGCCTGATCCAGCTCGCTTTCGATACGCTTGCGGTCAGCCTCGGCGATGGCCGCGCCCTTGATACGCAACAACAGCCGTCCGTAGGCGATCTTCTGTTTGGCCTGTTCCATCGCCTGTGCATCGGCGCGATGAGCGGCATCCCCCGCAGCCTGCTGCCTGGCCGCGGCCTCCTCGGCCAGCTTGCGCTCCAATGCGGCGACATCGGTACCCGCATCGACGATGATCAGTTTCCCGCCCATGTTTTTGTGGTTGAAACATTGGTAGTAGAGGACGTCGGGGGTCTGCTCGTCAGGCGTGAATTCGACCACCCCGCGATAGGTGAACTGGCCCTTCACACCACGGGAGTACACCCCACCCCCCCAGCCGTCGGCGCGGGTGCTGAGATAGAAGTCGTGCTTGGGATCGGTGCGCACATCGAAGCGATAGGTCTGACCTCGCACCAGGACGAGGGGCTTGCCCGGCTGGCCATTGACCAGGAAGCCGAGCGGGTGCCCCTCACCGTATGCGGGATGGCGGGGGTCCTTGTCCCCTAGGGTCACCAGGAAGGTGTTGGGGTCGTCCGGCAACGCCGCAGGTGCGTCATCGGCGGCACTCGTGACGAGTTCCTCCACCGCGGTATCCGCGGTCGCGGGGGCCTGCGGCTGCGGAGCGGCCAAAGGTTCCTCCTGTACCGGTTCTTCCTGTATCGGCAACACCTCCGCCGCAGGGGGTTCGGGGGCCGGCTGCGGCTCGGGCTCCGGCTGGGGCACGACCTTGGCTGGCGACGGGGCTGCCACCGAAGGTTCCGTTGCTGTCTGGGTCCTGTCGGGCAACAGTGAACAGCCCTGCACACCCGCCAGCCCCAAAGCCAGCAACACCGCCCAACGTAAACGTCCCTGCGTGCGCTCGAAGACCACTGCTTTCATCGTCAATACACCTTGCCTGAATTGGGGGGTATCGCCATGTCGGACAACCCCCGTCAGCCTTTAGCTCCCTGTGGACACGAAAACGGCGCAGGGTCACTGCGCCGTGGTGCGATGTTGGAACACCCCGTCAACGCCAGGGGTTCTTCACGCTGGCTTCGCTGAGAGGCGGCTTCCAGTCCGCCGGTTTGGGCTTGGAGTGACATTTCTTGCACGACTTGGTGGTGATGGGGAAGGCCACCTTGCCGTGGCAGACCCCGCACTTCTTACCCAGCAGGATGGCGGACATGTTGATCTGGTTGGCCCCCTTCTGTGGGATGAAGATCTTGGGGTGGCAGTTGGAGCAGTGCAGCCACTGGGTATGCGGCTTGTGGGGGAACACCACGTCGGGCACGGAGGCACGCACCGGCCGCACGATATCCAGATCCATCACCAGGGGCTCCACCGTGGGATCCACCCGGTCGTAACGCGGATTGATGAGTCCGTCGTTGAGGGCCTTCACCCAGTCCACGTGGTTGCCGAAGGGCGTCCGCGGCCAGCCTTCATAGGCCACTTTGGGCGGTTGCAGCGCATGGGTGGCCTCGTTCTCGGGGTCGTGAATACCATCTTCCCACGGAGCGGCGTTGGGATCCTTCTCTTTCTTGAGAAGACGGTTGAAGACATTGGCATTGGAGACCTTGAGCTGGGCGGGGGTGGATCCCGTCACTTCCGCACTGCTGACCGGGACCTCCGCGGCCATGCCGCTGAGAGGCAGGACGACGGCGGCGGCGAAGCCCGCGGCAACGGCGATTTTCCTAATCGTCTTGTTCATTCTGCAACCCCTTTATTTCTTATCTGCGGGCTTGTAGGTAGGCGCCACCAGGCGCTGGACCGTGCTGCCATGGATCTGGGTGGGCATACCAGGCTTGCCGGAGTGGCACAAGCCGCAGTTTTCCACCGACCAGGCGATCTCGCCATTGTGGCAGGCACCACAGAACTTGCCGTCGATGATCTTGGCCATGGTGATCTTGTTACCACCAGCCTTGAATTTGAAGCCCAAGTCGGCATGGCAGACCTTGCAGCGGAAGCGGATGCGGTGATACCAGTGCGGGAAGACCGCCGGACGCATTCCCGCGGCGTCGGAGTAGTTGTTGATGATCACGTCGCCATACTCGGCCTGAGCCGGTTGCATCGACACCCCCCAAAAGACACTGGCCACCAGCGCAAGCGCGGCCGCCCTCCACCAAGTGGTCAGTCTCGTCGTCACGTTTCTCATTGTCGTCATGCTCCGTCGTTATTTATCGAGGTCGTAAAACGCGTGCCCGCTCCCTGGAGCACCTCCCTGGCAGGTCAGAAACTACGGTTGATTCGCAAGAACAACAGCCGAGATCCGTTGCTGGTCTCGTTGGCCACTATTCTATACATTACAGCCGCGTTTAACAGACCTATCCGGTAAGAAAGCCGGCTCTCCCATTCCAATTGGCGGCGATCCTGCCCGAGCCGGTTCCCGATGGTGGCCGCGTCCACTTTGGAGTAGAAACGCAGCCGATACACGCCGAATACCCGGCGATGTTCGTAGTCCAGCCGACCGCTGGCGGTGGTATAGAAGGCGTCGTCCAGCCGTTCCCCGCTGCGCCGGCTGCTCTGAGCGCTCATGTGCGCCCCCCAGTGACTCAGACGACCGATGGACTGGCGACGGGTCACTTGCAGCGAGGCCAGTTGGGTGGCATCCCCTCGACTCGCGTCCCGGGTGTCCATCACCAACAGTTGGGCCCGCCAGTCGCGTCCCTTGTCGCTGTTCGTCCATGTCCAGGTACCGGTGTGGTTGACGAGGGTGGCGGAGGGAGCGGTGCCGATACCCACCCCCTGGCGCAGGCTCTGCAGCAGCGAGAGGCGCATCACCGAGCGGTTTCCGGTGTTCCAGGCCCGCTGGAGGTTGTGCCCTACCGCCAGATCGGCCCGCTGGCTCCAGCGGGTGGTCTCGAATTGGGCCTGGACCTGGTTGCTCAGCGTGGCGTTGCCGTACCAGTAGTATTGGAAGGTACGCACCAGACGGCGATTGGACTGGTAGTTCAGCGCAAGACTTTGGCGGGAGCCGACGCTGTTGCTGGTGAGAGTATCCAGCGTGCTGAGATCCGCCGAGGCCATGAGGCGCAGGCGGCGATTGACGTGATAGGTGCCGGCGAGGGCGGCATTGAAGTGGAGCTGCTCGCTCTCGTTGGCGCTGAACGCCACCGCCCGCCGCTGCAATCGGGCCGAACCAGTGAGGTTGTAGGGTTTGTAGGTGGGTCGCCAGTAGAAGGTGCTCACCAACTGGCCGATGTCGCTCTTGGAGTTGGGGCGGTAACTGCCGAATCCGCTGGCGAGACCATTGTCGATACTGCGCCCGTCCACCAGGGTGTTGACGTAGAACTCGGGCCGGGGGGTGTAGGTGTGCACCAAATTGACGCTCAGGTTGCGCGAGGCACCGTTCAAGGCGCTGCGGGTACTCTCCTGATATTTCGTCCAGGCATAGAGGTTTTGCCCGGGACTGCGCGACTTCCACGACAGTCCCACGGCCTGATCACGCAGGGTGCCATCCCCGCCCACCCCGCGGATCCATTGCTGGAACCAGCCGTCCACTTGATTGCCGCCGCCGGTGATGAGGCGCTGGCGCATTTGCAGGAAACGGGCTTGGTAACGGGTGTCGAGATCCAGCAGGCTGGGGCGGTTGCTGTCCAGCCATTGGCTCACCCGCCGGGTCTCGGCATAGCGGAAATAAAAGGGGGTGCGGCTCTGGGGCAGCAGATTGAAACTCAATTGGGTGGAAATGGGGCGTGATTCACGGGTACCGGCCACACTGCTCTGACTGGTGATGCTCAAGGAGGCACCGCCGTTGAAAGTGAGCAGCCAGGGCTGGCCGAGCCAGCCGTTGGCGTTGACATTGCCCAGGTACTGGCTGTCTTCACTGGCCGAACCGCCACCCAGGAGATCCCAGGAGCGGTAGTTGTAGCCCAAGTTGCCGCCGAATTGCAGGCTCTGGGCGGCCTGCACTGCGGTATTCACCAGCAGCGCCAAACCGGCCAGCATGGACAATCCCCCCCGATGCATCCTGATCTCGCCCCGGCGACCACCGAGGCGGCCTCCCTATTTCCTCGTTGTTATCGATGATGTGCGTTCATCTTGGTACCTGGTGCGCCTCAGTCCCCCGTGGCGACGATCACCACGTCCCCCTCACTGCGCAGACGGGCCAGAAACGCCTCCCAGGCCTGTTGGGAACGTTCGCGCTGCAACAGGGCCCTGGCGCGTTCGGAGACCTGTTCGTAGGGGTTGAGGCGCGCCGGGCGCCGTTCCTGGAGCTGGAACAAGGCCACGCCCTCCAGCAGGGTCACCGGTTCGGAGACCTCGCCCGGCGACAGCGCCTGCAACACCGCCTCGGCCGCCGGGGCGAGCATCCCCTGATGTTGCCAGCCCAGGTCACCGCCACGGGCGGCGGAGGCATCGGCCGAGTGGATGCGCGCCAGATTGGCGAACTCCGCCCCGCGCTCCAGCCGCTCCTTGAGACGGCGGGCCTCATCCATTGCCGCCTGCCAGACCGAGGCCGGCGAGGAAGGGGCCACCTTGAGCAGAATCATCGCGGCGCGATAGGCGGGCGGGGTGGTGAACAGCTCGGGATGGCGCCGGTAGTAGTCGCGCACCTCGGCATCGCTGGGCTCGGCCGTTGCCCGCACCTGTTCTTCCAGGCGGGCGAGCAGGCTCTGTTCCTCCAGCATCTGCCGCAGTCCCCGCGCCAAGGCATCCTCATCCCCACGCCAGGCCCGGCTGCCGCGGTAACGGGCCAGATAACCCTCCAGGCGTTCCGCCACCCAGGCGTCGTCGGGAGTAATGCCACGGCGCCGCGCCTCCTGCAACATCAGTACCCGGTCGATGAGGCGCTGCCCCACCTCCTCGCGGTAGGCGGTGAGCCGCTCTTGGGGGATCCTGCCGTGATAGAAGCGTTGCCTTACCCCCAGCCGGAAGGCGGCCTCGAATTCCTCCATGGTGATCACTGTCTCTCCCACCCGGGCATAGACCGCGTCTTGCCGTTGTTTCCCCTCCTGGAGAGGCTCCCCCGCCGCGGCGCCGGCGGCCGCGGGGAGGGACAGTGTCAGGGCGAGCAGCAAAGCGTGCATGGACTCACTTGACATGGCAGGTCAGGCACAGCCCGCTGGGGGTCTCGGTGTTGCTGATGCGCAGGAAGGTGGGGTTCTCCGTGGTATGGGGGTCGTGGCAACTGGCACACTCCACGAAGGGCTCGGCCTCGGCCTGACCGGGATAGCCGTTGGCGGCATCACGTGTGTATAGAATGACATCGGTCTTGGTACGGATACCGTCCCCACCGGTGCGCCAGTCCTTATCCACCCACCACAGATAACGCCCGTTGGATTGTTTGAACAACACCGGTGCGAAGTCGGGGTCGGTGGTCTCGCCCTGCGGCGGCGTGGGGTTGCTGGCCGAGACGCCGCCACCACCGTACTGGATGCCGATGGGGTGGTCGTTGGTGAGGTCGGTGCCGAGATTCTGGACGATGCCGACCGCCAGACGCCCGTCGGCCGGACCGACGACGTCGTCCCCGGTCCATACGCCGGCGGAGAAGCCGGGATTGTCGGCGCCCGAGCCAGGCTCGTTGATGACGCTGTCCATCGCCTGGGTGCCGTCGTGACAGGAAAGGCAACCGATGGAGACCGAACCCACGTCGGCCACCTGGCCGTCCAGGGTGCTGGTACCCAGCTGGTCATAGGTGGTGTAGATGGCGGGATCGGAGAGGTTGCGGTTCCACAGCGGAATAGCGGCACTGGCATCACCACCGTGGGGGGTGTGGCAGAAGACACAGATCTCGGCGGTGCCGGAGAACTGGTTGCGCAACCCGCCGTTGGCGCTCGGCCCCGACCCGGTGACACCGAGATTGTGGACCGACTCGGCGATTCCGGCCCATGCCAGCACACTCCACCCGCCAGCGATCACGGCAGCGAGCCCGGCCCATCGCACAGTGCGCGAGACGCTCATGTCCCCCCCTTCGATCTCTCCATGCCGGCGTCGTATTGTCGACTTCCCAGCGCGCCGGTCCTCCCTCTCGTTGGGTGGTACTCTATTGAACCTGCGGCCGTCGTGCAAGATGCTCAGTCCTGCTCCGCCTCCAGCAGGCGGAAGACGCTCAGGTGGCGAAACAGTTGATCGGCCACGTAGATGAAACCGCGTTCGTCCACCGCGATCCCGGCGGGGAGTGCGAAGCGACCGGGCCCCGATCCGCCCCCCTGTCCCACCGGCAACAGCAGCCGCCCCATGGCATCGAAGATCTGGTAGTTCTGAAAGGCGGCGTCGGTGACGTAGATCCGCCCGGTGCCGTCCACCGCCAAACCACGCGGGCGGGCGAACTGGCCCAGGCCGCGCCCGAGGGAGCCGAATTGGCGCAGCGGCCGGCCGTCGGCGGTGAACACCTGCACTCGGAAGTTGCCCGCGTCCAATACCACCACCTCGCCGTTCGCTGCCACCGCTACTTGATTGGGCATGTTGAAGCGGCCGGGGGCGCGGCCGCGCCCTCCCCAACGGGCGATCTCGCCACCGGTACGATCGAGCACCACCAAGTGGTGGGCGTCATCGCCGGGACCGGCGACGTCGAGGACATAGATGCGTTCCCCGTCGGCGCTCACCGCCACGTCCCGTGGACGCCGCAGATGCCCGGCTCCCAGCAGCAACAGGTCGTGCCCCCAGGGATCGAACAGGCGCACCAGGGCGCGGGCGCCGTCCACCACATAGATACGCCCCCGCCCGTCCAGAGCCACGCCGAGGGGATGACGCAACGGCCGGGCGCCGCCATCGATCACCCGTACCGCCCGTCCCGGGAGATCGAGCAGCAACACCCGACCGCCAGCGGTATCGGAGACCACCACTTGGCCGGCGGCGGCGGCCACGTCATAGGGCTTGACGAACAGGGGCTCGGTCGGCAGTGGCGCCCGCGACAAGCGCCGGCGCCACTGGCTCAGGCGATCCCGCGGCACGAGATCGGGAAGCGCCGCCAATTGGGCGACGAAGGCCACCCGTGCCGGATCCGGCGGCGGGGGCCAGCGCCATACGGTTTCGGTCTCGCTCTCGGGGGGACGCAGGGCGCACCCGGCCAGCAGCAGTAGCCCCATGGCCCAGCCGACCCGGCGCATCGGGGGCGGTGTCGATCAGGCCCTGACGCGGGCCAGCTCGGCACGCATGGCGTCGATGGTGGCCTTGTAATCCTCGGTGCCGAAGATGGCCGAGCCGGCGACGAAGGTGTCCGCACCCGCCTCGGCGATCTCGCGGATGTTGTCCACCTTCACTCCGCCGTCGATCTCCAGACGGATGTCGTAGCCGGATTCGTCGATGATCCGCCGCGCCTGGCGCAGCTTGGTGAGGGCACTGGGGATGAACTTCTGCCCGCCGAAGCCCGGATTCACCGACATGATGAGGATCATGTCCACCTTGTCGAGCACGTAGTCGAGATGATCCAGCGGGGTAGCGGGGTTGAACACCAACCCGCTCTTGCAACCCAGTTCGCGGATCAGCCCCAAGCTGCGGTCGATGTGCTCGGAGGCCTCGGGGTGGAAAGTGATGTAGGTGGCGCCGGCCTTGGCGAAGTCGGGGATGATGCGATCCACCGGTTTGACCATCAGATGGACGTCGATGGGGGCGGTGACGCCGTGGTCGCGCAACGCTTGGCAGACCATGGGGCCAATGGTCAGGTTGGGCACGTAGTGATTGTCCATGACGTCGAAATGGACGATGTCGGCACCGGCGGCGAGCACCGCGTCCACTTCCTGGCCCAGACGGGCGAAATCGGCGGAGAGGATGGATGGGGCGATCTTGTAGTCTGGCACGGTCTTGGCTTCTCCTGAAAACGGTTCCTGTCATGGGGGCGACCCCCCGAGGGAGCGCAAACTTTATACCATTCACTGGAGCTTTTGCAGCCTTGCCCTGGATCCTCCTTGCCCTCCTTCACTGGCTCCCCGCCCCGGTGGTGGCCATGGATCTGGCGGGTGAGCGCGCCTGGGCGGCGGCGCTGGAGCGCTCCCCTCTGGCCGGGGAGCGCCTGTGGCTTCAGGCGGGGGGGATCGAATTTCCCGCCTTGTGGCGCCCTTCCCAACGGCGCGACACCGCCGGGGCGGTGGTGCTTCTCCCGGGACGGGGCGCCCATCCCGCTTGGCCCGAGGCCATCGAGCCACTGCGCCGTGGCTTGCCGCGCCGGGGCTGGGCCACCTTGTCCTTGCCTCTCCCCGGCCCCGGGGAGCCGGGAGGAATCGCCCTGGCCCGCGCCCGGCTGGAGGCGGCCCTGGCGTTCCTCGCCAAGCGTGGGATCCGCAACATCGCCCTGGCAGGGCACCGGGAGGGGGCGTTACTGGCCGCCTGGTTCGCGTCCCGACGCCCAGAGGATTCCGCGCTACAGGCGGTGGTCTTTCTCTCCCTGCCACGCCCTTCTCCCGCAGACCCCGCGCTGGATGGCGCCGATCTGATCCGCCGCATCGATCTCCCCATGCTGGACGTGGTCGGTGAATGGGAGGTGCGGGAGGATCCGGGCTGGCTCGCCGCCCGACTGGAGGCAGCGAGCCGGGCGCCGGCACCGGAGGGGATGGTGCCACTGGCGCCCTCGCCGCGTTCGCGCGGCCTGAGCGTGGCCCGCAGCGGAAATCCGGGTTACCGTCAGGTGATCATCCCCGGGGGCGGGGCGGATTTCAGCGACCGTGAAGCCTGGCTGGGTAAGGTGGTATCCAGTTGGCTGAACCGGGTGGCGCCCGGGATGGAGCTGGCCGACGCACCCTGAACCCACGGCGCGGGCGGCCGACTAACTGGGATATACTCGCCCGCCCCTGTCCTTGAGGAGAATGCGATGCTCTACAGCCTGGCCCTGGCCCTCCATGCCGCGAGCGCCGTGGTGTGGGTGGGGGGGATGTTCTTCGCCTATGTGATCCTGCGCCCGGTGGCCGCCGAACGCTTGCAACCGCCGTTGCGCCTCCCTCTCTGGTCCGGGGTGTTCGCCCGTTTTTTCCCCTGGGTGTGGGCGGCGGTGGTTCTCTTGCCGGTGAGCGGTTATTTCCTGATCTTCCAGCTCTGGGGCAGCATGGGGGGCGCCCCGCTGCGGGTGCACCTGATGAACGGCCTGGCCACGGTGATGATCGCCCTCTTCGCCTGGGTGTTTTTTGGCCCCTACCGCCGTCTGCGCCGAGCGGTGGCCGCAGAGAACTGGCCCGACGGTGGGGCGGCCCTGGCCACCATCCGCCGCTTGGTGGGCCTCAATCTGCTGCTCGGCCTCTCGGTGGTGGCCATCGCCGTGGGGGGGCGCTATGCCTGAGGCCCTGCGGCCGCTGTGGCTCCTGGCGCTGACGCTGGGCCTGATGAGCGTGGCGCAGGCGGCGCGTTATCAGGCCTATCCCACCGACATCGTCGCCCTAGACATGGACTCCGCCGGGGTGGTGGTGGGCTGGCGCGAGGATGTGGACGGCAGCCAGCGAGCGGCGGTGCGGGTCTATCAACAGACCGACACCATGAGGGCGCCGGTGATCGACGAGCCCCAGGATGCGGTGGACAGCGTGGTCACCGCCATCGCCGGCGGCGGCTCTCCCCGGCTGCTGGCGGGTTTCTACAGCCGGGCCGACGGGGTGCTCCAGCCGCTGATCTGGCCGTGGGGGACCACGATCGAGGATCCCAGTGATCCCATCGTGCTGCCTCCCTTGGCCGAGGGTGAAGACGCGGTGGCCCTGGGGGTGAACCGCAACCATCTGGTGGTGGGCTGGGCCCGTGACGTGGACGGTCTGGAGTATCCGGTCTATTGGCTGCAGGGCCCGTCGAACCCGGACGACCCGGAGAACAGCGAGCTGGTATGGAAGATCACCCCGTTGCCGCTGCCGGCCGGGACCTTGGGAGGACGGGCCACCGGGGTCTCTCCCGGCGGCCGGGTGGGGGGCTATGCCATCACCAGTGATGGGGTGGGCCGGGTGGCCTTGCTGTGGGAGGCCGAGGCCCTGGATGCCCAGCCCACCATCTTGCTCGACCCCGACGGCAATCCCGCCGAGATCACCGGGCTCAGCGGCGCCTTCCTTTCCGGCTGGAGCAGCGCCGACGGCGGTGATCGTGCCTTGCGCTGGCGATCGTTGTTCGGCGTGGGGGAGCAGGCGGATGCCTTGTACGATCTGGGTGGTGGCGATGCCCGGGCCCTGGAGGTGAATTCACGTGGCGAGACGGTGGGCTGGAGTTTGGACACGCAGGGACGGCGACGCGCCTTCATCTATTCCGATCTCTGCGCCACTTTCGATCTCAACCGCCTGCTGAGCATCGATGATCCCTTTCCGCTGAGCGAGGCGGTGGCGCTCACCGAGGCTCATGCCATCGACGAGCAGAGCCCGCCATGGCTCACGGCCTTGGCCGAGGATGGGAGAAGTTTCCTGTTGGTGCCGGTGGAGAGGGATCCGGTGACGCTCTCGGTACGGGTACGTGCCGATCGCCCCCAGGTACGGGTGGGGGAACCGTTGAGCTATCTCATCGAGGTGGAGAACAGTGGCGACAGTTACGCCACCTGTGTGGTGGTGGTGAACGAGCTCTACACCGGGGTGACGCTGTTGGAGGTTGAGGCGACGCCGGGACGTTGCTTCGCCGGGGTGGATCAGGCCTATTGTGTGATCGATGAGCTATTGCCGGGCGAGAGGGTGCAGATGCGGGTGCGCACCACCCCGCGGCCGATCCTGGTGGACCGGGAAATCGTCAATCGGGTGCGGGTGTTCTCGGGGGAGTCGAGCAATGTCGAGGACGTGGAGACACGCACGCCGGTGCCCCGGGAGGGCTGTTTCATCGCCACCGCGGCCTACGGCTCCTACCTGGCTCCGGAGGTGGAGGCCCTGCGGGCCTTCCGCGACCGCTGGCTGCGCCCCTACGCCCCGAGGCTGGTGGACCTCTACTACCGCCATTCGCCGCCGCTGGCACAGTGGCTGCAGGATCACCCGGCGGCTCTGCCGTGGGTGCGCGGCCTGCTGGCGCCGGGGGTCTATGCCGTCAGCCGACCGCTGATCAGTGCCGTACTGCTCCTGACACTGCTGGCCGGGTTCGTGTTCTGGCGCCGGGGGCGGGCTCAGGGACGCCAGTAGGCCTCCACCCGGGCGCCGTTCTTGGAATAACGCAGTTCGCGGCACAGGGAGCGCAGCAGGTGCAGACCGCGGCCGCAGGCCTGGCTGCCCTCGGCGTTGTCTTCCGCGGCCTCGCCGGCGCGCTGGAAATCGAAGCCGTCGCTGCTGTCTTCCACCGCCAGCACCATTTGCGGCCCACCCTCGCCATGGAGCAGCCCCAGCTCCACCCGGATCCAGCCCTGTTCCAGTGCCCCCAGGCGCTGCTCCCGCTCCTGGTAGTAGCGGGCGAAACCGTCGGCATCCCCCTTGAGCGTGGAATCCAGTTTGAGCAGGCCGTGTTCCAGGGCGTTGGAATAGAGTTCGGCGAGGATGGTGAACAGGGTGGTGGCATGGGGACGC
>Ga0256839_1005598_pt1 | contig 11512 bp, 14 predicted proteins | sample 354166metaG_FD_185968 | JGI IMG/M metagenome (GOLD analysis project Ga0256839, IMG submission 185968) | Hydrothermal vent microbial communities from Mid Atlantic Ridge, Atlantic Ocean - 354-166 | ecosystem: Environmental > Aquatic > Marine > Hydrothermal vents | place: Atlantic Ocean: Mid...
GGCGTATACCGAATCATGTGCAAACCTTTTGAAGGATTTTAACGTTTTTCCTTGCGTTTTATTATAGCATGAATCCTTATTGTTGTATTAAATCAAAGTGTTATAGTTTCTGAGGAGACTCTATCTATTGGCACAAGTTGGCACGTTTTGGGCACAATCGGGGCACAGCCTCTTTTATAGTTTTTTTGTTTACTAAGACCTGTACTCATAAGTAGTGAGTATTTTAAGTTGGATTTTGCATAGGAATTAAATAATGGCGCGCTTGGCTGGATTCGAACCAGCTGCCCCGACCTTCGGAGGCTACAGGTCATTTAAAAATTAATAATGAAGCTTGAACTCAAATTCGTTAGAATACACACCTTGCATCTGTAGCTCAGCTGGATAGAGTATTGGCCTCCGAAGCCAAAGGCCGCGCGTTCGAATCGCGCCAGGTGCGCCATTTTTAATATTTTAAAGTAACTCTCTCTTTGCCAGAGTCTACTCATTATGAGTTCAACCCTCAATACCTAATTTAGCGCTTTATTTGCTCTGTGCCCATATTGTGCCCAAATCGTGCCCATTATGTGAATTTGACTTTTTGTTACTCTGTCAAGAATGAGTGCTAGCCTCATCTTTGACAGAACTCATAAATAATGCGACATTTGAGGCTATTCATTTACTAGGTTGGAAACATGAAAACAAACTCAATATTTAAAATACAAGATGCCCAAATGAATCACCTTGATGATGAGCTTAATGACCTGTTCTGGCTGTAGAAAAACCCCATAATCCCCATTATTTTGATAAAATAAGGCAACCCACACACGGTGTTGCTTATGGCTAAGTTTATCCCTTACGACTACAACCAATCTTCCCTGGTTGTGATTAACTTCAATGATCAAATTCAAACGGGGACATTTGAACATGCCTTGCATCACTTGATTGAAAATAAGCTGGATCTGTCGTGTTTTGAGGCCAAGTATAAGAACGATGATAATGGTCGCTCTGCTTATGATCCCGCTTTGTTACTCAAAATCATCCTCTTCGCTTACTCCAAAGGCATTACCTCAAGCCGAGAAATCGCATGGTGCTGTCGTACCAATATCATCTTTATGGCACTTGCCTGTCAAAGTACCCCTCACTTTACAACCATTGCTGATTTTATCAGTGGTAACTGCGATGCGGTCACCTCACTCTTTGAACAGGTGCTGTTAATCTGTGACCAAGAAGGTTTGCTCGGCAATGAACTCTTTGCCATTGATGGCTGTAAAATGCCATCTAATGCCGCTAAAGAATGGTCAGGAACACATAAAGAGTTAGCCACTAAACGCGATAAGATCAAACACCTGATTAATCATTACACGACAAAACATCAACAGCACGACCTACTTGGTGATGAGTCTGATGAAGAAACTAAGCTTCAATCAAACCGTCATCAACAAGCCATCAATACGCTGGATAAGGCCGCAGATAAAATTGATTATTTCCTGAAAAACAGCGAGCCACGAATGGGGAATGGCAAACGCAAAACAGAAGTTAAAAGTAATATTACTGATAACGAATCAGCAAAGATGACGACGAGTAAAGGAACAATACAAGGCTACAATGGAATAGCTTCTGTTGATAAGAAACACCAAATTATCATTGATGCTTGCACCTTCGGTGCAGGACAAGAAAACCATACCTTACAACCCATCCTTAAAGGCATTCGGCGCAACTACAAAAAGCTAGGCTTAAGCGATGACATCTTTGCAGCCGGTGTCATCGTTACCGCTGATACAGGCTTTGCCTGTGAAGACAATATGCGCTTCCTGCATAAGAACCAAATCAACGCCTATATACCCGATAACAAATTTAGAAGCAGAGACCCCAAGTTCAAAGACCAAAAGAAAAAACACCCACGCCCATCACGCGCCATCAATCCAAAGATCAACATCACCCTCACAAGCAAAGACTTTGATTTTGACCCCATCAAACAAACCTGCATTTGCCCCACAGGGCAAACACTCAGCCACCGAGGCATAAGAGAAGACAACACTGACACTGAAAGAATCTACTTCACTGGAAGAACCACCCAATGCAGAGATTGCGACAAAAAAGCAAACTGCATGAAAAACCCCAAATCAGCCGATCATGGCAAAGGCAATGGACGACAAGTCTCCTTCATTCTCAATAAAAAACCCACTCACACAGACTGGATGAAACACCGAGTCGATAGCGACAAAGGAAAACGCATTTATAGCCACCGCATGTCCGTGGTAGAACCAGTCTTTGGCAACCTAGAATTCAACAAAAAACTCACAAGATTCACCCTAAGAGGTCTAAAGAAAATCAACGCACAATGGAAACTATTTTGCCTCATTCAGAATATTGAGAAACTAGCGAACTATGGGCAGTTAGCTGCATGATAGAAGCATACAAGCGCAAGAAGCAAAGTTAAAAAAAACTGAAAAGCATCCTAAGCTTACGACTGAAGTGTTTTTAGTGACTTCATCAAAAACTGCACTAAATTGGTCATTTGTTAGAAGTGACAATAGGCATGTTAAGATAATGGTAATTGAGTCTGGTTGATGATCTTTTTTGGGTTTTTCTACAGCCTCGTTAGCTCAAGTAGATGATCTTGAGCAAGAGATACAACAAAAAGTAAGTAAGATGGCACTGCTGAGGTCTCAGTTAGAGCGACATGATCCAGATTATAAAACTGAGATGGAGAAAGTTAAATGGGTTATCCCTGCAAAGACATTTCATGAGGAAGAAACCTATTTTTAATTAACTTCATCATTAACCAAATTCCTCCTCAATAAAATTGATTATTTTATGAGGATCAATAGACAATACTTTGCAATAAGCTATCATTTCCAAAATATCTAAACGCCTATCACCTGTTTCAATCTTCCCTACCAATGAACGCGTTACTTCTAGTTTCTTCGCAACATCCCTCTGTGAGAGCCCAAGCTCTTTTCTCTGATTAATCCAATAATGCCTTAGAGCTATATTCTTTGGTGAGTGTATTGACTCTCTAAATTGTTTATTTTTCATTGCACCTACTTTAGGTGCGTTCTATAATGCACCAGTTTCAGGGGCTAGCCTAATATAAAGGCGTTTATAAACTTATAGAGGAAATACAATGTTATTTAAATCACGATTAACCGCTGTTCTTGCTGCTTCAACTTTATTAGTCGCTTGTGGCGGAGGTGGGGAAGAAAGTTCTTCAGGGGAGTATTCATCAATCAGTAGTTTTGAGGTGGCAGGAACTTCGGCAACTGCAAATGGAGTGACACCAATTAACGCAAATATAAATGGTGGTAAATTTAACGTAAAGTGGGCGGCAGCTACAGACGGCCCTATATACACAGCTGGCGTTTATCTTAGTAAAGATGGAACCTTAGATAAAAGAGGTGCTGATAAAGGAAAAGACATTCTGAGGCTAAATTGTGGAGCTGTTAGTAGCTTGTATATCTGCGGGAAAACAGCAGATTTTTCTTGTCGTTTTAATTCAAATAATGACATGTTTTGTCGGACAGGAGAAAATACAGAAAGAGGGAGATTTTTTGGTGACTGGTTAGGTGAGCTACCAAAAACAGCATACTTGATACTAGAGGTCTGTAATGGACTAGGAACAAGCTGTAAAACTAAAGCAACCAAGGTCATTCTTCAATAACCTTTCTTTGTTACTCAAACGTCCCAATTGTTGGGACGTTTGTAACTAATTAAGCACTTCTTATTAATGGCTGTTTATTAGTATGTTGGGGTGTAAATTCTAACGCGTCATTAATGTAGTGAGTAAGGTCTTTAAGTAGATAGAAATTACTCACGATAACCATCAATATGACTGCCATAATTATATAGAACATCCAATCTAGTTTTTTCTGAAAACGTGCTTCTAAGTTTTGAAGTGGGTCATTATTTTTATTATTCATGTGGTTTCTCTATCTCCTTACGGTAGTATTTATTTCACTGTTCGCATCAATTCCATCGAAATGATCTTCAATGATAATGAAATTCTCATATACATAGTCATTCCATATTTCTTGTGCATTAGACTCTTTTTTTATCAACTTTAGCAAAGCTTCTGATTTGTCATCATCACCAATAAAGTCAATAAAAATAGAGTGATCTGCCTCTGCCATATCTGAAGAGGCTAGATTTGATGAGATTGCACTATTATCAAGAGTTTCTGTTGTTTGAAAATCAACCCTGAAAGTCTTTATTCCAATAGTGAACTCAACTACAACTGAAATACTCGAAAGAAGAATATTTCCACTTTCATCCTCATTGGTACAGTCAATTAGTTCAGCAGAATTTATTTTAAATTTTCTCATTTTTATGTTCTCTTAAATTTATTTAAATCATTAGCGTTTATTATATCCAGACCCAGCACTCACTCTGTCAGCCATCTTTATTACTTCATATACCTCAAACTTTGGAATTCGATCAAAGCCTCTTGGCTTCCAGCAAAGTAAATTTCTTAAAGCTACTGATAACTTTGGGTCCTGAGAGTCAAGCCACTTTAGGTGTAGAGATAAAACTTCTAGTGTTAATTGCTCATGATCCACAAGTACACCTAATTGAGACCTTTTCATGTCGGGGCTTAGAGTTTTTATTTTCCCTAGATCATGGAAAAGACCTGCAACCACACCAAGATAGCGTTCTTGGTCGGGTATTCTATGCTGATTAAAAACTTGCCAAGCTACGTCTACACTGTGAACTAATAGACCGCCAAAGAATGCATGATGGTGATTAATACTTGCCGGAGCTTCTGAAAAATCTTTTGCAATACTTTCATCGTTCAAGATTTGAATAACAAACTTTTTTAGAAACTGATCTGGTAGCCAAGCAAAAAGTGCACGTAGTCGAATTTTAGCTTGTGCGATTTCTTGAGCTTGTTTATTCGTATATTTAATAGATAGGCATTTTACTTGCCATAGCCCATTAAATTGCTCCCAAAGTCCTTCGAGTTGAATATTTTGACCATGCCATAGTTTATTCATACCATTGCAAGATCCTTCCCATGCAATTGCTTTTACGGGTGAAAGGTTTGTTTTTAAATCGAAGATAAGGTAGCCACTATTTCTTTTAGTTACACGGTAACTTGGGTTCTTAATAGTAAATTCACCTGATAATCGTTGTCCTATTAGTACCTCATTTTGTTGTCTTGTAATCATTAGTATTTTTCACCTCTATTTTTTAGCAATTCTTCTAAACGGTCAATTAGTCTTGGTAAAACGCTCTCTGCCAATTGAAGGTCAGGTTTAACTAAGGTTTTATGTACCCACGTTGTCAAAGCCTCTTGATTGGAGCTTTCAGAGCCTGAACCTAAGATGCTAACAAGTGAATCATCTGTATTGATCCTAAAGGCAAACATTAAGGCATCGACTAATTGTTGCATTTGGTCACTATTTGATTGATTCATCATCAGATTTCTCCTGTGTGGTTAATCCATTTGCAGACAGAAGTCTTTCCATCGCTGTACCATCTTGCCTTGTAAGGTTTGGGACGAAACGAGAATACACACTAAACAACATTTCTGTAGTTGTGTGCCCCATTTGTCTAGCAATCCATTCAGGGCTTTCACCTGCGGCCAACCACAGAGTTGCGGCGGTGTGTCGTGTTTGATATGGCCGCCTATATCTAAGTTCTAGATAATTTAGTAAGGGCTTCCAAATGCGCCTGGCAAAGTTATTGCCATTTAACGGAGTAAGCTTGGTTGAACAGAAAACAAAGTCATTGCTACCCGTTACTTCTTTTTGTTTCTGTAATGTTTTATAAACGAGTTCAGACATATCAACAGTCCGAAAAGAACCATCATTTTTAGTGTAGATTAATTCATTTACGACCCATGCATGACGAATCAAAATTTGTCTTCGTTCAAAATCAACAAACTTCCACTGTAAACCATTTATTTCACTTGACCGTAATCCTGTAAAGAATCTAATAGTTATGTAATTCCTATAGTCTTCACGAACTTCTTTTAAAATGAGTTTAACTTCATCAAGAGTAAAGGGTTCAATATCTACTTTTTTTACTTTAAGTGATTTAATTCCATGGTAAGGCGAGGTAAACTCAAAACGGTTGGCTGCTTCGTTAAGTATCATCCTTAATGGTGTGATAATATGATTAATCCGTGTTGCAGATAGATTATCTCCGTTTCGCTTGGTGACTTTGGCGAGTTTTGAGCGAAAATTGAGAATATCTGCCTTAGTGATGTGGCCAACTTCTTTTTGTGCAAAATCTGGAAATATATATTTCCTAAAAATGAGCATGGTATTTTCATAATGAGAAGTACGCCATTCAGCAGCCATTTCATCTGCCCATATTTGTGCAAAATCTTTAAATATTGGCGTTTCATTTACATTATTAGTTTGATTTAAACTTGGAAACTTTTTCACATTGGCGCTATTAGGAAAATAAGTAGCATAATCAAAACGACCTAATGTGATTTCAGCTTCAATTTTATCTAATAGCAACTGTAACTTCTTTTTGTTTGTTGGCGTATCTTTCAACAGAGTTTGCTCTCTACAGCGCTTACCTAGATAGCGAAAATCAAAAAATAAGTTTCCACTCGCTTTTCTACAACGAATACTAGCCATGACACACACCCCCATTTGCCATAGGAACTAATGGCGCATTAGACTTGGAGTGCTTGAACATATCTTTTTCAATCGATTCCCAGAGATATAGGATTTTTCTTCCTCCAAAAGGACGTATGTAATGTACTCCCTCTAATAAAACAGAATCTTTTAGACAGTTTCGAATTGTTCGAGTATCGTATTTAATTCTTTTAGATAACTCTTCCGTTGTTAAATATTGATGTGACATTATTTGTCTCCTGTGATAAATTGATTAATAGGAGATCGCTAAGTACTTAAAATTCCTCATAACGATCTACTAAAGACCATATTGACACATTAAAGACCTTTTGTAAACCGTTTTGTTCTATAGAAGACCGTTTAGGCATTTTGAGAGCCAAAGAAATGATAAAATGTCATCTTTCTACGCACATGGGAAAGCGTAAATTAAAGATTACTGACTTGGCTCGTGAGACAGCTATTAATAGGGGCACAATTACACGCCTATATCACGAAACAGCGAGCCGAATTGAATTAGATGTGATAGATACTTTGTGTCAGTATTTTGAATGTGACATTGGAGATTTGTTTGAATTTATTGAAGATTAGGTTAGTAATTTTATCTACAGTTTAATTGCTTACTAGGGTAGAGATAAAACTTTACCAAGTAGGTAAATCCTTGAAATAATAATTATGCTGACAGAGCCTTTTTCACAAGATTGGGGCATTTAGAGGGGGTCTAATTTTTTAATAGGATAAAGTTGATGGGGAAATAGGCGGGCAGTTCGGACAGGATAACAATTACATAATTCTAAATGCAAAAAATAAAGTTACTAGCAACCAAAGGACAAGTAGAAGAAGTAAATTATGAACAACTATCTCAATTTGGCGTATTCTCTTTTTGTAAAAAGTCTGTAAAATGGTGCTTATAATTAGAATAACCAGCCAGAAAAGGGGGAAGCGAATAATGGCTGTAAGCCCCATACTCCAACCCTTGGCATAATCACCCTCTACACCTGGTACGCCTAAAATCCAGAAAGGAAGTACTACCAAACAAAGCGCAGCAATGACGCTACTTATCGTCATTATATGTTTATCAATTTTCATTTTAATCTTTTCAAAAAGAAGTACCTTGATGAGATGAAACTGCTGGAGGTTGACTATATTGTGAGGCTATTACTCATTTATTTTGGTGTCAATCTCATATCCTCGCTGGCGAAGTAAATCTACCACTTTTAACCGCCATTCGTTGGCTTCACTTTTTGGATCTATTCCCCCAGTTTCAATATTAATTTTCAATCGCCACTTTTCCTCATCTGATAATTGTTTCTTTTGTAACATATCATAAACCATGCGGTACTCATTAGCATGACTTGCATTTATTATGGGCGAACCGTACATGGTTTTACCACGAGCTTCAGGTCTCATATCAGGATTATCAGGATTAATTGGAGCATCAGGTCTAAGCTTTATATCAATATTTACATTATTTTTTAATAAAAAAAAAAGCTTGGTAATTATGCATGGTGATAGAACACAATATGGGAGCGCTCCAAGCCGCGTCCAATGATTTTGTGATTGGTGGTGTTGTATTTCTAAGGTTAATATCTCCACCATACTGGACAGCTAGCTTTAGGAATTCAATTTTCCCTTTTCGATTGGCTTCGCACATCACCCAGTCAGCTGGATTGATTCCGAAGATGTGATTAGGGTTAGCACCATTTTTGAGTAGATTCTCAAACTGTGTGAGGCGACCTTTTTCAAGTGTTTTTAACAAAGCCTCGTCTTTATCTTCCCAAGGGGAGATAAGCATACCCTGCATATTTAATACACCTAGTATTAAAATAACAGTTAGTGCAAGTGATAGACCAACTAATATTGTTTTCATAAACTAATTTGGGTTTATCTCATACCCACGCTTGCGAAGTAAGTCTACAACTTTTAAACGCCATTCGTTGGCTTCACTTTTTGGGTCAATACCTCCAGTGATACTTATTGTTATCTTCCATTCTTCTTCGGGTGATAGTTTTTCTATATTTTGTAGAATATCGTAAGCCATTCTGTATTCGTTCGAGTAAATAGCTTCAATTAATGGTGAACTGTACATGGTTTTTCCTAGAGCTTCAGGTCTAGCATGTTGATTATCATGAGCTATTTTTCTTGCATCTGGTCGAACCTTTATATCAATCTTCACATTATTATTTAATAAAAAATCAAAGCTTTTATAATTATGCATGGTGATAGCACAAAGGATTGGGGCGCTCCAGATAGAATCCAGCGACTTGGTAATGGGAGGTGTTGTATTTCTAAGGTTAATATCACCCCCGTGTTTTATAGCTAGTTTTAAAAATTTAATATTACCTTTTTTATTTGCTTCACACATTACCCAATCAGAGGGGTTAATTCCAAAGATGCGATTAGGGTTAGCGCCATTTTTGAGCAGCTTCTCAAACTGTGTGAGGCGACCTTTTTTAAGTGTTTCTAACAAAGCTTTGTCTTTATCTTCCCAAGGGAAGATAAGCATACCTTGCATATTTAATACACCCAGTGCTAAAACAACAGTTAGGGTAAGTGACAGACCAATTAATATTTTTTTCATATCTTATCTATTTCTTGGTTAATTTATAGGGCTACTACTACAACCCGCAACTGATTGCTGGTGTAACAGAGTATTCTGTACGGCTTCCATACCATGTAATAGCACGCCCTTTTTAACAGCATGTTCAATAGGTAAGGTAAAACCAATTTCCTGATATATCCAACGGTCATTAGGTTCGAGCGTTATTCTTGTGCCCAGCGCAGAGGGTGCATCAAACTTTTTAAATCCTATGGGTAATGTTGGGATATAAATGGGACCTTTATCTTGTAAAGTGGAAAGAATTTCACCATCAACAGTGTAGTTTGTTACTAATTGCTCTGCTTTATTTTCATCTAAACCATTATCTTTAATAAAATCAGGGTGTAGTCCCGCTGGGTTAAATACCACTGCTTCCTTATCAATAGCTAATGCTGCAGCAGTTGCTAATCCTCCGCCTAGTGAATGTCCAGTAACTGTAAAATTAGGAAGTATATTCTTGAGCTCCTTGGCAAGTTGCATCGCCTTTTTGTACTGCCCTGTAGTAGCACCAATACCGCCTTGACCAATATTATCCCACCAGTCTGTTAAGTCATCAGTACCCCCATCGGTACCCCGAAAACTCAGTACATATTCTCCGGTTTTCTTGTTTTTTACGACTATCGCAGCATAACGACCTGTAAACATTAAACTATCATCTACGCCAAGTTCGTCTGCTGATATTGACTCCCATTCATCGTGACCGATACAATTAGTAAGTATATAAGCACATTTAGCTACCTCGGCATATTTTAAACCGCGTTCGAGTTCTGCGCATTTAACATGGTTGGATGTACATTGCCCGATAGGAGAGATATTATTGGCTAAGCTTGACGGTAGATAACTTTTGAAGGTTGCTGATTCTGCCTTTTGAACTTTATTAAATGCATTATCAAATTCTAGTAAAGTGGCAATACTCTTGTCTTGGCTATATATCCCTGTGAGAGTAGTTTTTGCTGGCTCTACTGAGTAGGCTGGGGAGATTAGTACATCCGTCAGTTTTTTTGCAATCGTTGAATCTAATAGATTACTTTTTTGCTTGGGCAAATAAACAGATGTCTTATTGGAGGTTCGTGGGTTATATTCCATTAATACCTTTCGATTACCTTCAGTGATTTCGGTTGGATTTCCGTCCCAGTTATATTTAAAGGTATAAGTTTTTGGTGTGTCGTTAGCAAAACGTTTTAGGCTAACTTTATTGGGTCTGCCCGCTTTATCCCTTTCAAGGATTTCAAGAACCTCACCAATGGAAAGCGAGCGTTTTAATAGGCGGTTCTTATCATCATATTCGATTATAGTAGTCTGGGTTTTCTGGACTTGTACTACATTGACCTTAGTTACGTTTCCATTTTGATATTGAATAGTTACTTTTCGATTGTAGTTTGTAGCGCTTAAGCCTTTTTCAGTCAAGCTGATGGGCAACTGATCTTCGTTATAAGTAATCTGCGTAATATGCTCGCCATCCGCATTCACACTCGGTCTGGCGATTAAAACAGGGCGGGGTAAATTACCGTCGTATTCATAACGAGCAATCAGCTTCTCTGCTGCGCCTTTTGGGGTGACAGACACTTTTGCCGTTCTGCCCTGTTTATCGTATTCATAACGCGTCACCGCACCTGTTTTAATATCGGTCGCTGTTTCAAGTTGATAATGGTTGTTATAAGTGTAGGTTTTATTCGGTGCAGGGCAAGTACGACAACCCGGTCCTTCGCTACTCAATAACAAACGTTGGCTAATCGCATCGTAAAAGCGCCATCTGTAGGTGCTTTGTTGCCCCAGTGAGTTAGTGACAACGGTTGTGCCAATATCACCCATACGTTCAGGTATCTTATAATCCAGCGTAACCTTTTCAGCACCGCCTGCATGGGTGGAGAGATTCGCTCGTCCCTCATCGGTATAACCCCAAGTAGCAAAGCGTTTGCCGGTTCTATCGGTAATCCCCGTTAAATGATTAGGAAAGCCCACATTCTCATAATGATAAACCCGTGAGGTGTCATCAGGGTAAGTGACTTTGGATAAGTTATGATCGGTATCGTAGTGATAAGCAATTACACCGCCATCAGGTAAAACCACTGATTCTAAATGCCCTGCCAACTTAACAGATTCTGATTTATCCGTATCAAAACTTGCTAACGCGGTATTGCCCTCAGAGTAATTAAACACCAAACGCTTACCGTTATGGTCAGTAACCGTTCGGATATGCCCCTTATAATATTGAAGAATAAATGAGCGCTTGCCAGGGTAGCTGATTTTAACGGGGCGATTGCCTTTAAACAAAAGGCTACGCCCATCACTCATCGACCATAACACCCCATTACCTACAGCACTGACCACACCATCGCTTGGTGAC
>Ga0256839_1005599_pt1 | contig 11512 bp, 12 predicted proteins | sample 354166metaG_FD_185968 | JGI IMG/M metagenome (GOLD analysis project Ga0256839, IMG submission 185968) | Hydrothermal vent microbial communities from Mid Atlantic Ridge, Atlantic Ocean - 354-166 | ecosystem: Environmental > Aquatic > Marine > Hydrothermal vents | place: Atlantic Ocean: Mid...
CATCGCGCTGCGATCACCACTGCCGCTACCATCGCGACCAGCAGCAACGTTCCCACGACCTCGATCGCAATGGCGTACTCGCTGAAAAGCACTGCTCCCAGCCCAGCCACGTGCCCCTGGCCGGCGATCTGGGCCACTTTGGACACCACAGGCTCGGCTTCATCCGGCCCGAAGGCGCCCGGTCGGTACCTGCCCACCGCGAGCAGAATCCCGCCGCCGAGCAACGCGAACGTCAATGCCGCCAGAGCCGGCTCGTGCGATTCTCGATCGCTACTCGACAAGCCACGCTGCTGGGCGAGCATGATCACGAACAAAAACATCACAATTACCGCCCCCGCATAGACGACGATCGTTGTCACCGCCACGAACTGCCCCCCTGCCCCAAACATAAGCACAGCCGCGGCCACGACCGCGGAAGCGAACCAGAGTGCCGAAGCGACCGGGCTGCGTCTGGTCACCATCATGAACGCGCTCACCACAGCAAGGGTCCCAACGGAGTAGGTGAGCAGGGTAAGGCCGGGTCGTCCCGGAATCCGGTCCCACAGGATCCATAACAGGAAGAGCCCGACCCCACTGAGGATGTAGCCGAGCAGGCGCGCCGGTCCCTCCACACGGCGTGGCAGGGCGAGGTAGAGCCCGACGGAAGCCAGTGCCACGACCAGGATGACCAGGACATCGGTGCCGCTCATGCTACTTTTCCTCTTCTTCCTTCTCCTCCGGAGGCACCTGCGACAATCGGAAGCCCGCCGTACGAAGCGGTTCCCGATCCTTGGTCATATCAAAGACGGACAGGAGCTTCTCCTTGTCGAAGACCATCTCTTCTCGCGTTAAACCGGTGAGGTCATAGAAGCTGGTTAGCTCGATGGCGTCCACCGGGCACGCTTCTTCGCACATGCCGCAATAGATACAGCGCAGCTCATCGATGGCGAAATGCTCGGGGTACTTCTCCCGATCCGGCCATGGGGCCTCGGCCGCGACGATGTCGATGCAATGGGCGGGACAGGCCGTGGCACACAAGAAACAGGCAACGCACTTGACCCGGCCTTGCTCGTCCCGATTGAGACGGTGGACGCCGCGGTACTTCAACGGGTCCGCCGGCTGGTAGGGCTCATCGGGGTACTGCCGGGTCATCTTCTTCGTCACCGCGTGCCGACCGGTCACCCCGAGCCCGTCGATGATCGCCGGCAGGTAAAGCCGCTCGAACAGGTTGAGCTTTGGTTCCTCGAGCCAGATCACATCCGGATCATCGGGTTTCATAGCTGACTTCCCGCCCCCTTTCAGGGCGCTACAGGCTCTTCGCCAGCAGGGCACGCCGGCGGCTCTCCCGAATCGCCCACAGGCAGAGCCCGCCGAGCATGGCAAAGGCAATCACCCAGAAGACGACAAGGGCCACCTGTAGCCCGCGGGCCAAACCGAACCCGCGAGCAAGATGGACCAGCGCCGCCGTTACCACCACGTTGGCCAATCCCAGGGGGATCAACCCCTTCCAGGCCAACCGCATGAGCTGGTCGAAGCGGAACCGGGGCAGCGTCCAGCGCACCCACATCATGAAGACGATCATCGCGAACGCTTTCACGAGCAGCACCAGCACTTTCGCCAGACCGGCGAAGAACCCGGTCTGTTCCCGCGAGATCCAGAAGGGGAGATCCCATCCCCCGAAGAAAAGAATCACCGTCAGAAAACTAACCGTGATGATATGCGTGTACTCGCCCAGGAAAAAGAGGGCGAACTTCATGCCCGAATACTCTGTGTGATAGCCCCCCACGAGCTCCTGCTCACACTCGGGCAGATCAAACGGCGCCCGATTGGTCTCCGCAAAGGCGGCAACCAGGAAAACGAGGAACCCGAGGGGCTGATAGAAGACGAACCAGACGCGATCGGCCTGAGCGTCGATGATGCGTTCCAGGTTCAACGACCTGGCGAGCAACACGACCCCGAGCACGCTCAACCCAAGGGGGATTTCGTAGCTGATCACCTGAGCCGCCGACCGCAACCCGCCCAGGAAGCTGTACTTGCTGTTCGAAGCCCATCCCCCCAGGACGATGGCGTACACAGCAAGACTGCTCACAGCAAAGATGTACAGCAGCCCCACATCGATTCCGGGGGCGATGACGAACTGAGCTTTGCTGGGATCGGACGGATCGGTGGGCCCAAACGGAACGACGGCAAACCCCATGGTAGCAGTAACCAGAGCGATCGCCGGTGCGAGCGCGTGCAGGGCGCGATCGGCGCTTTGGGGGACGAAGTCCTCTTTGAGAATGAACTTCACGCCATCGGCGATCGGCTGCAAGATGCCGTGCCAACCGGCCCGATTCGGCCCAATCCGATCCTGCACGTAGGCGGCGATCTTCCGCTCCAGCAGGATCAAATAGGCCACCGCAAGCTGTACGATCCCGGTGACAACGATGATCTTCAGCAGTAGAACGAGCACCGTCATGGCAGTTCCAAAGTCATGGCCAACCAACCCTGGCGCGCGGAACCGTCGGCCGGACTGCACCTACACCTCTGCCGGCTCTTCGCCCGCCGCCACGTGCACAGACTGCAGGGGGATGCCGTGTTCGGGGTAGTCCGAAATTGCACCGGCCGGTGCGAACGCCGGAACGGCCAGGGCCAGCTCCTGCAGGACGTCTTCGGCACGGTACAGTCCAGAGCGACCGAGCAGGGACCACATGACGCGTCCGACGCTCCGCGCCTCTCCGCGGGGAACGACGGCTCGCTCGGTGCACTGCAGAACCCCGTTTCGATTCACATACGAACCCGCCCGTTCGAACCACACGGCCATGGGCAGTACCAGGTCCGCCTTCTCCGTCAACGGCCCCGGGAAGAGGTCGTGAACAACGACGTAGTCGGCTTTCTCCAGGACACCGGCCAGCTCATCCCCCCAAGGCTGGGGGTAGCCACCCGCGATATAGACGAAGCCCGCACCGTCTCGGTCCAGGTCAGCCACGAAGTCGGCCACCTCCTGCGCCCGCTCCTGGAAGTGTTCGATCACCAGCCGTACGCCCCTGGCGTTCGGGCATTTCTCCCCACTAATCACGAACCGCGGCCGTGATTCCGTCCCACCGCCAATTGCCCCCAGAGGGCGTTTCGGGAACCGCTCATCCTCCCCTTCCACCGGCACGGGGCCCAGGTAAAACCGCGCCGCCGGGGCGACCTCGCGAAACCAGGTGCAAGCCAGGTAAGCATCCTCGCACGAAAGGAACGGCGAAAGCAGTACGCCAACGGGTTTCCCTTCCTGCGCAGCCCGGCGGACCCGGGTGGCAAGCGACTCGAGCACAACCTCCCAATCCGTGGCCGACGGTTCGGAATCGTCTCCGCGGGTGCCCGGTCGCAGGAGTCGCCGGGGATCATAAACGAAGTCGAAGCCAAACCGACCGTAGTCACACATCCACCAGTCGTTCGCGTTCGGGTTGAATCTCGGTCTGAGCCGGTAGACCCGGTTCATGTTCTGGTCGACGAGCACCGCGCATCCCGTTGCGCAAAGCGTGCAAATGGAACGGTGCGTGCGGAGGAACCAGACGCGCTGCTTGTAGAGAAACGGCTTGCTGCACAGTGCCCCCACGGGGCAGATGTCGACAGTGTTGCCCGACAGAGGGTTATTCAGTTCCTGGCCAGGGAAGACGTCGATGATTGCGCGATTGCCTCGCTTGACAACGGCCAGTTCCCCCGTGCCGGACACCTCGCGCGTGAACCGGACGCACCGACTGCACATCACGCACCGATCGATAAACAGGGTGACGAACTGGCCCACGTCTTTCCGCCGGCTGGTGAACGGCTCGGCCGGCGCACGCCGCTCTCGGCGACCGTACTTGTAGTAGTAATCCTGGAGGTAACACTCGCCGGCCTGGTCACAGATCGGGCAATCGACCGGATGGTCCAGGAGCAAGAGCTCCTCGACGAGCGCCTCTGCCGAGCGAACTTTCTCAGAGTTGGTCACCACCACGGTTCCGTCCTGTGCCGGCGTGGCACAAGCGGGCACCAGCTTGGGCAGCATGCGGACGTTCCCATCCGCATCCCGCTGGCCCACCTCCACGAGGCACATCCTGCAGCTCGCCACTACGCTCAGCCCCGGGTGGTAGCAATAGTGGGGGATCTCCACCCCGGCCAGGCGAGCCGCTTCGATCAGGTTCATCCTGGCCCCGTCCGGGATCTGGATCTCTTGTCCATTTACGACAATCGTCGCCATATAGCGGCCTCACTCCCCGGATTGCTCCGGTCCACGAGGGGGCCCCTGGGCCCATTCGCATCGGCCCCACTCACCCCACGGTGACCCCCTTGCGGGTTCGGATGTACTCCTCGAACTCCTCGCGGAATTTCCGGACGGCGGTCTTGACCGGCCAGGCTGCTCCGTCGGCCAGGCCGCAGATCGTCGTGCCGGGAATGATACCGATCGAATCGGCGATCTCTAGAAGTATTTCCAGGTCCGACGGTTCCGCTTCGCCGTTGCGGATCCTGTTCAGAATGCGATACATCCAGGCTGTTCCCTCCCTGCAAGGTGTACACTGACCGCACGACTCATGGGCGAAGAACCGGCAACTTCGGTGAAGGATGTCGACAATAGACGTGTCTTCGTCAAAAACGACCACGGCGGCCGTGCCCAGGCCAAGGCAGCCAACCTTTTGCAGGCTGGAAAAGTCGAGGGGGGTGTCCAGTTCGTCTGCGCGGAGGAATCCCATCGATAGCCCGCCGGGGATGACCGCTTTTACCCCCTTGCCGTTTCGGACTCCGCCGGCGTAATCCTCAATCAGCTCTCGGCATGGAACGCCCAGGGGCAGCTCATAGCACCCGGGCCGGTTCACATGGCCGGAAACGCAGTAGAGCTTCGGACCATAGCTGCCCAGGTCACGCGGGTTGTTGGGATCTGCCGGCACACCGATCGACAGGAACCAGTCGACGCCCCGATCGAGAATGTGCTTGACGCAGCACAGAGTCTCGACGTTGTTCACGACGGTAGGCTTGCGAAAGACCCCCTCCACGGCGGGATACGGGGGCTTCGTCCGGGGCCAGCCCCTTTTCCCCTCCAGGCTCTCGATTAGCCCCGTTTCTTCGCCGCAGATGTACGCGCCCGCTCCGCGATGCAGGTAGATGTCCAGCGAGAACTCGGTACCGAGGATATTTCTCCCCAGCAGCCCGGCGTCGTACGCTTCCTGGATCGCCTGTTGCAGGATTCGGTGGGCGCGAACGTACTCGTAGCGGATATAGATGTACGCGGTCTGGGCGCGAGTGGCGTAGGCAGCGATCATGATCCCTTCCAGCACCTGATGGGGGTCGTTCTCCATCAGGATCCGGTTGTTGAACGTGCCCGGCTCACTCTCGTCCGCGTTCACGCACAGATACGTTACTGTGCGATCCTTGGGTAAGAACTTCCATTTCATCCCGCAAGGGAATCCCGCGCCGCCTCGGCCGCGCAGTTTGCTCTGCACGACAAGCTCAACCACCTCTTCCGGAGTATGCTGGCGCAGAGCTTTTTCGATCGCCTGGTAGCCCCCCCGGCTGCGGTAGACATCCAGGCGGTGGGAGTCGGGCACTCCCAGGTTGGCCAGCAGCACAGGCTCATAGTCCCTGGTCACAGTACTCCCCCGCGATCACTGAGCGGATTCTCCGATGGCGCCGGCCTGGAGACGCTCGTAAAGCTGATCCAGATCGGCGTCGGTCGTTACTTTGACCACCTCACCGTTCACCCAGACGCAGGGGGCAAGCTCGCATGCTCCCAGACACTCGGCGGGCTCGACGGTAACCTTACCGTCTTGCGATGTTCCCCCTGGCTCCACACCAAAACGGTGGCACACTTTGTGCAGCAGTTCTTCACCCCCACACAAGCTGCACGGCAGGGAGCGGCACACCCAGATGCGAAACTGGCCAAGCGGTGCATCGGGTGTGCGGAAGAAACTGCCGTAAAACGTCATCGTATCCAGCACCTGGGCCGGTGCCAGTTCAAGGAACTCGGCAATCTCCACGATCGCCTCCGGTGGGATACACCGGTACCGGTCCTGGACCAGATGCAGGGCGGGCAAGGTGAGCGCTTGTTTGGTCGGGTAGCGCGGCGCCAGTTCGTTCAGCTTCTGCCGCATCGCCTCGGTCAGGTACCGTCCGGTCGAGGTCTGCTCGCTCACCAGGTTCCTCCTGTCTCCGCTAACGGTCTAGCTCAGCGGCGATAATGTTCAGGCTGCCCAGCACGGCGACCACGTCCGAGACGTTGTGGCCTCGAATCAGGTAGGGAAACACGGCGAAGTGGATGAACGACGGGGGTCGGCAGCGAGCTCGATAGGCCACGTCGCTGCCGTCGGCCACGATGTAGAAGCCCAATTCCCCGTTCGGGCTTTCGATCGCTGCATAGCATTCGTCGACCGGCGTGGAAAACCCCCTGTTGGACATGATGACCTCGAACTGCTGGATCAGCCCTTCGATCGTCGTGTAGACCTGGGGCTTGTCGGGCAGGACCAACCTGGTGCCCACGTCCACGTTCACCGGCCCAGGGGGCAAATTTTCGATCGCCTGCTCCACGATCTTCAGGCTCTCCAGCATTTCTGCCATCCGCACCAGATAGCGTGCGTAGCAATCGCCGCTGGTCATGCAGGGCACCTTGAAATCGAAGTCGGCATAAGCGAGGTAGGGCTGGTCCTTTCTGAGGTCCCGCGTGACACCACTTGCGCGAGCCACCGGTCCGGTACAGCCCAGGTTGATCGCGTCCTCCTTGCTCAATACCCCGATCCCCTTGGTGCGATCCACGAAGATACGGTTGCGGTTCAGCAGCCGCGTCAGGTCGGCGTGGGCTTTGGGAAACTGCCGTACGAACCAGCGGACCCGCTCGATGAAGCGGTCATCCACGTCGTACATCAGCCCACCGACGCGCGTGTAACTTGTCGTGAACCTTGCTCCGCATACAAGCTCGAAGATCTCGTAGAGCAGCTCGCGCTGGTTGAATGCGTACAGAAACGCCGTCATGGCCCCCAAATCCAGGGCAGCTGCCCCCACGCAAAGCAGATGGTCGCTGATTCGGGCCAGTTCCGCCAGAATGGTCCGGATGTACTTGCAGCGGGGGGTCAATTCGATGCCCAAAAGCTTCTCCACCGCGTGATGCCAGGCTACATTGTTGGCCAGCGGCGAAATGTAATTCATCCGGTCCGTGACGACGACGTACTGGTTGTAATCCAGGTGCTCACCCAGCTTCTCGAAGCCGGAATGCAGGTACCCAATGTCGGGAACCGCATCGACCACCCGCTCCCCATCCAGGGTCAAGATCAAGCGGAGGGTGGTATGGGTCGCCGGGTGCTGGGGGCCGAAATTCAGCGTCCAAAGATACTCCTTCTGTTCCAGGTCCACCGGCGACTGTGTACTCTGGCCAAGTTCCGTGCTCATCAATCGCTCCGCACCAGTTCACCCATCCGGCCGGTCAATCACCAAGGCAACGCTCAACTCTGCTCCCGCGTGAGCCGGCGGAAGTTGTGCCGCTCGCCCCGCCCCCGGAGCGGATAGTCTTTACGTAGAGGAAAAGCCGTGAACTCGTCGGGCAGCAGGATCCGTCTCAGGTTCGGGTGGCCGGCGAAGCGGATGCCGAACATGTCGTAGACTTCCCGTTCGAGCCAATCCGCTGCCTTCCAGAGGTCGAACACGCTGCGTACCACCAGGTCTGGCTCATTCAAGAACGCCTTCACAAACACCCGCTCGTTGGTCGCGGTGTTGAGCAGAGACCAGATCACCCCGAACCGATCGCGCGCTTTCGGGTAGTACAGGTAGTCTACGGCCGTGATGTCAACCAACATGTCAAAGCCGCATTCCTCCTTGAGGAAGCGCAGCACCTCGTAGCTCAGTTCACGGGGGACGATCAACCGCAGGTTATCACGAAAGACGGACATGCTCACCCGGTCCGCCCCGAAGCGATCGATCACCTTCCGCACAAAGGCGGGCTGCTCGTCCTGAGTCTGTTCCGTCTGAACCGTGGGTTCCGTCATCGTGCTGGTCGCTTCACCGTGCAGAATGGATGGTTAATTTCCCATGCTCTGGCGCACCTCCTGCCCGATCACCGGCAGGCTCATGCCGGCTCGGTGCCGGAGCCGTTCCAGCCCTTCCACCCGTCCCTCACGCTGCACCCGCTCTTGCAAGTCGATGATCGCTCGGATCAATTGCTCAGGCCGCGGGGGGCACCCCGGCACGTAGATGTCGACAGGGATGAACCTGTCGATCCCCTGAACGACACTATAGGTGTCGAAGACTCCCCCCGAGCTGGCACAGGCCCCCATGGAAATGCACCACTTCGGCTCCGGCATCTGCAGCCAGATCCGCTGGAGCACGGGCAGCATCTTCATTACCACCCGGCCCGCCACGATCATGAGGTCAGCTTGCCGTGGGCTGAACCGGAATACCTCCGCGCCGAAGCGAGCCACATCATGCCTGCTGGCCGCCGTCGCCATCAACTCAATCCCGCAACAGGCGGTGGCAAACGGCATCGGCCAAAAGCTGTACTTGCGGCACCAGTTCGCCGCCTCGTTCAGGCGGGTGAGAAAGACATTTTCCAACCAGTCCTTCTGAGCCATGTTGGCCCTCCTTCCAACCCCTCTGCGGGTCGGTCGTCGCGCCTAACGCCAATCAAAAACCCCACGCCGCCACGCATACACGAAGGCGGCAAACAGCAACACCACGAACAGAATAACTTCCGCGAACACCACGTGGACCAGGCCGCTCCCATACGCCGCAGCGGCCGCCGGTATCCCACCGGAGTCGCTCCACGCTGCCACGGCCCACGGATAGAGAAAGACCAGCTCGACGTCAAAGATCAGAAAGACGATGGCGACCAGATGGAACCGCACGTCGAAGCGGTGCCGCGCATCGCCAACCGGGTCCATGCCCGACTCGTAAGGCATTACCTTTTCAGCCGTTACGATCTTGCGCGGTGTCAGCAGGCGGGGCAGCGTGAGCAACACCGCGGTGACCAGAATGGTCCAGAGGAAAAGCACTGCGATAGCCAGCTCGCCGGACGCCATGCAGCTTGCCCCCTGCCGTTTTCCCGTGATCCTGCCGTGCCTCTACGTTTGGTCCGGAATTATACCCGTACCACGCAGCCATCCCACAAGAAACGCAAAGCCGCGCCTTCTGCTCATCGTTGCAGAGCGCAATTCGGACGATGTGCCTATCCCCTACAGTCGGCGTAATCCGGAACATCAGACCAGCGCGAATCACGCGCTAATCGCGGCCACGCCCGAGACCTGCCGATGCTAAAGGCTGGACGGGCCCGAGTGGGCCTGCCCGGGGAACGCGGCGGAGCGCCTACTCCCGAGCAGGACGCACCAATTCGGTGAGGAGCACTATGGTACGGAAAACAGTCCTCTTACTCGGCCTCTTGGCCACCGCACTAGCCTTAACCGCCATGGACCGCGCAGCCAGGGCAGACGACTGGTCGAACTACTACTACTGGGGGTACCACAAGCAACCCCCCGGGTACTGGAGCATACCGCACCGGCAGCGGCTCTACCACGGCCGGTACACGTATCCGGATGAGCAACGAGTCTTCAGCGTGCATCCGCTGCGCCGAAGCTGGTACATGAAGCAGTTCCTCTGGTGGAAGTTCCCCCAGCACCGGCGCTTCCACACCGGATACCACTTCGTGCTCGACGTGCTCTGAAGAAAGCCTCCGAATCGTCGTCCGGGTGGGCCGGCTCAGGCCTGCTCGGGCGACTTTGAGGAAACATTACCGCTCGGCTGCCTCTTTCGATCCCGACTCCGAACTGGCCGCTTTCTTCGCCTCCCCCGCTCCGGTGCCCGACAAGGAAGCCTCTCGTTCCTGGGGCAAGATTCCGAGGGCGATTTCGCGCTCCCACTGCTCCAGCACGGGCCAGTGGACACAACAGGTGCCGAAATCGAGCAGGTACTGGTACTGCGTCAGCCGATCGATGGTGCGCTGGATCAGCTCTCGGTCGTGACGGAAGATCGGCCCATGGCTGGGCAGCAGCCACTCGATCCCTTCTGCGTCGCGAATCCGCTCCAGAGACTTGATGAAGTCGGGAATGTTCGAGCCGTGGTGGGCGTCGATCACCCCCACGGAGCCGTCTAGGAAAATGTTGTCGCCGGAGAAAAGCAGCTCGCCCAGGCGAAGTGCAATCTGGCCCTCCGTATGCCCCGGCGTGTGCCACACTTCGATCTTCAGGCTCCCGACCTCCAGAACGTCCCCTTCCTGCAACTTCCGCTCCACCGTCACCGCCGGCATCGGGACCTTGATGTCCTGGGCGGCGATTTCGGCGTACGTCATCACCGGATCGCCACGCTCCAGCGGCTCCACCGCCAGCTCATGGGCACAGATCACCGCGTTCGTGAGGTATTTCTTCGCTAGAGAGAGGCCCTGCGCATGATCTACGTCGGCATGGGAGGCGACCAGGTAGCGGCACTTGTCCAGCCCAAAGTCGAGCTGGCGGACCAGATCCAGGATCTCCGGTACATCCTCCTCGTAGCCGATGTCGAACAACATGTAGTCGGGGCCGTCGTAAATCAGGTACACGTTGCAACCGATCCGACGGCCCGCCTGAAGGTTCAGTTCAATGACGTGAGGGAAAACGGGTTTTCGCCGAAGCATGACGGTCCAAACGTGGGTACACCTGTTCCGAACCGTTCATTATAGCCGCGTGGCCATGGGCGGGCGGCCGCTGCGATCCCGGAGACGGCCACCGTATCGAGCGGCCACGAACCAGGACCGAGCGGCCGAGTTAGAAGGCCTACCGCCCCCGCTGCCCCCTGGCCTTCGCTAGCTTATGTCCGCCAGGCCGCTCATTGTCGCCCGTGGGGGTTGCTCCGCCCTCGCTTCGCGACGCCGCCGCGCCGCGGTCCGCCTCTTGCCCTGGTTCTTGCGGGCATCGAGGTAGCTCTGGAGCATGATCTGCGCTGCAAGCATGTCCCGCCGCTTCTTGCGCCCCTTCCGGGCCACCCCGGCTGTACGCAGGTAGGTCTCGGCCTGAACGGTCGTGAACCGCTCGTCCCAGAACTCCACATCCAGGCCCAGCTCTGCCGCAAGCCAGGCGCCAAACCGCCTGACCTCCTGCTCCTTGGACGTCTCACTGCCGTCACGCGTATCGCGAGGGATCCCCACCACCACACGAGCTATCTGATGACCGCGGACCAGCTCGCGGAGATACTCCGCGTCCCGGGTGTTCGAGATCCGGTGCCGCACGGCAAGCGGCGTAGCAACCGTTCCGGAAGGATCGCTGATCGCCAACCCCAGCCGCTTTGTCCCGTAATCGATTCCAAGAATCCTCATCTGGTCGAACCTCCTTGCAGTAGAGTTCCTCTCGTGTCCTGCTCTGTTGCTACCGCTGTGGCCGCCCGCCCACGCGTACAGCCCTACAGCACGTCATCCCAGCCCCGGCCATCGAGGTCCCGGACCAGCTCCTTAAGGCGGCCCTCGTCGTCAGCCTTGCAAACCAGGGTGGCATCGGGCGTGTGTACAATGATCAGCCCCTCCACGCCCACCGCAGCCACCACGCCACCTTCAGCATAGACGATCAAACGGCCGCAGTCGATCCCGGCG
>Ga0256839_1005600_pt1 | contig 11506 bp, 11 predicted proteins | sample 354166metaG_FD_185968 | JGI IMG/M metagenome (GOLD analysis project Ga0256839, IMG submission 185968) | Hydrothermal vent microbial communities from Mid Atlantic Ridge, Atlantic Ocean - 354-166 | ecosystem: Environmental > Aquatic > Marine > Hydrothermal vents | place: Atlantic Ocean: Mid...
CCTCCACCAGCAGCAGGTCAGCGCTTGCGGACTGATAAGCGGCGCGGGCGTGAAGCTGGTTCGGCGCCATGGCCCAGGGATCCAGATTGATGGCCTGAAATTCAGCCGCTGCGCTCAAAAAAGCGGTGTCGATATAGTCGGGTCCGGTCTTGGCGGGCGCAATTTGCACGCCTCTTTGCTTCAGCGCCGCTGCCAGCCCCAGGGCAATGGTGGTTTTGCCCGAGCCGGAACCGGGGGCGGCAATGATAAATCCTGAGGCGGGTTTATTGTCAGCCAAGGGAATTGCCCCTCATGCCGGGTCCATACCAGTCCAGCACATCTCTATACTGACTGACCGGGCCGAGCACGACGACAGAAGGGGTGGCAATATCATGCTCCCGCACCAACGCTTCAGCCTTGGCCAGAGTGGTTTCAATCACGCTTTGTTCGGGCAGGGTGGCGTTGGAAACAATGGCCAGCCGGTCGCCGGGTGCGCGCCCGGCCGCCAGCAGTTTTTGGCAAATGGAGGCCAGATGTTTCACCGCCATATACATGACAATCACCGGGGCGGCGGTGGCAATGGCATACCAGTCAACGGACTGGGGCACCACGCCGTTTTCATCATGGCCGGTAAGGAATATCACCGCGTGATTGGTGTCCCGGTGGGTCACCGGAACGCCCGCATAGGCCAGCCCGCCAATGCCTGCAGTTATGCCGGGCACAATGCGAAATTTTATGCCTGCCTTTGCCAGCGCCAGACATTCTTCCCCCCCGCGTCCGAACATGAACGGGTCCCCGCCTTTGAGACGCAGCACCCGCTTTTCCGCCTTGGCCTCTTCAATCAGATGCAGGGTGATGTCGTTCTGGTCAGCGGACGGTCTCCCCCCGCGCTTGCCGGCAAATACAATTCTGGCACCGGGTCCGGCCATGTTCAGCAGTTCTTCACTGACCAGCGCATCGTGGATGATGACATCGGCCTCCCCAAGCGCAAAATAGCCCAGAAGGGACATCAGCCCCGGTGCGCCCGGCCCCGCGCCCACCAGCCAGACTTCCCCCGGCTCAAAGGGAGGGAAATCCGCACTATCCAAAGCGGCGAAATGCTGTTTTTTGCCATTCATGCGTTCACCCCGAAATACGTTTTGGAGTTTTGACCCTGCCGGGGCGCAATGTATAGAGACTTATGGACCGGACGCAGCAGAAATCTCCCCGTGAAGGAACCCCGTTGCGGCGCGGCTGGACGACCGGTGCCTGCGCCACGGCGGCGACCAAGGCGGCGCTGAGCGCGCTTCTGGGTGCGGGTTTTATCGACCCTGTCCGAATCGAACTGCCTGGCGGGCAAACCCCGTCCTTTGCCCTGAGCTTTGAGCGCTGCGGAGACGGTTTTGCCGAAGCGGGCGTTGTCAAGGATGCAGGAGACGACCCGGACGTCACCCATGGTGCCACAATCATTGCGCGCATCGAGCCGGGTGAGCCGGGAACGGGCGTTGTTTTTTGTGCCGGACCCGGCGTTGGCACCATAACCAAACCGGGCCTGCCCGTTCCCGTGGGCGAAGCCGCCATCAACCCGGTGCCGCGAAAGATGATGAGCGAAGTCATCGGCGCGCTTTGTGCCCTTCACAGGTGCGCGCCCGATTTTATCGTCACCATCTCGGTGCCCGATGGTGAAAATATCGCCCAAAAAACCTGGAACCCGCGCCTTGGCATTCTTGGAGGCATCTCCATTCTGGGCACCACGGGAATTGTCATTCCCTATTCGTGTTCGGCCTGGATTCATTCCATACGCTCGGGCATTGATGTGGCCTGCGCCGCCGGGCTTACCCATGTTGTGGGGGCAACCGGCGACATTTCGGAAAAAGCGGCGCGAACCCATCTCAACCTCCCGGACGAAGCCTATATCGACATGGGCGACTTTGTTGGCGGCATGTTGAAATATTTGCGCACCCATCCGGTAAGCCGGGTTACAATTGCTGGAGGCTTCGCCAAATTGAGCAAGATGGCGCAAGGGGCGATGGATTTGCACTCGGGGCGCTCCGAAGTGGATTTTGCTTTCCTCAGCGCTCTTGTTGTGCAACTCGGCGGCGACGAAAAACTTGCCAAAAAATGCCGTGAAGCCAACAGCGCAAGTGAGGTTTTGCAACTGGCGCAGGCAGACAAAATCGACCTTGCCGGAGAAATTGCCCGAAAATGTACCAATGTCGCGCAAAATGTAACAAAATCCACCAGAATTGAGGTGGATATTCTGGTGGTGGACCGGAGCGGCAACATCGTCGGGCAAAGCGGAAAGGATGTTTAGGTGAAAATACTTGTTCTGGGCGGTACCGGCGAGGCTGTTATTCTGGCCAACGCGCTGGCTAGCAAGGGCCATTCTGTCATCACCGCTCTGGCCGGGCGCACCAAAAACCCGGCCCGCCCAAAAGGAAAACTCATAAGCGGGGGCTTTGGCGGCGCCGACGGGCTGGCGGACTATCTCAGGGCAAAAAAAATCGACTATCTGATTGATGCGACCCATCCCTTTGCCGTTGAAATGTCGGCCAATGCGGTCGCTGCCGCTAAAAAAAGCGATGTGCCTCTGACCCGTCTTGTCGGTCCGGTTTTCGCAGAACCAGAGGGCGCGAACTGGTGGCGCGTCAAGGACGCTGACGAGGCGGCGCAGCGCCTCCCCAACGGCGCCACGGCGTTTCTCACCCTTGGCCGGCAAACGCTTGGCGCCTTCACCCACCGCACCGATGTTCGTTTTCTGGTGCGTTCCATCGAGACCCCCGACATTGAACTGCCAGAGAATTTCAAGGCCATTCAGGCCCGCCCGCCTTTCTCGCGCGGAGATGAAATTGGCTTGATGAAGCGCGAGGGCATTACCCATCTTGTGGCCAAGGATTCGGGCAGCGCCCAGACGCAGGAAAAACTTGAAGCCGCTTTTATGCTGAGAATTCAGGTAATTATGATTGAGCGACCGGAATTGGAACCCTGCAGCGAAGTGGGTTCCGTTGCGGAGGTTTTGGAAATTTTTGCTCAACTTCCTCCTCCCAAACGCCGGTTTTTCTTCTTTCCCTGATTGCGCAGCACGTGGGCAAAGCCCTCTTTATAAAGCGCGCTGTCACGGAATTTGTTCTGCCCAAAAACCTGCCCCACAAACACCAGAGCAGTGCGGGTGATTTTTTCTTTTCGCGCTTCGGCGCGCATCTCAGCAAGGGTGGCGAAGATGAATTTCTCGTCGGGCCAGGTGGCGCGGTAAGCTATCACCACCGGGCAATCGGCCCCATAAAACGGAGTGAGGGCCTTTTCCACATAAGCCAGATTGCGCACGGAAAGGTGAATGGCCAGCGTCGCGCCGGACCGCCCCAGTACTTCAAGCTGCTCCCCTTCGGGCATGGAAGAGGCCTTGCCTGCGGTGCGGGTAAGGATGATGGTCTGGGCGATTTCGGGCAGGGTCAGTTCGGTGTTCAAACGCGCGGCGGCTCCGGCAAAAGCGGGCACACCGGGCACGGTTTCATAAGGGATTTGCAGAGCATCAAGGCGGCGCATCTGTTCGGCCGTCGCCCCATAGATTGAAGGGTCGCCCGAATGCACCCGGGCCACATCCTCGCCCCTTTCATGGGAGGATTTTATTTCTGTAATGATTTCATCAAGATGCAGCGGTGCGGTGTCAACAACCCGGGCGCCTTGGGGGGCCGCTTCAACGATTTCAGCAGGAACCAGCGAGCCCGCATAAAGGCAGGTCTGGCATCGCTCAATGAGCTTTAATCCACGCACGGTAATCAGGTCGGGTGCGCCGGGGCCCGCGCCGATAAAATAGACGGTCATTTATGTGCCTCGCGCGCCGTAACACAATCCGCATGACGCTGGTCGCTATGCGGATTGCTGGCGCTCCGGCGGGGCGGCCAAAAAGTTGGCCGGGGTCCTCGGTCACAAAGGTGACCTCGTCCGGCATTACCCATTACAGTTTTGATACGAAAGGCCATCATTTTACCTCGCGCGCCGCATCAACCTTGTTCGCGTACCCGCGCGGAGTGAAGGCAACTGTTTTTCCGTTCCCCCGCAAAAAGGACCGCGACTGGCTGGAGCCAAAAAGCACAATGGTGAGCATGTCCACCTCCTCGGGGTTGAAGTGCCCTAACTCGACCACGCGCACTTTCTCATCCCCACGCCCCAGACTGGAAGCGACAATCACCGGGGTCTCAGGGGGGCGGTGCTCAAGGAAAAGCGCTTTAGCCCGGTCCAGCAAATCGGTGCGGCGTCTGGAGCGCGGATTATAAAACGCCACAACAAAATCCCCTTTTGCGGCAGCTTCCAGCCGGGCTTCAATCTTATGGCGGGGGGTGAGCAGGTCGGAAAGGGAAATGGCGCAAAAATCGTGCCCCAGAAGCGCTCCGGCACGGGCCGAAGCCATTTGCAGGGCGGAAATTCCGGGGTGACTTTCAACCAAAACCCGCCGGGCGGCAGCGCTGAGGGCGCGGGAACCTTGAGCATTCAGAAGTTCAAAAACCAGCGCTGCCATGGCGTAAATCTGTCCGTCTCCCGAACAAACAAGGGCAACATTTTTGCCCGTGGCCGCCAGTTCGAGCGCGTGGCGCACGCGGATTTCTTCATCGCCCAAATCAAAGTGATGCTGTTTTTGTTCTGCATGCAAATCGGCAATCAGGTCCAGGTAAAGCCCATAGCCCACCCAATCGCTGGAGGCCCCAAGAGCTTTGGTTGCCGAAAGGGTGCGCTGGCTTGCCTCACCCGGCCCGATGCCAACGATGTGGAGCTGACCGGGGCCCGCCCCAAAACCTGAAACATCAAGGGGCGCTTGGGCCCTGCCGATGGCGCAGGTGGCGTTTTTGATTTTTTGCTTTTCAACCAGCAACTGCCCGCATTTCAGAGCGGCGGCTTCGGCCACCGAAGGGGTGCCGGTTTCTGCTTCAACAATCGTTGAGGGATTGGGAACTCGTTCTCGTTCCTCAGCCAGCTCGGTGGCGGAAAACAGGCGCAGGGGAACAGTGAAATGTTCAGCAACAGCGTGCAATGCTGGTTCATCGGATTTGATGTCGATGGTGGCGATGGCGGCCAGACTTTGGGGGGTCAGCCCGGCTTGTGCAAGCGTTTTTTCAAGCAATGCAATGACTTCTTCAGCGGGCGTACCGCGGGCGCAACCGATACCGGCGACAAGGGTTTTGGGATGATAGGTCAGCATGCCGGGGCTGGCGATATTTTCGCTGACCGCAACGGAAACCTCCCCACCCTCAGCCAGCGGATAGCCAGCCTCAGCCAGCCAGGGGGCATGACCATCAAGCCGGATGGATGCCCCGTTCAGAATTGCAGCCATGGCGGGCTTTGCGGTCCCGGGATTGGCCAGCGCATAGCCTGAAGGGGGTTCGTCAAGCGCCCGCAAAAATCTTGCGTCCGAGGCGGTGGTGATGGCGGCAACACCCCCGGTGATGGAAGCGATTTGTTTTGCAAGGGCGTTGGCACCATGGTGACCACCCAGTACCGGCACCACATGTTTGCCGTCCCCCGAAACTGCAATCACCGGAGGCTCGGACTGTTTGTCAGCAAGCACGGGCGCCAGCAGACGCACCAGAATTGCAGTAGCGCAAATTCCGATAACCGGGGTTCGGGCGGCAAACAGTTCGCCCAGAAGCCCTTGCGCCTGTCCACTGTATTTTTCTGTTGCGCCGCAGCCATAAGCCTTCCCACCAAGGGCCTTGGCGAGGCGATTTGCAAGGTCGTACCCTTGCGAGGTGAAACTTATGATTGCCGGTTCTATTTCCACCTGCCAGCGCTCCTATGGCAAAGAATGGTTGAAAAATAGGGTGCCGCGTCTGGCTGATATTTGCTGAGCGGAATAATCTTTTCGTTTAGCGTGCTGGCATGTTCGACAATAACTGCGCTCTGCATCAGACCGGACCGCTCGAGCGCTACCCGCACCCGGGGCAAATGCCGTCCGGCCTTGATGATGGCAACGGTATCGGCGCCTGTCAGCTCGATTGCCAGTTTTTTGTCGCCCAGGGTTGCGGGCAGAACCTTGAACACTTCGCTGCGGGAAGCAAGGGGGCGGCAAATGGTGGCGGCGCTGGCGCTGAGCGAGGTAATGCCGGGTACAATTTCAATATTGTGCCCAGATGCAAGGCAACCAATAAGGTGGATGGCCGAGCCGTAGAACAGGGGGTCGCCCTCGCACAGATAGGCAATGTTTTTGCCCGCGCTCAGCAATTTATCAAGTTTTGCTGCCAGTGCGTCATAGGCGGCCTGTGCCGGGGCGGGGTCCGCCTTCATGGGGATATCGGCAGGCAGGAGTTCGGCCCCGGGATTGATGTGGCTTTTGGCAATTGCAAAGCTGGTTGAGTTCAAGCGCGGCTTGTTGGGAAAGGAGATTACCGGCACCGTGCCAAGAATGCGCGCGGCCTTGAGGGTCAAGAGTTCGGGGTCACCCGGCCCGACACCGACAAGATAAAGCGTGCCGGTCATATTACTGGTTTCCTTACTGCCCACTGGGTGACAGGCAGGCGCGGTTTGAAAATAGATTGTTTGCCGATTGCAGAAAGGTTCGATACGGCGATTGAACACATTTCGCCGCCAAGCTCTTCATGTCGGGAAAACAATGCCGCCTGACCCTCCAGTGTCACCGCATTGGCAACCAGAAGCCCGCCGGGTTTAAGGGCCTTCCAGCAGGCCTGAAACACCGCTTTGTCGGCAACCGCGCCGCCAATGAATACCGCATCGGGGGCGGGCTGTCCTTCAAGGGATGCAGGGGCCGACCCGGCAATGACCTTCAATTCCGGCACCCCGAGCTTTTTTGCATTCAAGGCGATGGTCTGGGCGCGGCCCTTGTTGCTTTCAAAACAGATGGCCTTTGCCTTGCCTGCCGAACGCATCCACTCAATGCCAATCGAGCCGCTTCCCGCGCCCACATCCCAGAGCAGGGCACCGGGGAAAGGAGCCAGCGCGGCTAAAGTTGCGGCGCGCACCTGGCGTTTGGTCAGTTGCCCGTCATGGGAAAACACCGCATCGGGCAGGCCGGGAATGGGAGGAAGAAGCGCAGCATCAGGACCAGCCACGCATTCGATGGCAATTGTATAAAAGTCACCGATTGACTGTCCGGCGGCGTTGCCGGCGGTGAAAGAGCGGATGTGCTCACCGGTTCCGCCAAGGTTTTCCAGAACTGCCAGGGCTGAATTTTCATAGTTGCGCGCAATCAGCGTCTGCGCCACCCCAACAAGGGTTTCGCCGTTCGAGGTCAATGCCAGAATGCGATTTGCCGGAAGAATATGGGGATGCAGGTTTTCAACGGCGCGCCCGTGCAGGGAAAGCGTCACCACATCTTGCAGGGGCCAGCGCATTTTGGCCGCTGCCAGTTGAAAGGCAGAAAGAGCCGGATGCAGTTCGAACTCATCCCGCTCCAGGTGGCGGGAAAGGGTGGCGCCGATACCGAACCAGTTGGGGTCGCCGGTGGCCAGTATCACCGTTGGCCTGCCGCGGTTTTTTGTGACCTGTTCAATCATGGCGGACAGCGGAGAGTTCCATCCGACAAGTTCCCGCTCCCCGATAGAAGCGAGTTGCCCCAGAAAGCGCCCGGGGGCGAGAATAATTTCCGCTTCATCGACAAGATTTTTGACCCGTGCCGGAAGCGCTTCGACGCCCGCCTCTGTGACCCCGACAATATCAAGCCAGTTGCTCATGTGCCAAGCCCTGCAACTATCGCATTAACCGCGGCGGCGGCCAAAGCACTGCCCCCGCGACGCCCTTTGAGGGCAATAAAGGGAACGCCCCGGGGGTTGGCGACCAGTTCGCACTTTGATTCGAGCGCACCGACAAAGCCGACCGGAAAACCAAGGATAATGGCAGGTTTTCCAAGGCCTTCGTCGAGCATTTCGAGCAGGTGAAACAGGGCGGTGGGCGCATTGCCGATGGCGACAATGGAACCGGGTATTTTTTCGGCCAGCGCCTCCATCCCACCGGCAGAGCGGGTATTGGCGTGGCTTTTGGCAAAGGTTCTGGCGGCCTCTTCATCAAGCCCGCACAGGACCGGGTTGTCTGCGGGAAGGTTACGCCGGATGATGCCGTGGCTCACCATGTTCACATCCGCAATTATCGGCTTTGCGGCCTCAAGGGCGGCTCGCCCGGCAGCCATCGCCCCGGAAGAAATCACCAAGTCCTCAACAATATCCACCATGCCGCAGGCATGGATGAGCCGGATGGCCAGCGCGGCTTCACCCTCATCAAAACGGGACAGGTCCGCTTCAGCCCGGATGGTGGCAAAGCTTTGCGCGTAGATAGCGGCAGGGTTGCGCAGATAATCCACGTCAGCTCCCTTTGTCTTTCCTGAGAGCTTGTGCGCGAATGCCCTGCACTTCCGGCAAGGTCACCGGCCCCAGCGGATGCTTGGCGTGGGGGTAGGGATAATGATGATGGTCGTGGTCATGCCCATGGTCGTGGTCATGGTCGTGATTGTGGGCGTGCACGGGCGTAAAAGGCAGATTGTGCTCCCTGCAAAAATCCTCATCGCGGCAGGAGGCATCGCAATCCCCGTTGCAGGGGCAGTTCTCCATGCCTCCGCCAATGCCCTCCACATGATGGTGGTGGCTTTCCTGCGCCGCGCCGACCTCTGCTTCAAAGCCCAGCACCTGCTCACGAAACTTGCACAAAGAACAGTTCATCAGGTTCTGCCCGTTCTGCATTTCCTCCAAACGCTCCATAAAGGTTTCAATGACCAGTTCGTGGTCACTCAGATAGGGAGCCTTGAGAATTTCCACCCTTGCGTATTTTTGCGCGGCTTCGTCGGCAGAGGCATAAATCCGCTTGACCAGAATGCCGGTGAACAGAAAATAGGGAAAGACGATGATGCGTTTGAAACCAAGTTTCACCGCCCTTTCCAGCGCCGGGGTCACCAGGGGAAAAGTTACCCCGGAATAGGCGGCTTCCCCCCAGCCAAAGCCCATGCCCTCCCAGAGCAGGCGCATGACTTTGGCCACGTTGGAGTTGGCGTCGGGGTCGGAGGCGCCGCGCCCCACCATCATCAGCAAAGTGTCATGGCGGCTTATGTCTGAGGGCGCTCCCATCTCTGCTTCCTCAATGCGCCGCGCGGCGGCGCGCACCATTCTGGTATCGACACCAAGCTCGCGGCCATAGGTTATGGAAAACCCCTCGTGCATTGCCGCATAGGTGTTGAGTACCGAAGGAATATCATTCTTGGCATGACCGGCGGCAAACAGCATTCCGGGCACGGCAAGCACGCTTTTGACCCCCTGTTGGCGCAGCCGGTCAAGCCCGTGATGGATAACCGGGTCGGCAAATTCGAGATAGCCATATTCCACCGGCACACCGGGAAGTCGGGCGCGCAGGCGGTCGGCAAGGGCGGCGAATTCACCAACCGCAAGCTGGTTGCGCGAACCATGGCCGCACAGCATGACGCCGGTTCCTTCTGGAAGAACGGGGAGTTCAACCACGGGATTTCACGCGCAGGAAAAGCACATAGGCCAGAAGAACCAGTGCAATGGCTGTGCTGACGCCCGCCAGTTCAAAAAGGGAATGGGTGTGCCCGTTTACCCGGGCCAGATGGCCGGGATGGGCAAGGGTGGCGGTGGGGAGAAGCGCAAAAAACGCAAAAAGAAGGAATTTCATTTCTACCTCGGTTTTGAAAATTCAAAGAGGCAGAGTCCCGGTTTTGGAGCACTTCAAGCTGAGGTGCCCAAACTGTCTGGCAGCTCCGGCCTTGGTTCCCTGTTTGGGTCAACCGCACCGGAGTGTCTTTCAGTTCCTTGAAAATGGAACGCTGCTAATCATCATGTTCTATGGGCGGCGGGGCGTGGGGTCAATAAGCATCCCGGTTTCAGGGCCGCAGGAAGCCCTTCGCCACCGCGTCCGTTATCAGGTCCTCGACCAGCTCAAGCAATTGCGGTGTGCTTTTGCCAATGATGGCCATGCGCTGGCGCACCTGCCCGGCATGGATTTTGTGCTCAATCCACATTTTGCCGCTGGTGAAATAATTGTGCAAAAACGGTTGCAGCCGGTCCATGGCGCGGGCGAAAAGGGAATCGGGCGTTTCCTGCTCCTCAAATTCCTCCCACAGGGCACGGAAATCGCGGGCCAAAGGTTCGGGGAGCAGGCCAAACAGCCGGTCAGCGGCGATAGATTCGCGGGCAAACTGGTCGGCTTTTGTGACCCCGGAATAGGCGGGGCTGTCCCCGGCGTCGATTTCAACAATATCGTGAATGAGCACCATTTTGAGCGCCCGCATGAGGTCAGTTCGAGCCGGGGCATATTCACTCAACACCAGCGCCATCATGGCCAGTTGCCAGGAATGCTCGGCGTCGTTCTCCTTGCGCGAATAGTCAATGAGCGGGGTCTGGCGAAGCACTTGCTTGAGCTTGTCGATTTCCAGAACAAAGGCAATCTGTTCGGCCAGGCGGCCCTTGTGACCCAGTTCTGAAAGGGTCTGAACAATATCTGAAGCGCGGCTATCGGGTCCGGGTTTTCTCCCGTGGTTCCCCGTGGCATGCCCGGCCTTTTTCCAGGCTTCAAAGCCCCCTTCCATGTCGCAGACATTGTTCAGGCCCATGTCCTGCAATGCCTTGGCAGCCAGCGCCGAGCGCCATCCGGCGGCGCAAAACAAAACCAGCTTTTTGCCGGAGGAAAGTTCCGTGCGATGATAGGTGCTTTTGGGGTCGACCCAGAATTCGAGCAGGCCGCGCGGAGCGTGCAGCGCTCCGGGAATAGTGCCCTCTTTCTCCAGCTCGCGCACATCGCGGATATCCACAAACAAGACATCACTTTGTCCGTGCAGGCCACCGGCCTTTTCAATGCTGAGGGTCTCAATTTCCGCTCTGGCTTCCGCCACAAGTTCGGCAGCGCTTTTAATCACGCTCAAAACTCAATTCCCGCCTGGGCTTTTACGCCTTGGCGAAACGGGTGTTTTATCTGCGTCATTTCAGTGACCAGGTCGGCGATTTCGATCAACTCGTCCTTGGCGTTGCGCCCGGTGACAATCACGTGGGTGTCACGGGGCTTGTTCTTGAGAACCTCAACCACTTCGGCGATGTCCAGATAGTCGTAGCGCAGGCAGATATTGAGCTCATCAAGCAGCACCATGTTGTAGGCGGTGTCGGCGATCATGGCTTTGGCCGTTTCCCATGCGGCTTTTGCTGCGGCGATGTCGCGGGCCCGGTCCTGAGTATCCCAGGTGAACCCCTCGCCCATGGCCTTTATGGTCACCTGGTCGGGGAATTTTTCGAGCACATCGCGCTCGCCGGTGCCCCATTTACCCTTGACGAACTGCACGATGCCGATTTTGAAACCGTGGCCGATGGCCCGGAACACCATGCCAAAAGCAGCGGTGGATTTGCCCTTGCCCTTGCCGGTATGGACAATGACCAGTCCGCGCTCTTCGGTCTTGGTGGCCAGAATTTTGTCACGCGCGGCTTTTTTCTTCGCCATTTTCTGTGCGTGATAGGCGTTGCGCTCGGATTCGCTCATCAGGTCGGTTTTCTTGGGGCGGCGGTCGCTCATCCTTTTTCCTTCGCTGAATTTTTTGTGGTCGCAGTGTCGAACC